>Ga0134121_10002622_pt1 | contig 15418 bp, 8 predicted proteins | sample KB301_FD_96463 | JGI IMG/M metagenome (GOLD analysis project Ga0134121, IMG submission 96463) | Terrestrial soil microbial communities without Nitrogen fertilizer from Kellogg Biological Station, Michigan, USA - KB3-0-1 | ecosystem: Environmental > Terrestrial > Soil > Unclassified ... | reverse complement strand
CCTGGAATAGCTCCAGTTATATCATCTCCCATTTTATTTCTTGTAATCGCTCTTACTTCCAATCAATTTATGGTCTTTAGGATGCCCAAAGAAATTCTTTACAGCTTTTTCATGTCCAAATACGATTTTTTCAGCTACATATTTATTAGAACCATCTTTCTGTATCATTCCGTCTATTGTTTTCATCTTTTTATCTTGCTCTCCATTGAATGTAAATTACTAGTTGTTTGATTATTTAAATGTACGCGATTATAATATTTGTATTACTAGTTGTGCTATTATTTGCACGAATATAATTCCTAATACTATTGATAAAAATATTACTGCTATTGTTCCAGGGGTTAACTCTTCTTCTATATAGAAATATCTCAAAGCATATAAACCGGATGCTAGGATACCTAAAGAGAATATCCCAACCATTATATCCAATATTTGTCTTGCAAAACTTCTATCTTGGCTAGGATTAACTGGACTTGAATAAGTTATAGTAAAGTTACTAGCAGGGATTGTACAAAGATTATTTTGATTACATACTCTATACTGCCAGTGATAAGTATCAAAGCTTGTAAGGTTAAAGCTCTTCGTAGATGAATTACTAGTCCCAGTTATATTAAAGTTAGTGCTATTGATTAGAGCATTTGCTGAATTCCATAAGAAGAAAGTGGAATTCTTTAATGCCGAAGAGTCAGTAAATGTAGCTGTAAAGTTAACTAGGGAGTTTGTTGTTGATGAATTATTAGCGGGGCTAGTCAATACAACAAATGGAGCAGTGCTATTCAAAGTAACGTTTCTTGTTTCTGTAGAGTTTGAATTACCTATATTATCAAATGCAGTAGCATTAAAGAAATATAATCCATTAACCAAATTGTAAGTAAGATTAAAGGTTGTTAAGTTAGAACTATTAGTAAATAGTAGAGAAGTTGAATTATAAAGATAAACTGTAACATTCTTGAAATTTGTATCTGAAGAAGTAACATTAACATTTAAAGTATTTCTATTTACGGTGGTGCCACTTGTTTCGCTATTAGGAACAAATTGTATGCTGGGATTAATACTATCAACAGAGAAAGTTACCGAATCACTAGCTAGATCTCCAAAAGTATTATTTACATAGACTTTCCAAGTATTACTTCCTTGACTAGAAAGTATTCCAGTTATATTAGTATTACAAGTAAAGGTAGTGTTTGTAACTCCATTATTCAATGAATACCAACAAGTACTAAGACTTGAGCCTGTAGCAGTAGAGTTTAGACTGATAACTGTATGATTATAATTAGTATTCGATGGATAGGATATTGATATTCCAGGTAATTGTGCATTGAGAGTTATATTTCTTGTTTCAGTTGAATTTGTATGACTAAATGAGTCGTATGCTGTTGCATTATAGTAATAGACTCCATCAGCTAAACCAGTATAATTTATAAAGAAGCTACCATTAGAAGTTGTAGAATTTCTTGTAATTAATCCATTAGTAGAATTGAATAGGGATATTGTGGTATTCAAAAGATGAAGTTCAGTTGTAGAAACATTAATTAAAAAGAAGTTAGCATTAACTACCGTTCCACTTGGATTTGTTGGTGAAACAAAACTTATTAATGGTGGAGTGCTATCAACGTGAACAACTCTTGTTTCGGTTATATTAGAATGTCCTGCTTGATCTAGGATAGTTACATTAAAGTAATCATCTCCATCTGGAAAGATTGGTCCATAGAAACAGTTATAGTTGCCAGCATTATTAGTACAGCTAGCTGGATATAATACAGTTGTTAAATTATTTATTGACAGATTTACATTTAATATATTTATTTCAGTTCCAGTTACGTTAACTGCACTTGCTTGGCTAGAAAGATTAGTGTTGTTTGCTGGAGTAGGTGCTTGGAATTGTATTGTTGGGAATACCGTATCAGTTGTAAACCTTATACTAACTGAGGAGCTTAACCCTGCAGTATCATTTGCATAAACTGTAAAGTTATAAGGACCATCTAGATAGGTATCATTGAATAGGAATGGGACTCCATCAACACAAGCTCTAGTAGTGTTTGTTAATCCATTATCTCTAGTAGTCCAACAAGAATCTAATATTGGATCTTGACTCTCAGTGAAGTTAGTTTCTATTAAAGTTTTATTTATATAACTGTTATTTAATGGATAAGTAATTACTAATTGTGGTTGGAAGTGTGTGAGGTTAAGAGTTCTATTTTCACTTACTGCCGTATTTCCTGCCCAATCAAATATATTATAGAACCAGGTGTAAATATCGTTAGGAAGATTAACAACTATTCCGACTATCCTAGAAACTATGCTTGGAGTTAATGTTGAAACTATCGTAGTTGTTTGGTTAGCAATTCCTCCAGTAGAATTGTAAATGAATAAGGTGTAGTTCTTTATACCAAGATTATCAGTAGCATTTGCTGTAAAGTTATTATTTGGATTGTTTGAGACAGTATTATTTGCTGGACTAATAGAAGTTATATTAGGATTAGTGGTATCCAAACGAATAGTTCTAGTTTCAGTTGAATTTGTATTCCCATTTGTGTCTGTTGAAGTTACGTTATATCTATAATCTCCTTCTGCAAGGTTTGTCCAATTAAGGAAAGTAACTGGAGTTAAGAAAGTGCTTTGATTAACTAAAGCCGTTAAGTTATAAAGGGAATAAGTTATATTTAAGAAATGCACTTCAGTATAAGATAAATTAGCTGGAATTGCATTAGCATTTACATTAGCTGCGTTAGGATAAGTTGGAGAAACAAAAGCTATTTGTGGTGGAGTAGTATCTATTGTTATTGTTCTATTTACAGTTGTATTTAAGTTACCAGCTAAATCTGAAATAATAAATTGCCATTTAAATATTCCATCGGGAAGAGTGAAGTTTGTTGTGAGATTCACTGCTGTTCCACTTATAGTAATTACTGTTTGATTTGAAATAACATCAGATTGATTCCAGAATCTTAAAGTCGCATTTGATAAGCCAATATTATCAGTTGTATTAACCGAGAAATTAATATTATTCTGTGATGGTGGTGCATAGTTATCTACTGGAAGATTTAAAACTGCTAAAGGGTTTTCTGTATCTAAAGTTATATTCCTTGTTGGTAAATTACTGCATGCAGAAGCAATTGTGCAAGCTGTCCCATTATAGAAGTATAAGCCTTCAGCTAAAGAAGTATAGTTTTCAAATAATGGAGAAGTTCCTACTGTATTCGTTTGCAATAAACTTCCAGAAGCATTATAGAAATTAAGAGTAATATTATTTAATAAAGCATGTTGAGCAGTTACATTTACTTCAACAAAGTTTCTGCTTTGGCTAGTTCCAGAAGCTAGTGTTGGAGGCTGATAAAGGATAACTGGATTAGTTGGATCATAATAAACTGTAAAGTTAGTTGCATTGTAAGAGCATTGTAATACATCGCAAACTAAATAATTCCAATAATATGTATCTGTATTTGCAAAATTAACTGTTAGATTTGATGAATTACTTACTCCGCTAACATTACTAGTATTAGTTGCAATTAAAGAACCAGTTGAATTCCATAAATAAAGAGTGGCATTTACTAATGGAAAGTCACTATTATAATCGCTTGTATAACTAATGTTTCTAGGAGTATAAGTTGCATTAGCTGGAGTATCTAAATTAACTATTATCTGTTTAAAGTATGTGGTTACATTAATTGGAAGATAAACTAATGGTGTATAGAAATTATATGTTGGATCTGAACTCATATTAATTTCCGGAATAAGATTTGTATCAGTAGTGTTTAAAACGAAAACATTAGGACTTGGATAAGATATATTTTGCCATGCTAAGAAATTCCAGTTTGCTCTTCCTCTTGAGTATAGTAAACTTATTTCTGATTGAGATAAAGACTTATTCCATATACTAACATCTTCAATGGATGAGTTTATTGATCCTGATCCTCCATTTCTTGATCCAATATTTAAGGTCTTAGTTCCGTTTGATAAATTACCACTTATAGAAGTTGAAGTTGCTCTTAGAACTCCATCTATATAAAACTGGATTTGTGAATTATTATATTGACAAACCAAGAAGTGCCAATTGAAATCATTTGTGTTAACAACTGAAGTTTCTGCAGTTCCTAAAGTCGAGGATTGATTATAAAACTGGCAGTCCATAAATGTACTTGCAACTTGTGAACTAACAAGGAATCTAAGTCCGCCTGATAATTCTCCAACAATATCTCCTCCAGCATTGGAGTTTTTCTTTATCCAAACACCTACTGACATACCATTATTAAATACGTTTGTTGAATCTGTACCACCGTAATATGCTGTTAGATTTGCATTAGTATTAAAACTATTATTATATAGTCCTGTTCCAGTGACATTACAAGGAGCTGATCCACAAGTTAAGTTTAATCTTCCAGTTATATCTAGTGTAACATTACTTGCATTTTGAGAATCAAGAGGATAGTAAAAAACGAGATTAGGGTCGCTTACATTGTATCCTTTAGCTAAACTCCATTCTCCGAGTCTAATAGTAGCATTTGAACCCATATTACTTTGTAAATCGGTTACAGTTACATTGGCTCTGTTATCTCCGCTTATATTCCCATTATTACTTATTGTAGATTGTATTCCATTCTTAACAAATCTTATGGATTGATTATTATAAATATCCAAAATTTGCTGTGCTGTTAAACTATCATTAAATATCATAACTTCATCTATTGTTCCATTGAAATAAGTTGAAGAAGTTAATTTACCAACGCTTACTGTATTTCCAGAAATGAACAAAGGATATTGATTAGGAGTTGCAGCTACTCCGTTTACATAAAGAGTTCCAGTAGAATTAGCTATGAAAGTCCAAGTTGATGAAGTTGAGTTCTTATACCAAAGTGTTGAGGAGTTTGTCCCCAATGTATCTGTTACTGAAACAAATGGAGTTGATCCAGTTTCGTTTAAAGCTCCCCCATAAACTCCTAACCCTGAAGCATTAGTAGCTCCTCCGTTATAAGTTCCTAGGAGATTACTTGGAGATAAATCGTAAGCACTTATATTTCCACCTTCATCGAAAGAGAAATATAAAGTAAGATTAGTGTAAGGAGAGTTTGATTGATTTATATTTAGATGTGTAAAGTTCTGTCTTCCAGTATCAAGTGTTGCATTTTCAGTATAATAAGAAGTTGAAGGAACTATTTGGAAAACCAAAGAGTGATTACCTATTTGGAAAGTATCTCCTATATTTAAATTTGCAACTGTAAAAGTAGCTGTAACGGTTGAACCAACTAAACTAACAGTTCCATTTTGAATTCCATTTTGAATTAATGGCCAGCCATTTGTTATTTGATTCTGTAATTCTGTTTGCAACTGTGTGCAATTTAAATTAGAATAATAAGGATCATCAACTAAGAAAGATTGAAGTATAGCGCATTTACCAGCAGTTGGAAATAAATAAGCACTAGAAAGAAAGGTTAATGTTGTAGTATTTATATCAGCTTGTATGGTTACAGTATTCCCGCTAATATTTAATGTTGGATTACTAAATAGATATTTTTCATAACCAGTATCTTTTACAATTGCATAAGATTGAATAGGCACAGCTTCAGTTACATTGGCTGTTAGATTAGTATCTATTGGAGTAACGATTAGATTAGCATCGGGAGAAGTTCCATTATCTATTGGAGGAACTATATTTAAATCTGCAAACTTTAGTATTCCAGTTAATAAATTATTCAAAGGTTTTATAGAAGTGTTTGGTTGATTAACTTTTATTTGAGGAATGAATAACCAAATTGTTCCTACTAAAAGAAATATTATATATATACTAGCTATTAGTTTTTTTTTTCAGTTTCATTCATGTTAAGATTTCCAAAAGTTTAATTTAATTGGCCGATTTTGTTGTTCTTGAGTTAAAGGATCTCCAAAGAAGTTTAATTTCTGAACGGATTGAAGTATGTTAGGTCTTCCTTGAGTATCCATGATGCTAGGATTTCTATTTCTATCTTCAGCAAATATATTTGGTGCACGTAATGGATTTGTTTCAGGTCTCTCAAGCCATCCTTCCATTTGTCCAGGTGTAGCTTTGAATAATGAAGGAGCCTTAAGTAATTCACCTTGCTGGCTAACCATCTTTCTCTCACGAAGAATACGCTGCATGTTAGCATCGTCGGCTTTAGCTTTACCTTGTATTTGTTTTAAGTTCTCTAGAATCCGCAAGGTATTAGGAGAGATTGTTGCCTCTTCTAATGCCTTATCAAATTCCTGGGCGGTCTCTGCCATGGGCGCACTTTGTCCTCTAGCTAATTGAATTTGCTGAGGAGTATAACCTTTCTTAATTAATTCTTGCTCTGCTTGCTGGCCTTGAAGTCTAGCTAATGCTCTTTGTTTAGCTTGAAGCTTTTGGAAATCTCTTATAGGCATTCCATACTTATAAGTTCCAGTTGGTCTGCCTGCTCCTGCCCTTGTAGGCCTTCCAGATTGGCCAGGGCTGACCCCAAATGCTCCAGCTAGTCTTCTAGCACCTGCAGCTCTAGCCTGAATTTGTTTAGCACCTGTTCTTTCAAGGTTCTTAGTGAATCTATTAGCATTATTAGAGAATTTACCGGGAGCAGATTGTCTAAGGTTTTGTCTTATTACTTGTTTTCTAGCAATATCTTCAGCATTAACTCCTCTTCTTTCTTGTAACTTTGCCTGGAATTGTCTTCCTTTTTCTCTTAAGAATTCAGTTCTAGTTTGTTGCCTAACTTCTTTCTTTTCTAATCCTCTTAAGGTCTTAGCTTTTAAATTTTGAACTTCCTCTTTTGTAAGGGCCTCTGCCATTTGTTATACTAGTAATATGTTTATTTAAATGTACGTGGATTAAATTAGAATCTTTCCAACTACAAGCCGTATTATCCCTGAAGCAAAATATATGAATCCTATTATCATAGCAGGAACTGCTATTATCGCCCCACCATATCCTACTCCGAAAGTTAATAAGAATAAACCTATGATAAAGAATTGTAATAATGGAGACATCTTCATTAAAGTTCCCATTATAATAAAGACAACTACCATTGCAAATCCTGCTAAGAGTATGCTTCCAAATATAACTTCTACTAATAAATAGTATAAATCAAATACAGCTATATCTACCATTTTATGCTAGACCTCGCTTTGAATATATTTGTTTTCATTTTATAGTTATCCTGGTGCCCTTATCCAATCCATAGTGGCCATTATATAAAATATTAATAGGGGTCCTGTTATTAATGTAGCTACTAATGGTCCAGCACCTCCAAATATTCCTTGTGAAGATATTGCTAACCATAAATGCACTATATTCCATGCAAAAAGAATAAATGTTGCAGCTATAAGGGCATAGGCAGTCTCTATTCTTATTATAAAGAAGAATCCAACTACTATTGCTGATAGTGCTGCTATTGCTGCCATTCTTCCTGCAAATAAAGCAAAAAGATTGTTTGTTGATAGTCCTACTGGATTATTTAGTAAAGAATATAATGCTGTTGGATTAGTTGAAGCAGATTGATTTAGAAATAAAGTCAAGGCTAGTTCAATCGCAAATACAAGTATTAAGGCTGCTGTCATTTTCCCCATTTTAAGTATCCGCCGCAAATCTATTTAAAACATAACCTGCAGTATATAATCCGCATATAAGTAATATAGTATATTGCTGCATTACTAAAGGTAAAGTAGTTCCTGCAGTTCCATAGTTAAGTGTTAAGAATCCTCCACCGCTTGCAACCGCTATCGCTACAAAAATTAATATAATAAAGAATCCCGGATACATTCTATCATATTCTGTAAAGAAAGTTAAGATGCCTAATCCTAGAACTAGAAAGAAATAAAAGAATATTATCTTACTGAATTGCTGTCTTAATTCAGAACTACCAAATTCAGGATAGTTATTGAGATCATGAAATAAGCTTACAACATTATCCCACGGACTGAAGTTACTTGTTTCAAAAGAATACCATATAGAATCAGCGTCTATTAAAAAGAATCCCCCAGAGCTACTAGTCCAAACATAAAACTGTCCGAATACTCTAACTTCTGTTGGAAGAGTAAATGGAAGTTGTAGATTACAGGAACTTGAATTTCCCGTTGCTGTAACAGTTCCAATAACTACACTGTCATTAGATCTAACTAAGTTAAGTTTACAACTAAGTAAATTATTATTAGCTGCAGTTAAATTCATTCCGAATATAGTTACTCCAGTGCTATTTACTTGTCCAGAACTAGGAAAGATTGTCCAAGACATTCCTGCAGTTGAAGAAGTGAATGTAGTATTACCACTAAGAGGAACCATAGTTAAAGTATATTGAGTTTGTGATGGATTAATAGTTACTTGATTAGTTACATAACCTGTTAGGGTTCCAGTTAACCTTAAAGGGAAATTTGGATTAACCCAGAATGTAACTATGCCTGCTGAATCAGATGTTTGAGCACCAATAAGAATCCAAGTACCATCATTAAGTTGTCTTTCGGCAGTTACATAAACTCCAGGAAGATTAGCTCCTATTGATTGAACTGTTTGAATGGAAGTATAGATGCCGTTTGCTGCAGCTAGAAGATAAAGCGTTTGCTGAGTTGTAGAACTAGTTAGAACATAATTATTATTTGCTACCCTTTGCGGATAGCCAGCACTAGAATACTGTAGATTAGTTTCATTTACATTTAAAGACATATTGCTGGGATTCGCACAGAAAGTATAATTATATAATCTACTAGAGTTTTGATATGATAGAGTTTTATATATGCTTCCAGATCCTAAGTAATAATTAAATGTGGCTGCATCTAAACTTCCGTTTATGTGTGTAGAGTTGCTCTCATCTAAGAAGGATATGTTAAGGAAGGGTACATTTAGTGGAGGCCCATCACAAATTGTAAAGTTAATAGGGCTTATAGTTTGGTTATTAACCGAAGAATTTATTGTGGTGCCTAAAGAATCTACTAAAGTATAGTAAAAAGGAAAAGTTCCGATTGTAGTAGGAATATCTTTAGTTAGATTAAATATATAGTTATTAGTTGAAGGATGATTAAAGTTAGTTGGATAGATTGTTCCATTAAAAATAAGAAAACCAGAAGTTAAATTATCTGCAGTCGAAATATTTAAAGAGTAAGTCTCTGATTGAGTTTCATAAACATTAGAATCAAAGCTATTAGAATTTTCAAATATAGTTGGATTGAAAGTATAATTACTAGAGGCAAATGAGCATCCTGTACTTGAACAGACTTCAAAATTCCAGATAAATGGACTTTGAGTTGTAGGATAGTTATTACTCATATTAAAGATTCCAGTATTATTAAAAATAGGATAAGCGTCTACTAAGTTCATTGTAACTGTTCTACCACCAGAAGAGCTATGCAATTCCATAGTTATATTAGATACATTTGTGTGTGGTAATGGATTATATACTGTAAATGTCTCGGTACCGCTAGTGGATGAAGTAGTATTACCTTGAGAGAAAACACTACCATTTGTATAAGTTATATTAACACGACCAACAGCAAAAGCAAATGTTGGATTCCCACTCATCTGATAAGTAACGTTAGATATATAATTATTAATATTTGAGAAGTTAATTACATTAACAAATCCACCAGATGAAGTTGTTGGTGCTGAAGCATTGTGATAAGTTGCATTGAAACCAAAATCGTTAAAGGTTTGGTTACGTTTCCAAGTTCCAGTTGAGTTATCATATAAACTATAATTAACAATATAGGTTCCAACCGTTGTATTAAAATTAAAACTTACCGGATTAGATAAATAATTAAACTGCGAATTAGCTGGAGATATTAGTGAAAGAAACACATCGCTTTCTGTACCAGAACCAGAGTTATATAGCTGAGATACTTCCGATTGCGATAAGGCACGATTATATAATCTGACATCATCTAAGGATCCGTTTAGAAATGCAGTACCACCAAAAGATTGTGCACCACTTAGAGCTTCTCCTTGTGGATTTATATTTCCAGTAACTGAACTTATATTAACTGGGTAGTTAGGATCTAATACTCCATTGAAGTAAAGATAAAGAAGATCAGTATCTCTATTAACAACCATCACGGCATAATCCCAATGATGCAATGGGACTGAATTAGATGTACGAGTCTCAACTATATTTCCAGAATCATCTTTTATGTGTGTACCGAATGTTCCATCGCTTGCAATTTCTAGAGCATATCTTGAAGTAGTTGCACTTGCACTTACACCAAATATGTTAGGATTATTACTAAATGAACCAGTTAAATTTACCCACCCAGCAACTGTGAAAGAGTTCATTCCCATTTGAAAGTTTGAAATGTTTGAATTATAAGAAAGGTAGTTACTTACCCCATCTAGCTTTAGAGCCCTATTAATTCTTCCAGGAATACTTAATGTATTTGTATTGACCCCTGCAGTACCATTTAGACCGCTAATAGAATCTATTACCGTAACAGATGCGGCATTATCATTCATCTTATACTCTGATATTAATCCTGTTGTAGAGGTTGCACTAACTATATTAATGAATACTAGACTAAGAAAGATAGCAAAGAATAAAAATGTAAGTTTTTTTTTAAATTCCATTTCATTGTCCGCCCCCAATTAAACTATCGTTTCCACCATAAAGAACTCTCTGAACTCCATAAATAAGGAAGACTAATAAAATATAGGGGATATAAAGTTTAATCGCAGAGCATCCTAATGGACTTCCAGAGTTACCAGCATTAAGTGTAGAGTTAAAGCTTAATGTTGCATTAACATTACCATTGTAGATATATCCATAGCAATTAAGATTGTTAGATTGCTGTTGCATATCAATAAAGATCTTCATAACTGGAACTAAAGCAAAAACAACTCCCATTGCAATAATAAACATCATTATGTTTATCATAATATCTCCTCTCTTGTTCATCTTCCCCATTTTATCTTTTGCCTCCACAGCTACTAGTAATATGTTTATTTAAATGTACGCTGATAAGTTTTCTCAGAGGATTATAACTCCTCTCTATTCGAGAGGAGGTCAAGAAAACAGTGGATGAAGAATCACGGCCTTTCGAGACTATTAAATTGTTTATCATTGTGCTACCACCAGAGTTGCTATTATCTGAACGAATATAATTCCTAATAGAGTTAATAAGAAAATAGTTACCATTACTACTGGAGTTAATTCCCCTTCATCGTAAAAGTATTTTAATAAGTAAATACTTCCACAAACAATTGCCAAAGAAAAGAATCCAACCATTATATTTAAAACCGTTTTAGCAAAACCATTATCATTTAGATTTGTAACAGGTCCAGTAGTAATTGAATTAAGAGCTAATATCTGATATGGTTGTAGATTACCAACTATTGAGTTTCCATTAACAATTGGATAATTATTTCCGTTTTGATCTCTTAAGGTATTACCACTAGTCAATCCCGTCACTTTAACTGCAAGAGTATTTATTGGATCATTATTAACAATAACAATTTGACTATTGTTATTAGCAGTACTAACTAAATTAGTATTAGAAGTACTTGTATTTACTATTATATCCCCTGAAGACATATAATTACTGAAGAGTTGCGTGATAGTATAGCTTGGCAATATTTCATTATCTAATGAGGGTGGAGAGACCATAGACCACTTCTGCGGATATTCTGGATAAGAACTCTGATTATGATAATAACTAAATATTTCTGTCCACTGATACAAGTCCATCGTTACGTTTGCCGGATAATTATTCAAGATATTAATATAAGAAGTTGCAATATCTGCAGAGAAGTTATTAGCATTTACAGTTAAGTTCTTCATTGCAACACCATTGTTATTCCATTCATTAAGCCAGATATACGGACATGAAGCATTATATTGCGAACATAAAGCTAATACTGCTTGTGTTTGTGAAAGTACATAAGGTGCTTCTAAATTATGATAAGGGTGCATACCAATAAAATCACTTCTTCCATTTGATGCTCCAGGTGATTGATTTAAATAAGATATGAATCCATTAATAATATTAGGATCAAATAAAGTATCAGAACCACCTGCTCCTCCAACACTAACCCATGGTGCAAGTTGTTTTATTCTATTATATGTTCCATTATAAAGTGCGATGTATGGAGCAACTTTAGAAATGTTATCAGTTGAATAGTTATCTAACCATCCCGATCCTTGAGGTTCATTAGTTATTTCAAATCCCGCTATAGTATTATTATAAGAACCATTAGGATCAACTCTACTTAGATAGTCAATTGCTAAGTCTCCCCATTCAGAATTATTTAATGGGGCACAAGAGCTATCAGCATTATTACATCCGGAAGTTATATTTCTTTCAAATGCAGGAGTATTTTCAAGTATCATTAATATCTTTGTGTTATGATTACTTGCCCAATCTAATAGACCAGTAAAGTTTGCATCGGATCCAGAGCCAGTAACGTTTCTTCTTGAGATACCTATAGGAACACCATTCTTAGTTATAGTTAAATTATTTACTAATATGCTATAATTTAATCCTTTAGTAGCAGTTGTTGCATCAACAGTAAATCTATATCCATTAGCAGCATTATAAGTTATATTTACTCCACCAGTAAATCTCTGCCACGTATTATTTAATGTTATTGTTCCGCTAGAACCATAGGCTGCGAAAACATCCCTGTCTTGAAAATAAACAACTCTTGTTGTATTGAATCCTGCTGTTCCGTTATCAACTCTTAACCAAACACTCCAATTATAAGTTTGTCCTACATTAAAGAACATAGCATTATTATCCATAAACAATGGAGCAACATATCCAGTTGTACTTCCTCCAAATGCTCCAGTTGTGGTAACATTTAAACTATAATTAGTTCCACTGCCGGCTGGAACATCAGTTGATTGTGAAGCACAAGCTGTTTGATTGTTAAATGCTTGAGGAGTCCATAAATAAGCTGTTTGTGGAGATGTTTGAGTTGTATTCCAACATACAGAAGTATTAACCCATTGAGTTAAATCTCCATTAGTTACTCCCCAATATCTTCCACTTAATGAGATATCAACTCTTTGAGTTGTACTGGAATTACCTGAGATAGCACTCCATAAGTTTTCTAACCAAGCTGAATCTCTATTAGCGTTAAAGAATCCAGGATTATGAGTATTGGCTCCATAAAAGTTATCATGTATCCTTCCGATAGTAGTCCCTATTATGTTAACTATTTCATAAGTTTGTAATTTATTTATAGTTCTTATTTCTGTTTGATTTGAATTTCCAGAAGAATCATTAACTATGAATTGATAAGTATCAGTTTCTGGATTATCTCCGAAGCTTTCATTTACTTTAACAGTATAATTAGTAGAATTATATTTAGTTATTTGAGAATTATATTGCTGTAATATCTGATCACTTGTCAAAGTTTTATTCCATATTCTTGGTTCATCTATTAATCCTGTAAAGTAAAATCCTCCACTACCTCCTCCACCTATAGTAAAATGATTGGTTTGGTTAAATATGCTTCCTCCAACTGAAAGGTTACCCTGTAATGAAGCATCGAAATATGTTAAATATCTATCATGTGTAGCATCATAAACCATTGATAAATAATGCCAATTATGATCGCTCATATTATTTGAAACCGATGAAGTGATACTTCTATCAGTAGGAGTACTATTCCTTATAATCCAAGTGATCCTACAATCTGATCTTTGATAAGTTCTATAATTAAAACCCTTTACTAAAATATCTGGTCCATCAACTGCTGCACAATTTGTAGATCCAGAAGTTAAGTTGTATAGATTTTTAGCCCAAACATTAATAGTAAATCCGGTTGTGTTTCCTATATCAGTATTATAATTAGTATCTATATAACTATTAACATTTCCTGAAAAGTTATAAGCTCCATTATATTTTCCATTAGAAGTCCATGTAACATTAGTTGATTTAACTGTCCCATTATTTCCTGCACACCAATCTACAACATAAGTTGAATTCTCTCCTATATTTGAATTATTGTCTAAGTTATAACACAGAACTAGAGAAGGATCTTTAATAGTAGAATTAAAATTATTAAGATTATAAAGCAATGTATCAAATGTGCTAGTACTAAAGTTAGCTGAGAAGATAGCTGTTGAGTCTGAAGTATTTGCATTATTAGCAGGTGTAGGTGAAACAAAACTTATTAAAGGTGCAGCACTAACTAAAGTTATAAAAAACATTACTGCTATAACTGAAATAAGAAATAATTTATACTTCATATACCAAATAAGTTCCTCCCTACAGTTCTTCTTGATCTAATTATCTCTGCTCTTTCTCCCCTAGTTCCTAATCTAGTTGTGGATCTCTGAACTAAGATAAGTGGATTTCTCTTTGCAGTTCTAAACTCTGCTCCTAATTGGAATGGAACTAATTTACCCGTTTTAGTAGATCTAATCTCTACACTAGCTCCAAGGGTTTCTTTGGCACTTCTTCTTGCAAGATTTACTGCCTGAGTGAATTCTGTTGGTTTAGCTATTGGAGCAAACTTTCCTCTACGCCTAAGCTCTGGGGTGAAGAGTTCTCTAACCTTTCTTCTAGGATTAAATATATCTGGACCAGTCATTGTTCCTTTTGGAGTATTTACAATCTTAGTTTTAGGAATCAGTTCTTGATTTATATTGGGATTTGAGAATACTTGATCCTGAGGCTGTCTTTGTTGTTGAGGTTGTAACTGGACTTGACCTTCACCAGGTAGTTGAATAGGCTGTTGGTTTTCAATAGGAGTTATTATCGGGGCTGTTGCTGGAATCTGAAGATCTCTAGTTAAATCTTTATTTGATCCTCCAACACTATTCGCTTCTTGGTTTAATCTTGTATCCACAACATTAACTCCTCCAACCGAAGTAGGAGCTAAATCTTTTATCTTTAATCCCCCAAGTTGTCCGATATTATCATTAGCACCTGCACCGACAATATCTCCTCTAATAAGACTTCCTATTTGACCTAAATTATTTTTCCCAGTATCACCTATGTTTCCAAATTCTATAGATTTTTTAACTTGAGGATTGCCCATTGTAACTGGAGGAGAGGTAAGATCAAATGCAGTAGTAAGCTTTGCTCTTCCAGAATTAATTGCTTTAGGAATAAATTGTTCTGCAGGTGCTGTTTCTAATATTTTCTTTTCAGCTTGAGATACAAGAGCACCAACCTTGGATTCTATTATATTCTTTACTTCTGGAGTTAGAGAACTAACAGTTGTTTGGCTTGGGCCAAATGTTTTATCGAATGGTGTCTTCTTTATGTTTGCTGGCTGAAGAATAGATGATCCCCCAATCTCTTCAGGTTGGATAATACTTATCTCTCCTTTAACATTAGGATTACGCAATACATAAGATAAATCTCCAGACTTATAAACTTTTAATATTGGTTCTCCAGTCTTACCAATATATTGGAAGGTATTTTCAGTAACTGGATTTATAGCCCCAGTTATTGTAGCCTTAGTTGGAATAATCTCTTTCGGAATTGTTCCTTCTTGCCTAAT
>Ga0134121_10002621_pt1 | contig 15423 bp, 12 predicted proteins | sample KB301_FD_96463 | JGI IMG/M metagenome (GOLD analysis project Ga0134121, IMG submission 96463) | Terrestrial soil microbial communities without Nitrogen fertilizer from Kellogg Biological Station, Michigan, USA - KB3-0-1 | ecosystem: Environmental > Terrestrial > Soil > Unclassified ... | reverse complement strand
AATGAGCCACTCAAGGGATCAACGGATCAACTTTAGAAAGAAAATCGCACATCATCGATAAGCAAAACTATTCAGTGAAGACGAACGAACTATCAATGCTCATTTTTTCAGCAGCCTGCTAGGGAATCTCGGCGGCAACGAGTTCATGGGAATGTTTCCAGAGTCTGCCATGCAGATTCTTGACGGCGGGCGCGCCTTCAATGGCGGCAATCCCCCTCCCGAAATCGGGTTCAACGATGCGCATGTCTCTAATCCGCAACGGAACGCGCCGCCGCAAACGATTCTCGGGGCGGAGCAGAAGGCATGGTTTAAGAACACACTCAAGAGCTCGACAGCGACGTCGAAAATCTGGGCTAACTCGCTGGGCGCGCTGGACTGGCGTGCCGACCCTCAGAACCTGCCCGCGGGTCTCACCAGGGAGTCTTGGCCCAAGAACAGTTACGCCGCCCTCGGCGGGGGTGACTACGGCACCGCTTACGCAGAGCGTGCCGAAATCTACCATCTCGTTCGCGACGCGAAGATTGCAGGCTTCGCCATCGTCTCGGGCGACCGTCACAGCTTCTGGGCCGGATATGCGACTGCGGAACTTCCGCCGGGCAAGTTCGAGCCGGTCGGCCTGAGTTTCGTGGGCGGGTCTCTCATCAGCCCCAACGTCATGGAGGCCTATGAGCACAATCTTCCGAAGGAGGCTCCGCTACGACCGCTGTTTCTCGCGGACAAGGGGGCGGGGGCGAAGCCGGAATGGACCTTCAACATGCTGCTAAAGCACGGCGTCCGTGCGTGCTTCGAATATGCAAAGAGCTTCGACGTGAAGCGCGCACGGTCGCTGTCCAATCCGGATCTGGCTCCGCACATCGAGTTCGTAGATCTCGGAGGCCACGGCTATGCGAAGGTCCGACTGTCGGCCAATGAGATGCGCACCGAGTATGTCTGCATCCCACGCCCCGTTGCGCGCAGCGAAAGACCGGACGGGGGGCCCATCAGGTATCGGGTACTACACACTGCTGCACTGTGGAAGAGCGGAGAGCGCCCGCAACTGAAGACATCGGTGCTCGAAGGCGACGTTGGACTGGCGATTTGACGGAATCACAGCGCTCGCCGTTGACGCGTCACCCGTTCGACGCTTACTTATAGTTGGTCTACTGCGCAGCGGGTTGGAACGTGAGACACCGACGTTTCAGTTCCCTTTCGTCTATGACCGCATGGGTGGCTAATAGCGTGAGCGTCCGTAGAACAATACTAAACTTAGTTGCGGGAATACTTTTGGGGGGATTGACCGGCGCTGCGCTATTCGGCATCCCAACCTACTTCTCCACAGAATCCGGCTTCCTCGGTCCGGACAGCGATTGGGCCTGGTTTGCAGCATTCGGAGGTTTTGTCGTTGGCGTCGTTCCTGGGGCGATCATCGGATCTGTTACGGCACTACTCAGGCCTCACCCTTTGGTGGGGGGTCTAATCGGCACTGGCGTGGGGTTTCTTGTTTTGGTCGTACTGTTAGCCAGGGGTTTAGACCCAGAAATCTTTTATATCAATATGGCTTGGATCCCGATCTGCGGAGCCATTGGATTGGTTATGGCCCTGGTCAATCGCCAGCGACCTCCGGCGCCGCCTAACAAACCGTCGGACCGGAGCGTGAATCGGGTGTTTGGCAACTTGGTGGATTAGTTTGCTTATTGCCGCGGCCCTACATCTTTTTCACCAGCACCTCCCCTAGACCACTGTTGAGAGTCAGACCAGTGACGTTGCCTTTCCCATCCTTGATAAAGGCGAGGTGCAGGTCTGGAAGCTCGCTGTCATAAAACCTGGATTCGGATTCGGCTATGACCTCGCGCGGCTTCAGGTTTGAAGGCCTGACCCACAGAGAACCATCCTTGACGCTTACATCGAGAACGAAATCATGTGTGAACTTCGGATCCAGTTCGTATCTGCCAACGTATTGTTGCAGCAGAGCGGGAGCAACTTTCACTTTCTTCGAAATCGCGGTTAGCAATATGGGCGTTCTGTCGCGCTGAGAAATCTTAGGTGCGGGTTTGATACCGACGAGCGCTATCAGGTGACTCGCCAATGTGCCTCGCCAATTCAACATTCCATGATTGCCGTTAAATTCGGTGTAGTGGACTGGGTATCCTTTACTCATGAGCGTGTCTCGCAAATTGCGGTTAGCCATGAGCAACGTAGGCTGGAGCAAAGGATCGCGTTGCGGAAGGGAACGCCACCACTGAGTCCCTTCCAAAAGTCCGGCTTCGAACGAGAAACGCAAAGGCAAACGCGGGCTGACGGCGAACTGACGGATCAGCCATTCCCATTCCTTTTCGCCATCGGGCTTCCAGCGGAAATCACCCGATTGGGAAAGCACGTTGCCGAAAACCTCCGAGTGCTTGAGACCTACGTAAGCCGCCTGCAATCCGCCAAGGCTCGTGCCGCCGATGATCGTCTGCTCGGGACGGTCAGTCGCGTGGTAGTTAGCTCGCGCCCAGGGCACAATCTCCTGGGCCAAAAAATCGGCATAACTTGAATTGCAAACCAACTCGCGCCAGCGATCAGGGTTGTCTACCATCACGGCGACCAGCGGAGGGATCAGACCTGCTGCGATCAAGTTATCGAGAGTGATTGCTACGCGCGCATTGTTTACGTATCCACCGCCGTCACTAAGTACCAACAAACCGTAAGGCTTCTTACCGGCAGCGTAGCCGTGCGGAGTGTAGATCCAAATTGGTCTTTCGTTGCCGAGGAGTTTGCTCTGGAATTTGTCACGCTGCACTCGTCCGGTAGGAACGTTCGGACGGACGACGTTCCAACTTTGCGGCTCGGCGGAGGGCAGCTCGACCGCCGAAAAGGAGTTCCCTTCGTACGGGTTGAGCTCGTCATAGTGCTCGTTGAACCGAAACGGATTGAGCGGGTCGTTTCGGATGGCGCCCGCAAATCCGGTGACGCCTGACCAGTCTTTCGGGTCGGGGAGGTTCGCCGCGAGTTGATAGATGAAGCGCGCGCCCTTCTGAAGCCGGAATGTTTTGTACCACAAGTCAGTGTCGAGCAGCCGCGCCATGGGCTTATTGACGTCGCCGAGACGAAAGACGAAAACGTTTCTCGTTTCTTCCCTGGCTCGCCAAAGCATCGTTACGAGCATCTCGCGGTCATTGTCCGGCGCGGGCTCAATTATCGGAGCGCCGTTTTGCTCGATCTCTTTCCAGAAACTATCAAGCGCAGCCCCATCACCGGATTTGAGTCGATCCTGAAGAGCCGCCAGCCGCGGACTTAATGGCTGGTCGTCAACGATTCGCGCGGTTTCCAAGGCATTCGCGAGGCTCACACTCAATACAATGATTGCAGACACACGTAGAACGATCTTCGGCGCAATGCAAACTCGCATGGTCCGTTCTCCTATTGGTTGTTACTTAGTGGTTGTTTATTGTTTTCTGCGACCGATCAGAAACGCGCGCATCAATACAGCGATGGCGACTAACTGCCATAAAATGCCGAACAGGTTATGGTGTGGAAGGTTGACGGCAACCAGAGCGACACCACCGGCGAGACAGGCGATGGCAATGTAGAATCCCATTCTTACGCGTTTCGAATCGAAGGGAAAGCCCCGCTTGATTTCACAGCAACTTGCCTTGATTTGGTCGAAGTCGCCGAAGCTTTCGCGGGCAGCGAGTTGTGCTTCGTGTGGCGCCATTCCTTTTTCGATGTTGGCGTTCGTCCGCATCTGCACGTGGAAGCGCAATTCCGCGTCGACCTCGTCCGCGATTTCCTCGGGATGTTGCCAGGCGTGAATGAAATTTACTGTGTCTTTGACTCGAGACATTTTCCCTCAGTTCGCACGCAGAGCCTTCATGGTCGCGGTCGCGAGTCGCTCCCAATTCTGCTCTTCAATGATTAGTTGCTTCCGGCCGGAGCGCGTCAGCTTGTAGAACTTCGCACGCTGATTGTTTGCCGAGACGTCCCACTCCGATTCGATCCACCCGCGCCGCTCGAGCCGGTAAAGTCCCGGATATAACGAACCTTCCTCGATCTTCAGCTCGTCGCCGGAGATTTGGGCAATGCGCTGACCGATGCCGTAGCCGTGCAGAGGACCAGGGAACAAGGCTTTCAAAATCAACATGTCCAGCGTTCCCTGAAGTATGCCCGCCTTCGCTTTGCTCACCAAGCCGCACCTCCTAGATAATCTAGGCCCTCAGCATACCACGCACTACCCAGACTGTCTAGGACCTATTCCGCGTTATTAAGAGCTTGTTGCTGTTCGAGTCCACTCCAAAGACGTGCGATCTCCGATGCGTTGGAATAATTGAGCTTCTATATTACACAGACGAAAAAATCTGCGTAATCTGTGGATGATCCTATGGACATTATTTTGCGACAATGTGATAGTAGATTCTCCGCCACCGACTCCCACTTCTCCCCATCGCAAGCCCGGAATTTAAACAATCTGTCTCTCTGATTTTTAAGGAGGTCGCTGTGTCTAATTCACGTGGTCGAGTTCTAATTGCAATCGCTTTCTGTCTAATCCTCGTGGGATTGATCTGCACCCTAATTACATTTCCACACGCTCTCGCTGCGCCGATCGTGAGTGATAACTTCAATGATAATTCGCTCGATACAGGCAAGTGGGACACTAACCTGTTTAGCGGCTTTACCAATACGAGTCTGGGTTTAGCTGAAACCTCACAACAGCTCGAGATTGGACCATTGCTGCAAAATACCAGTGGCTCCAACTATCGCGGTATTCGCACAGTCAATACTTACAACTTCAGCGGCGCTTACGCGTTTGTGGAGTTGGTGCAAGCTGCCAATACCAGCACTGCCGGAGATTCGATGTTTACCATCGGCAACGATGTCGACAACTACTATCGCATCTACGAGTCAGCCGGCAGTCTCATTGGTCTAAAAAAGATTGGCGGCACGAAGACGACTCTTTTCACGATCACCTACAATTCGACCAACCACAGGTTCCTGCGTATCCGTAATGACTCGGGTAGTGTGTACATTGACACAGCGCCGGGAAGCAGCGGAGTGCCGGGCACGTGGACGCAGCAATACACCGAGACGTGGAACTCTTCAATCTCCACGTCGTCGATCATCTTCGAGCTCAAAGGCGGCACCTTTCAGTCTGAATCAAACGCGCCTGGCAAGGTCATCTTCGACAACTTCGAAGTAGCAAACAACGCTGCACCGGCTCCGACAGTCAGCTCGATCTCACCAACTTCAGGAAGCACGAGTGGCGGCACATCCGTGACCATCACTGGGACTGGCTTCTCGACTGGAGCGACCGTGAGCCTCGGAGGATCTTCAGCCACCAGCGTCACTGTCGTGAGTTCAACTTCCATTACGGCCACGACTGCTGCGCATTCAGCAGGAGTAGTTAACGTAGTTGTGACCAACACTGATTCGCAGAGCGGTACGCTGACTAATGGATTTACTTACACGGCGCCCGAAACAGTCATCGTGTCAGATGACTTCAATGACAACTCGCTCAACACAACCACATGGGGGACGACTCTTTTTAGCGGCTTCACCAACACGAGTCTGGGTTTAGCTGAAACTTCGCAACAGCTCGAGATTGGTCCATTGCTGCAAAATACCGGTGGCTCCAACTATCGCGGTATTCGCACGAATAGTACGTATAACTTCACCGGCGCTTATGCGTATGTTGAGCTCGTGCAAGCCGCCAGTACCAGCACTGCCGGAGATTCGATGTTCACGATCGGCAATGATGTCGATAACTACTATCGCATCTACGAGTCAGCCGGCAGTCTCATTGGTCTGAAGAAGATTGGCGGCACGAAGACCACGCTATTTACCATCACGTACAATTCAACCAATCACAGGTTCCTGCGCATCCGTAACGAGTCAGGTAATGTGATCATGGACACCGCGCCGGGAACTAGCGGAGTGCCGGGCACGTGGACGCAGCAATACAGCGAGACTTGGAACTCTTCAGTGTTACTCACGTCGATCATCTTCGAGCTCAAAGGCGGCACCTTTCAGTCAGAATCAAACGCGCCGAACAAGGTGATCTTCGACAACTTCTACGCGGCCGCGCCCGGCTCGCCAACACCTACTCCGACACCGACGCCAACTCCTACTCCTACTGATTCATTAAGGATGGTCCAGGCGAATTTGCAACACGGTGAATCGACAGATGGAGTGGCTCATTACGACCAACAGGCAGCAAAGATCGCATCGGCGGCTGATTTGGTTGCGGCCCAGGAGGTTTCTAATGGAGATCTTGGAACTTGGGATACCGCCTTTGAGAATAACGGCTTCCATCGAGTCGTATTTCGCTTGAACAACACCCAACAAAATGACGGTAATGCGATTTGGGCGCGGGATAGCCTGTCTGAAATCACAACGTACGAACATGATCTGCTTAATGGCTCATCGAACGTCGGGAATGACAATTCTACGGACATTCGCCGCAGTGTTGTCGCAGCCAAATTCAGCTTCAACTCACAACAGTTTTATGTTGTGAGTGTTCACCTGTGTCCTTCTATTTGCAGAAATGCCAGCAGCGGGACTCTGGAATCAACGCAACGAGTCGCGCAGATTAACGACTTGTTGAGTTGGATCAATAGCACACTCACGGGTAGTCTACCGGTGATTATCCTGGGAGACCTGAATCTCACCACCGACACGCCGAAACAGCCTTCGGGTTTTCAATTCGACTTGTTCACTGACGCAGGGTTTAGCGACCTGTGGGCCACTGGATTGTCGAATTCCCTAGCCGAAGCAGATTGGGGAGACCGGGATGGAGATTCAGTTGCCGACATGCCTCTCGGTCTGAACACTCGCACACACGATGGCCGGCGCATCGACTACATCCTGTACAAGCCTAACAGTGGCTCAATCTCGCTGGTCAACATCTCGGTTCCCGATGGACGGGCGCAGTGTCCAACAGCATTAACGCCGCATTCGCCTTATGCGTACTGTTCTGCTGTTGATTCAAATCAACGGTTCAATCTACCGGAAGATCAGGGTGTTCGACTCTCCGATCACAACTGGGTCTGGGTCGAGCTTGGTTTCTAAGCTCGCGAAGCGAGCGACAGCATAAAGCCTGGGGCGCAAGCCCCAGGATCAATCGATACAAAAGAGTTCGAGCCCGCGGAGTGGGCGACAGTGCATGATCCTTGACGCTGTCGCCCGCTCCGCGGGCTCAACGCGTAATTGGGAATCGCGATCCTGGGGCTTGCGCCCCAGGCTTTATGCTGTCGCTCGCTTCGCGAGCTTAGGAGATTGATTTTGGCCCGTTATGAATGAAGAGATTTGGTGGTGCCAATAACGTCAACCCAGCCCGATTGCGCCTAACAGAAATCGAATCACACCGGCGCCGAGGATGACCCAGAAGGCGTTTGGGCGAAATCGTAAGAGCGTGAAAATCGCGACGATCATGATCGATAAGCCAACCCACGAGTGAATGCCGGCGCGCCCAATACTTAAACCGGCAGCAATCAGCAATCCCACCACGGCCGGTGCGATGCCGCGCAAAAACGCCTGCACTACTTTGTTGTCGCGAAAGCGCCGCAACGATGATCCGGCCGCAATCGTCAGTAGAAAGGCGGGAAGAAAGATGCTGATCGTCGCCACCAACGCTCCCAGCGTGCCTGCTACTCGATAACCGACGAAAGTGGCAGTGATCAAAACCGGCCCAGGCGTGATCTGGCCGAGCGCAAACGCATCAGCGAATTCCTGATGCGTCAGCCACTGGTGATTGTTGACTACTTCCGACTCAATCAGAGGCACCATCACCAAACCACCGCCGAACGTAACGCTGCCGATGCGAAGAAAGATCGAAGACAGCGTGAACAGTAAAGCAAACTTGGCAGCCAATGGCATTGCGACCGCAATCCAACCAATCGAGCGCAACGTCATCGACTCTTCACGTTCGTCCTCTGCACTCTTTCGATCACGTCTTCGTTTTGCGAGCCGCGCGCGAACACGAGCACGACGCCGGGCCGCAATCGTGCGGAGGCTCCGCAAGCGCCGCAGTTGTGTCTCAGCAAACGAGTCGATATAGATGCCGATGAGACCAGCGGCCAAGACAACTTCCAGCACAGTGGCGTTAAATAGCGCGACCGTCAAAAACGACAGCACTGCAAGCCACCACTGCCAACGTTGCGTGAGGATGTTCTTCCCCATGCGCCACGCAGTCACGAGGATCAACGCTACGACCGCGCCGTTCAAGCCGTGAAAGAATCGTTGTGTATCGGGAAAATTGCGGATGTGCTTGTAGATGATCGCGAGGCCGATCATTATCAGCATTGAAGGCAGGATGAATCCGGCCATGGCCACCGCGGCGCCACGCCAACCGCGCAAACGCAGTCCTATATAAGTAACGGAATTCCCCGCGCTCGTGCCGGGCAAGGCTTGGGCGAGAGCGAGAGCTTCGGCAAACTCGGAATCAGTCAGCCAGAAACGCTTGCGCACCGTGAGGGCGCGGATTTGTGCGAGTACGGCGACACCACCGCCGAAACCAACGAGTCCGATTTTCAGGAAGGACAGGAAGAGACCGCCGAGAGTTGCCGTTCGAGAAATGCGTTCGATTTGCCGTCGTGCAATACGGACGCGGCGGCGCATGTCGTATGCACGCGATCGAATTCTATCGGATCGAACTGACGTCTGGTTCACCGCTTTAAATTAGAGAGTATACGACACGCTGCCCTTCACGTCCTCACGGCTTGATGAATTTTGCGACGCCGTTGATGAACATCTGTACCGCAAGCATCACGAGCAGCATTCCCATCAATCGCTCGATCGCGATCAGTCCCCTTTCTTTCAACAGCCGGTAGAAGATCGTCGAAGAAAGCAGAATCATTGCGGTGACAGCCCACGCGAGCGTCACCGAAGCCCAGAGTTGCAACGTGCTGTTCGGACTCGATTGCAGCAACAGCAACGAAGCAAGCGTGGACGGACCGGCAATGAGAGGAATCGCGAGGGGCACTAAATACGGCTCACCCGCGAGCGTGTCAGCGGCGCGGTGATCGGTGGGGAAGACCATCCGCAGCGCGATTAAAAAGAGGACGATGCCTCCGGCGATGCTGATCGTCTCTTCCTGAAGACTCAGCAGTCGCAAAAGATATTTGCCGAGTAACAGGAACACCAGCAGCACGATGTAAGCAAACAGTATCTCGCGGACCAGCACTTTGCGCCGGCGGTCAGGTTGTACGTGTTTTAGGATCGAGAGGAACGGCGGGATGTTACCCAGCGGATCCATGATGAGCAACAGGGTGATAGCGTTGAAGAAGATCTTCATTGCGCGGTCGAGAATGCAGGCTGTAAGAGACCTTTCACGATCAACAACTGCGCGAGCAGTCGTAACTCGTTGCGGTCGAAACGATCGGCAAGCGCCCTCGTGCGGTTGAAGTCTGCCTTGGCTAATGCAGCCACACCTTTTCCATATTTTAAGACGAGGAAATCAAGCGGCATCATTCCGGCCTGGTCCAGCATGATCTCACTCTTTTTCACGGCGCCGCTTTTGACGACGCGGTCGAGCAGCATCAACAACGAAATCTGAGCGTTGGCGCGGTCCACCGTTCGTTCGGCGAGTACGAATGCTTTCGGCGGATCAACGACAGCATAGGCGCACATTAATGAAAGTAAAGCATTCGTCTGCTTCTCATCTTTGAGATTCGTCTTGATCATCCCCGCGGCTTCGTCGAGCAGAGTGGCGGCCTCCGCGTCTTCGCCTTTTTCTTTCAGCAGGATCGCGAGCTCAGCCATTGCCCGGGCACGCTCTTCCTTGCGCTCGATCTTTGGCAGCAGTTTCCGTAGCCCGTCGAGCTGTTTTCGACCCGCAACAGTACTGATCTCTTCCGCATCGAGGTAGTCGAGCACCCGCTGTCGCTCGCCACTATCGTTTATCTCTTTACTCAGGAACTCACGAAACGCATCGGTGTTTCCACGCGCGACCGCAATGACAGCTGCCTGCTGATACAGATACTCCTGCGTGTTGTGATCCGCCGAAGCTGCCGCACGAACAAGATCATCCTGCATCCCGCGCCTGATCAAAGCGCTGTAAGTGTTCATGTCTCGCTGTTCTTTGGGCAGCGTTTCGTTGAAGGTCGCGAGCTTGCGTTCGAGCGCAGCGCGTCTGTCCGGAAAAAACTGCTCGATCTCCGGCAACACATTATTCATCTGCGAAAGCAGATTTGAATTAGCCGACGTACCAAGCGCCGCGTTTATCAGAATCTCAATCAGTTGGCGTTTTTGCTCGTCAGTTAGAGTCAGCGGTTTTAAAGATTCTCTCGTCTGGGGCCTGCTGCCTTCCACGAGAAAAAGAGCAACAGTCGAAGCTTGAAGATTGGTGGCTACATTCGTGGTTTGCAGCTTTGTGATGATGTCGCCTGCGAACATTGAGGCTTTCTCAGCATCGCGCTGCTGAAGCTGCTGCAAGAGATTCACGAGCTCCCAGGTGAAACCTTTCGCCAAACTTTCACGCGCGACTTGCAGCGCCTGCGCCGGATCGCGCGCCGCGATCTCGCCTGCGATTTGCTGTTCGAGATAGCGTTCTTCGGCAAACAGATTCTCTGGCGCAAGATCACTTGGCGGAACTTGTCGTGTCGCGCGCAACATGTCGAGTGCCAGTTGAGAATCTCGACGCGCGACTTGCAGCAATACTTTCTGCCTCAACCTCACGGTCTGAAAATACGCCTGCAAGATCTTGTCCCGGTCAGCCTTTTCACCGGGTTTCGGATTTGCGGGAGCAAACGAGTTGATGGCGGTAAGCGATTCGAGGTAAAGATTGCGCGCGCGTTTCTCATCAAAGGACCAGAGCAGATCGGCGGTGCTCGCCATTATGAAAATGCGATTTTCCGGCAGCTTCAATCCCCATGCGCCTGACGCGATCTCGTTCAGCAACGCGAAGGTCTTCTTTTCGAGTTCGGCACGATCCTTTTTAGTCTCAGTCTGCGCGCGGATACTCGAGGTGACCAGCATGATCACACAAAGAAGCACGAACTTTGATCGACAAGTCATGAGATTACGCAGATTGTATACTCAATCTGCGTAATCTGTGGATAGAGAGGCCCATATGCCAACAATTAAAGTAGCTCCGGTCAAACCGGCGATCTCGTTTGACGTGTTAGAACAGGTTGATATACGCGCCGGCACTATCAAACTTATCGAAGACGTCAAAGGCTCTAACAAACTACTAAAAATGACCGTTGATTTCGGCGATCACACTCGGAACATTCTGGTCGGAATGAAACAGGAGCGCGAGGATCCAAAAGAGATCGAGGGTCTGCAGGCTTTGTTCGTAATAAACCTCGAGCCCAAAAAGATAATGGGTGAAGTGTCGGAAGGCATGCTGCTGGATATCGGATATGCCGACGGAATCAAACCGGTTCTCGCCTTGCCGGAAGCAGAAGTGCCGAACGGAGCTCGCGCTGGCTGACACCCTGCGGATGCGCGACCGATTTGCTAGACTAGACCACGTGGATTCATTCTTTCCAGTTTCATCCCATAAACAATTTTCAAGGAGGAATATATGACCGAAACCGCGGATCATGTCGAAGATCGGCTGGCCGACTTCACCCGCGACAAGAGGATTCTGCTCTTATCCCTAATGGCAATCGTGATCGGCGTGCTGAGCGCCATCACCGCCAAAGCTCTCGTCTGGTTGATTGCCGTCATTACCAATCTTACGTTCTACCAGCGCTTCTCTTCCGACTTCATCTCGCCAACCAATCATCATCTGGGCGTGTTCGTGATCTTCGCGCCTGTGATCGGTGGCCTGATCATCGGACTGATGGCGCGCTACGGCTCTGAAAAGATTCGTGGACACGGCATTCCCGAGGCGCTCGAAGCGATTCTCTTCGGCCGCAGCCGCATGAGTCTGAAAGTGGCAGTCTTGAAACCACTCTCGTCCGCGATCTCGATCGGTTCAGGTGGTCCATTCGGTGCTGAAGGTCCCATCATCATGACCGGAGGCGCACTCGGATCAATCTTCGCGCAACTCTTTCATCTCTCGGCTGCAGAGCGAAAGACGTTGCTGGTCGCCGGAGCTGCAGGCGGCATGTCAGCGATTTTCAATACGCCGGTAGCGGCGGTGTTGCTTGCGGTCGAGCTGCTTCTCTTCGAGTGGCGACCACGTTCATTCATTCCCGTCGCGGTTGCGTCCGCGGTCGCAGCGATGGTGCGCGTGCCACTGCTCGGCTCAGGCGCGATCTTTCCGGTAACAGCCCACGCACCACTCGGCGCCGAAGGATTGATGATCGCGTTTGCGGTCGGCATTGCGGCGGGCGTGGCGTCAGGTCTACTGACAACCCTGGTTTACTTTTGTGAAGACGTTTTCACCAAACTTCCGATTCACTGGATGTGGTGGCCTGCGATCGGAGGCCTGTTCGTCGGCATCGGTGGCTGGCTGGATCCGCGTGTGCTGGGCGTCGGCTACGACACCATTCACACTTTATTAAAAGGAGAGCTCGTTGGCCCACTCGTAATCGGATTGTTAATCGGGAAGGCCCTCGTTTGGTCCATATCACTCGGATCCGGAACTTCCGGCGGCGTACTCGCTCCACTCCTGATCATGGGTGGCGCGCTCGGCGCGATTGAGGGGAGATTTATAACACTCGGAGATCCCGGTCTCTGGGCGATGATCAGCATGGCAGCAATGATGGGCGGAACCATGCGCTCACCATTGACTGCGATGATCTTCACTCTCGAGCTGACCCATGACTTGAACCTGCTGCCCGGTTTGCTGGTCGCATGTATCGCCGCACACGCGTTGACCGTGTTGTGGCTGCGACGTTCCATCCTGACGGAGAAAGTCGCGCGTCGTGGTTTTCACGTTACGCGCGAGTACAGTGTCGATCCGCTGGCAGTTTTGCGAGTTGGGGAAGTGATGGATCGCAATCCGCCGACCGTGCCGGCGCTGATGAAAGTCAGCGAGCTTTCCGATCTGATTGCGAATGGGCATCCGGATCTTTCGCATCGCCAGGGAACGCTCATTGCCGATGAAGACGGAAGCCTCGCAGGCATCATCACGCGTGGTGATCTACTTCGCGCGATTGAGAAAAATCCAAACGGTTGCACGGTGCTCGAGGCCGGCAGCCGGCATCTGATCGTTAGTTATGCGGATGAGATTCTTCATGACGCCGTTACCAGAATGGTGCATCACGATATCGGTCGCCTGCCGGTCGTGCGGCGTGACAATCCACAGAAGATCGTTGGTTATCTGGGAAGGGCAAGCATCATGACGGCGCGGCTGCGTCGTCACGAAGAGGAACACCATCGCGAGTCAGGCTGGCTCCAAGCGTTTTCGTGACTCCCAACAGCGGGCAAGCCCCTCTTCCTGACTTGTTCTTTTCCAGGTTCTCGATGGAATGAACAAGTCAGGAAGGGGGCTTGCCCCCCGCTGCTGCTGGACCTTCTGAGCATCATGCGAGCGAGTCCGCGAAGCGGACGACAGCATAAAGCCTGGGGCGCAAGCCCCAGGATAAATATCGGAATTTGGACCGGAGTCCGCGAAGCGGACGGCAGCTCGAGGCGTGATGCGCTGTCGCCCGCGTCGCGGGCTCAATCGCTTTTTTAAATCTCGATCCTGGGGCTCGCGCCCCAGGCTTTATGCTTCCGCCCGCTATCGCGGGCTCGCAACATCGCGCGGCCTCGTCGCGGCACAATCATCACTCTTCTTCCGAAGGCAACGACTTCAGGTATTCGACGAGATCAGACTTCTCCTGAGCTGTCAGTCCTAAACTGAAACGAGTGTTGTAATGGTTCACCACATCCAACAACGTCTTGAATCGACCGTCATGTACAAGACTTTCGACATCGCAGTACCCTTCCTCCCTGATAAATGGATGAGTTTTGCCGGCGTAATGGGTTGAAGGGAACGAGGATGCTTTATTTCATTCACAGATTACGCACGGTGTCATAAAAGTCTGCGTAATCTGTGGATAAAACACTAGAAATTTACTTTCAAGCCAAACTGGAGCACGCGCGGGTCGCCCGCGGAGGTGATGGAACCGAAGCCAGCAGTCCCTGCAACTGTGGCTGGAGCTCCGAGCGGCGGCGTATTAGTCACGTTAAAGGCTTCGGCACGAAATTCGATGTTGCGAGTTTCGCCGAAGTAAGTGCGCTTGATTAGCGCGACGTCAGCGTTGCGATATTGTGGACCACGCACCGGATTGCGCGAGCTGTTGCCAATCGTAAACTGCGGCGCGATCGTGAATGCCTGTGTGTTGAAGAACCGGGCGGTTGTTCGTTCTGACGATGGCAGGTTCGGATCGGCAATGAGGTTCGGTCGCTGCGTACCAAAACCCGCAAACGCATTGAAGTTCGTAGCCTGAGTAACAGCCAGTGGGATTCCCGACTGGAGCTGAATCACACCTGCCAATTCCCAGCCTCCGAGGATCTTGCCTTTTCCGATCGGCAGCTCATAAGTGAAGCTCGCAACAAACACGTTCGGTATATCACCGGTTGATAGATCGCGCTCCAGCTTGCGGTTGAAGCTGTCAGCCACCGGGAAGTTAGCGATTGGACCAGTCAAGATCGAAGCATCGAACACCGATGAAGCCTCGTCGATCAACTTCGATCTTGTATACGACACGAGGAAAGAGAGGCCGTTAGTGAACCGCTGCTCCAGCTTCGCCTGTAACGCGTTGTAGTTGGTGTTGCCGACGTTGTTTCGATAGAACGTTACATTCGTAAACCGTGGAAAAGGTTTGAGAAGCTGCGCGAGTGGAATCGTTGGATCACCGAGGCTCGACGATCTCGGAATCTGGCCAAAGAAAGGATTAGGAACGCGAGTGAGCAACGCCGGACCCAAAGCGAGCTGGCTGGCCGTCAGTTGGTTGATGTTCGTATCAGGAATACCGACGTGCGTGATCTTGGAGCGTGCATAAGCGACTTCGACGACCATGTTTCTCGTCAATTCACGCTGCACGGCAAAGTTCCACTGTTGCGCGTATCCGCTACCGAGATCTCGATCAACTGTGAAGACTCCCTGCCCCAAACCCGCATCAGGACCAATGGGAAGTGGCGCCACGCTTGGACCATTCGCCAGTACGAACGCGGGATTGATGTTGTCGAGCGTGCGTTGCGAAACTGCCTGGATAAACGGAAACTGCGGGACAGTGAAAGGCGTCGTAATACCGGCTTGCTCGATCCAGATCACGGCATAACCCGCGCGCGCCACGGTCTTGTCGTCAAAACGATAGGCAAGACCCAGCCGTGGTCCAAAATCGCCCTTGTGTAATCTTCTGGCCGACTCACTGAAACCATTCTGGCCCAGGAATTCGAGTTGTTGAGTTTCCAGATTAAAGACGGCACCCTGGTTGTCAGCATCAGTTGACGGGAAGTTGAGCGTATAACGCAAGCCCGCATTGATGGTCAGCCGGGAAGACGCCTTGAAATCGTCCTGCACAAAAAATTCTTTGGTACTCGCCCGCGGTCGCAAAACATTTTCCTGAATATCGATCGAGAAGTTTT
>Ga0134121_10002620_pt1 | contig 15426 bp, 25 predicted proteins | sample KB301_FD_96463 | JGI IMG/M metagenome (GOLD analysis project Ga0134121, IMG submission 96463) | Terrestrial soil microbial communities without Nitrogen fertilizer from Kellogg Biological Station, Michigan, USA - KB3-0-1 | ecosystem: Environmental > Terrestrial > Soil > Unclassified ... | reverse complement strand
GTTTTCTGTGCCGGCGGCGCGGAGTTCACTACGCCCAAAGGACTCGTTAAAATCGTGGATTGCCGGGCGCCCGAACCTGCCTTACGCGCACGCGCGCGGAGGTCTTCGGCCGCTTTGTCGGCTTCGGTCTGTAAATCGGCGGGCGTGGCGTTCGCGCCAGGCACGTTCGGAATATTCGGTTTCGACGTGGCTGCTTTGATGCCGAGGCCCGCGGTGAGTGCGGTCGTGCCCGCGAGGATGCCGCCCGCTACGGCGCTGCCGCCGCCGATGCCTGCGAGGATCGGGACAAGTGGAGCGAGAAAAGCCATTAGTTCACCCCAAAGACGGAAAATTCGGTTTCGGCTTGCTGCGGATTGCGCTTAAGCAAGTCATTCTGCCAATCGAGCGGCGTGTCCAAGCCTCCCACCACACCAGTTCGCATAGCGTCAGCCCCGTGAGAAAACTCAGAATGGATCGGCTCGCCAGAATAATCATGTTTTTCCTCGTCCCATTTGCGCCGGTAATTCTCCAGGCATTCGATGCCGCGCCCGCACTTGGATTCATCGAACACGAAGCGTGAAAACATTCTGCGCGTCATGTCCACGCCCGATTGAACGGAAGTGCGTTCCGCGACGGTTACGCCGCGAAAGACGCGCTGGAAATATTCTTCGGTCGAGTGCGAGGCGGTGAAACCTTTCACGCGCGCGTCATGCGGCAGAATCAGCTTGGTAATGATGTAGGGCTTTTCTCGCAGTTTCTTGGCATATTCGTCCGCGCCCTTGCGCGAGTCTTCGAGGTAGTCGATGAAGCAGATCTGCTGGCCGATTCTTTGGTAGAACCAGATGGCCGTCGAGTCCGTCCTTCCAATATCCCAGCAAGTACCCACCGGGTAGCTTGTGTTGTAGGGGACGCGGGTAATTCGGCCATCTTTGCGAGCACTCGTAATAAGATCACCGAAGATAGTCCCTCTAAGGAAGCCGTCATCCGAGACGTAGTATTCCTGCTGGATGATTTCTTCCGCGACTCCCTGCTGACGCATTTGCTCGATTTCTTCTGGTGGAACACAGGGATTTCCTTCCTCACCTTTGGCATCTCTCCTCGTATCGTCTACGGTCAGGGCTTGAGAGAACCAGGTCTCCGGGTGCTGTTTCGCTACCTGAAAAAGTTTGTAGGAATGATTCTTGCCCTTCGGCGTAAAAATAAAGAGCGCCCATCCGCCGTTTTCCACAAGAATCGGTTGAATGATTTCCGGCCAGATGTTTTCCTGCATCTCCGAAAACTCGGATAGTACGACGCCTATGGGATTCGCGCCGCGCAAGCTATTGATATCATCGGTGCCGCGGGCCTGCCATCTCGATCCCGAGGGTTGGCCGGGAAACGGATTCAGTTCGACGAGCAATTCCGTTTCGTTCTTGGTCTTAATCAGTTCCTTCGGAAAGCGGTCCATGAAGGCTATGCCCTTGCGGTCGCTGCCATCCCAGAGAATCGACTTGGCCTGCCGGAACGTGGGCAAGAGATGCCAGTACAGTCCTGGCCGGGTAGCCATTTCTCGCAGCGTCATGGCGAGGCCGGTTAAATCCTTTCCTGCGCGGCGATGCCATTTGAGCATCAGCAATTTGCGCGTGAGATGCGGCGTCGTGCCGGCGTTAGCGGGCATGGCGCGCATGACTTCGAGTTGGTAGCTGCGCGGATTCCACAGGTGCGGAATGTCGATGGTGACCGGGCCTTGCGGCTGGACCATCGCGTCGGTTTTGACTCTGCGGGCCATCAGTAAATTCCGGTTGCCCTGCGACCAACGGGAAGAAGTCCCGGCGGAGGAGGCGAGCCGCTAAATTGATACGCGCCCACGTCCCATGCGGCGCTCACGGGTCGTGCCTTGGCTGTTCCGGTGCAAACGCTTTGTATGACGGTGTTGATGGTTTGCTGCGTGCAGACAATCGAACTATCGACCGTCGGAAATCCAGCGGGCCAGACGGAAGTCAGATTCACGCCCGTTCCCACGGTTGCCGATCCGCTGCTGGTCGGCGCATAGACAAACGGCGATTGCGTGTTTTTATACCCGGCGGAAGTTGCGGCTGCATCGGTCATCCCGATATTGTTGGAAATGGTGACCGAGGTGGCCGAAGGGCTTCCTGAACTTGCGCTGCCCGTCGCATCAATGCACAGATTGTTCTGGGATCGGAACGTATTCGACCAGGAATAGCCATGGCTCGCGTCATGGATACAGGAATCCCAATCGACTACCGTGTTGTTGAAGAAGAACATGCTGATTGGAGTTTCGGATTGAGGTACTTGCGGTCCGTTCGCACCAACCTGGATATCGTTGTACCAGAGGTTGTTCCAGACGTAATCGATCTCACCCGGGTTGCCAATTTGCAAGCCTTCACAATCGAAGTTGTCGTGAATCCGGTTATCGTGAATGTAGTAGGTCCCATTATTGTCGCCTTCCGCCGCCAGCGTTTCTATGCAATTGGCATGGATCGTGCCATCTGGCGATTCTCCGTTCTTGGTGATTTCGTTCCAGCCAAATTCGCCGGCCTGCACGGGTTTATAGGCGTTGGACATGCAACTGAGAATGCTGTACGTGACATTGATAAAACTCATCGCGCCGCCGGGTTGATTCGTTCCGTTTCCCGGAGTGGACAGGCAATTGTTTGTCACGTTCAGTGTCAGAAGGCAATGCGGGCATTGCGGCGTTCCTTCAATCTGCACGAGTTCGTCGGCATCGTTCAGGCCCATTTTCCATTCATGTTGGTAGCCGTGGCTGACGGTGATGCGGTCCGCGGAGGAAACCAGAAACCATCCGTTTTGGTTGTAGCAAGTGCCTTCGGCATCGTTGTTGTAATAGAGATTTCGTTCTTCGATCCAATCGAGCGTGATGTTCGACGCCGTAAACACCACGAAATGATTTCCATTGCCCGAGATGCAGCCAGAAGTCTGCCCGCCCGTGCCATTGATTTCCGTTGGCGTCGATGATCCAGCGGAAGTGTGTCCGTCGAAAATGGGGCGGTTCCACTGCGACGGGCAATTGGTGGTGTTGAACCAAGTCTGATCGACCGTGACGATGACGGGATTCCCGATTGCTCCACCATGGCTCAGGACCAAAGGAAAGCTGGCGTTGAACCAGACATCGCAGCCACGCAGGATGAAAATATCTCCCGCCACGGCGGAATAAGCGGCGGCGTTGCTCGTGGCCGTTCGCATCCCCGGAACATGCGCCCAGGCGGTTCCGGTACTCGTTCCGTTGTTGGTATCCGCGCCCGCCGTCGAAATGTAGTGCGTGGATGCGGCGCAGGGCGAAGCCAAAAGCAACAGAAACAAGATTGCGGTTCTCATTTTCCGGTATGCCGCAAAACGACTTGCGCACCAATCAAGCGAGCCGTGCCGGTAAAGGTGTCGGAAGTGTCGCGGCCAATCTTGAAATTCATCACGTTATCGACCGCGCATCCCGTGACCGTCACGGTCGCCTGTGAGGAAACGGTTTGGATATTGTTGGCCGCGACGTTGGTGGTGATGGTCTGCGCGGCATTGAAAGCGGTGTCGTAGGTTGCGGCATCGGCAGAGCAAGCCGTCTGTACCGTCCATTTGACGGCGTTTGCTCCGCCGCTTGCGCTGACGAGCCATTTCAGGTTGATATCGATGGCGCCGGTCCAGGTATGCGGAAGGGCCATGTCGAACTGCGAGAATTCATTCACCGAATCGTCGTAATCGAGCGTGGCTTTCTGGACGTTCGTTCCGGTCAGGCAGGACGGCGTCGGCGCTTGCGTGGTCGGCAAATCAAAGGCCGGCGCCGCCGTTGAGTTGTTGCAGCCCGCCGCGCGCATCCAGGGCGTTGCGACCACGGTGATGACGTTGCCGGTTCCTTCCTGACTGAGTGTTTTGTTTGTGCCGGTGCTGGTCGATGAATCGGTCCAGGTGCCGCAGGCTCCAGCCGCTTCCGAAAGAAGACCTTTGGTGCCGCTGGACTGCGCGCACTTGCTGCCGGCTGGCGCCGAAGCCCATCCCGCGAGGATAGCGTCCGCCGCATTGATCCACGAGTGCACGGCATTAGCTGTCGTATCGAGTCCCAGCGTGCTGACTGCCGAGGCTACGAAACCTGCCGCTTCCGGGATGCGGATGGTCGAGGCCGCGAAATTGAACAGACCCGCAGGCGATGCGCCCGCCGCGATATTAGCAAGCGTCGGTTGTGCCTTGGTGCAGGCTCCTGTCGATTGCAGAACGGAAGTCAAAAACTGATTGGCTGTCGCCGGGCAATCCTGAACCGTGGTCGAAGCGGCATTGGCAATCTTGATGCTGCGATTGGCGGTCAATGCCGATGTATCGAACGAGCCGGTTTGATTGGCGACCGTCCCCAGGAAAACATTGGTAAACGACAGGGCATTCGATCCGAGAGCAACGGTATTTATCAATCCCGGCAGAAGCGTGGTATTGATGCCGACACCCGCCAGGTTACTAAGAGCGACGTTCGCGCCGCCAGCGCCGCCTCCGCATCCCGCGCCCGAATCGACGAGTACCGGCCCAGCGCCAAACTGCACGCAATGCCCAATCGTGGTAGCTCCGCTTACGGCGGCGAAGGTGCTCCAGGTCATCGGCGTGGTTCCACCGCCCTGCGAGGTGAGAACCTGTCCCGCCGTTCCTGCCGTTATGGGCATGGCAAAGTTGTAGTCCGCCGCGAGCGTACCGGGATTCGTGATGTTGACTTTATGCGTATGATTGGCGGAATTCACGATGGAGAAAAACCCGTTTTGGGGCATCACAGCGAAGGCGTTGGGAATCCAACCTACCGAAATTTCTCCCGTGGAAGCGTTGATGTAACCAGTCGGAATATCCCCTTGCGGTCCCCAAGTAATAAACGGATTCGCTACCCCAACTCCTCCTAGACCGAATTGGATGGAGTGATCTTCGTTCATATTAATTACCGACGTAGTTCCATCGACATTGCTGATATATCCCCAATCAAGACAGCCGCCAGGAGCCGAAAAATTTGAGGCGCACTGGCCGACATTCCACAGAGCGCCAGCCTGATTCGGAGTTGAGCGAGAGGTATCCCATAGCGCAATCGTCGGGCTGGCTGTATTTGTCGCGTCCCCCAGAATCGACAGGTTGTACAGCCACGGCTGATTCGTCGCGCCGTTGATGCACATTTGCGCGGGAGCTAATCCCCCAAGAGTTTTGCAGGTAATGGTTCCAGCGCCAGCGCCGACGTTTAGAACTGGATCGACAGAACCGAAGTTCTGCGAACTAGGATTCACATTCAGTGCTGAGAATCCGTCCGTGGTCGGAGTGAGCGTGACTTGACCGCTGGCATCCACCGCGCTACCCGCGACTCCCGCAAACACGCCTCCCGAATTAAATTGCGCCTGCCCAGACGTTCCCCCCGGCGTTGAACTTCCTCCCCCGCCCGTAATCAGATTGGCCTTGAAACTGTATCCCGGCACAAAAGGCGTTCCGGCGGAAACCACGTAAACCCCGGCCGGCGCCGCGAAATCGTAATTCCCATGAAGATCCCCGCGAAACGGATTGGCCTTGGTCATGCTCATGCTGCTATCCGTGTAAATCGTCACAGGCAAATCGCATGGCTGGTGCGAATAATCCGCAAATTCCGAACACACCGTAACCACCGGGAATTTCGTGTCGCCACCACCTGGCTCCGTGAACTTGCCATAGAAACTCGTTCCTGCGGGAGTGACGGAAGCCGAGGAAACCGGAGTCAACGGAATAATGATCGCGGCCCAATTCGCGGATCCGCCGAGCGTGGCATTCATCGACTGCGTGCCCGTGGAACTGGTCGTGTAATCAAAAATGGCGTCGAACGTGCCGCGCTGCACTTCGTTCGCCGGTGCCGAACCGAGGCCCGCAGAAGAAGCGAAAGCCGCAAATAGCATGACCGGTTGACGGGCAGGGGTGATGCTGGCCGTCAAAGCCGTAGCGGAGCTGCCGGTCGTCGTGACCGCCGTGCCAACAGCCGAGTTCGCGAGGCCCGCATATTCCGAAACCGAATAATCTCCCTCTGGTGCCGCCGAGGAAAAATGCTCCGTGACCGTGATGGCGGATCCTCCGGTAATGTTATTGGCATAAAACGCCTGAAAGCGAACTGGAATGGTCCCGCCATACGTCCAGTCCGTCGGCCCGCCGCCCGTCACACCCGTATACGTATTTCCGGCGCTATCGGTATACGAAGCGGTCAGGCTTTGATTTTGCCATCCGGTAAAGACAACCAGCGTGTTTCCCGTGGCGTTCACGCCGGCAAAGGTGCAGGGAATTGAATTCGTGGTATTCGCACCGCAAGCCGCCTGCTGAATAAATTCCGGCTCCGCGGTAAAAGACAGGTTCTCAGTAAATTGCACCCAGGAGTCCCCATCCGCCGCGCCCGTCTTCCCGCCATAATCCACCGTAACCGAATGCGCCGCAGCCATCGTTCCAACATTCACGATATCGCCAATCAGCACGATTCGGTCGCCTGTCGAAAAAGTGGTCGAAGCCGGCGACGCCGTCCAGTTCTTCACCGCCACGCTGGTCCCCAGTTCCGACCCTAATGTGCTATCCGTCAAGAGGGAACTGCCCTCTACCCCGCCCGCCAACCGCTTCACCGTGAAGGCCACCGTCGCGTTCGCTAGGGCATTGTCCTCAAACGCCCACACATTCATCGTCACCGTGCCCGAAATGGTCACCGGTGCAGCCAGCGGAGGAGAAATCCACTTCAACTGCGTCCCCCCGGCCGTCTTCGTCCACTGTATCGACGTACCCGACGCCGTGGTATTCGTCACCGAAGTCGTAAACGCCAAAACACTCGCCGTGGTATTCGCGTACCCGTATGCCTGGCTCAGGCTGGTATCCGAGTTGATCGGCTGCTTGAGATACACCTTCGTCTGCGCCCGCCCCGGTAAACAGGCGAACAGACAGAAAATTGCCAAAACGAGTGATTTTTTCATGTCGGAATTTCGGGTAGGTCAATCCCCGTGCGTATGCGGGGTTCCGTCTGGATTACAGAAACCGCTCTGCCCATTCTCAGGATAAGCGGGATCTAAGAAAAGCTCGGCCTTGCAGACTTGGCAGTAAAACCGGTCTTCAACCGGTTGCTCCTTCGCCAACGCCTCAATCTCTTCGCGGGTCATCCGATCACCGCCGACCCTTGGCACTGCCAGCAGTGATACCCCTTGGCTACCCCGTGCGCGCATTTCTTAATCGGCGTGCGATCGAAATCCTTGGAAGGTGGAGGGGGAGTCACCCTCTCGGGCAATCCGCTTTCGGTAGCGCCAGGCTTCCTTAGCTCTCCCCCGGCGGCCGACATCAGAGGCAAATCGCCTATGTCGCAGATCGAGTTCACGCAATCTCGAATGAACTCCGAAACCGGAATCTCGTCCTTCGCGGCCTTTTCCTTCCACCGCGCCAGTTCAGCAGCACTCACCCGCAGCTTAATCGTGGTTTCAAGCATGTGGGTACAAGTACGCGCGGTGTGGGTACAAGTCAAGAGATTTGTGGGTACAGCTACCACCCATGTGGGTACAGAAACCGTACGCTTAAAACCATGGACCAGTTGTGTGTGACATCCCATGATTATTGTCGCGCTCGCCGTTTCGGGGTGCCGGTGCCCTCCCGAATCAAAAGGAGGGTAACAACGTCTGATAACTGAGATACTGTTAACTACGATGTGTAAGATAACAAAGATGTTAACGCTAAGTGATGACTATGTACAGAACTGCGTTCTGTTACGTTGCTGATAACAAACGACTTTAACTTTCCCCGATCACCAGCACATTCACAGTGATCTGCCCGCTTCCCTGTATGGCTTCTTGCTCTGCTGGTAGCTTGCCTGCACGATCTAAGAGCTTTATTGTCATATCAGTAGCGCGTAACTGCGCGTCATTGTCTTCTGTCTCCAAAGCCTCGCCTGCTACTGTCAAATGCTTTCTCGCATCCATCTTAGCGCGCAGTTTGCTGAGTGCGAAGGGAACAGTTAAGCCTGCTGTTTCCATATTCTTATCAAGCTCTGCTCTTAAATCTCCACCTGGTTCAAAGCGATTCCTCAGTGTCGAGGATGTTGGATTGAATCCGGCGCGCACCAGGGCATTGCTGAGTGACTTCGCTTCGCCGGAAATAAGGCTATTGATGATCTTCTGTTCCCGCGGTCTGGGAGTTCGTTTCTGAATAGGTGCCGATTGCTCGCCAATTGGTTCCTGATTGGCCGGCGATTGGCATTCGAGTGGGAAGCGCTTCTTGCGAGGCATCTTAGTTGCTGCCCTCAGTTGAGTCTGAACCCGCGGAATGGAATTCGCCTATCGCGCGTGATTGATAGCGTCCCTTGCGGATCTCACTCGCACATGCTTCCGGGGTCTCGAGCAGTTCGCGGCGTCGTTTGCCTTGCAGCTCGAGGATGAATGAGCCTGGTAGGAATCGGCGCGCCTCGGCCGGAGCTGAACATAGGTTCAGTGTCGATAACTCTGCGAATGAATGGAGAGTGTGCTGCTGGCCCAGGTAGGCGTAGCTGGTCGGGCCGGTTTGCTTGGCGAGGCCTGATAGCAATAGGCTGTCCCGTTCCGCTCTAGGAACGTGGCGCCTGCTGCCGTCTGGATATTCGATTAAGTAGTTTTTGGAGATAAGAAGCCTTATCGGGTGAGAGGCGCGAATCGTTCGACGGCGGATAACCCTTGTCGCTCTCATGGGGCCAGGCGCCTGATTTTTCGAGGATTCAAGCGCCCGGATTGGAGACGGCGTTAAGTGTCGCGTAACTTGTACAGCACTCACCCGATAGCGTCAAGGGCAATATGCCGGTTCTAGTACTCGATTTGTCCTATCTATAATTATTTTCATGCTGATTGATAATAATGCTTGACACGATTATCATTCTGTGCGATACTCAGTACATCAAAGGCGATAACCAATCGCTGAGGAGAAAACGAAATGGCACAATCATTTGATTCCCTGAAAAAAGCATTAGATCGAGCCGAACATGTGGCACAGCGGGAATGCGAGATTCGCTATGTGGTCTATGAATCTGGCGAATATCACGTTTGCGATGATGTGGACCTGGACACTTGGTTTGCCGGTTTGCGCGATGAGCAGATCATCTATTGCACCGCGGACGGTGAACTATGAGCACTCAACCGTTCGAATCCTTATTTCCCTCCGCGCAAGCGGGATTCGCGTATCCGAAACCATTGGCAGAGAAGTATCGGCCAGTTCAGATCAGTGATTTTATCGGCCTAGACAAGGTTAAGAAGATTCTCTCGGCATTCTCCGCACGTCCCACGGTATCGGCCTGGACGTTTGTAGGTCCGGCCGGAACTGGTAAAACCACGATGGCACAGGCCTTGTGCTCTGCTATCGGGGGAGAATTCCACCATCTGCCATCCGGCAAGTGTGACGCACGCGCCATTGATGATGTAGTCCGGCAATGCTGGTACGCGCCCATGAATGGCACGTTCCACGTAGTCGTAGTCGACGAAGCGGACAGAATGACGGAGGGCGCGCAATTGGCGCTTTTGTCGAAACTGGACAGTACCGCGGCGCCGCCACAAACCATTTGGATCTTCACCTGCAATCAAGTAGACGGGTTGGAGAAGCGTTTCCTATCCCGATGCCGCGTGCTGGAGTTCAGCTCTTACGGGATGCGCGAATCCCTCGCCGAACTGCTGGCCCGTGTCTGGCAAGCGGAGTCTACGGCGCCCACGACACCCGATTTTATGCGGATCGCAAAGGATGCCACCAATAACGTAAGAACCGCGCTGATGGCTCTGGAATTGGAGCTGCTGGCCCAATGAGACATAAAATAACCAGCACCTTGCTATCTCAGGCGCTTGCAGCCGCGTTTAATCGAAACGCTGAGGCATGGAAACTGTATGCCGAGCGCGTCCGCAAGTTGGAAGAGGAAGGATTATGCACAAGTGACGCTCAGGCTGTAGTAGATGCCGAGATGCAGAAGGAAAAGCCATGAGACAGCCACATCAAACCGTCAAGACCACCCCAGCCGCGCAAGCCATCGCGCTGCTGGTCGCAATCCAGATCCTATGTGCCCGCGGCGCATCACTCGAACAGATCCACGATGCCGCGGAGAAGGCTATCGAAATACTCAATTCTCGGCACTAAGCGCATTCCACAGCGCAGAATGTGGCAAAAAGGCGACAAACCATCGCCTACAGGAGAAAACCAATGATTCTATTCATGTTTAGCATTCCGGCCCTGGCAATGGCGGTTATCTTTGCGGTCGATTATCTGAAACGCGAGTCAGCATAGAACTTCTGCTGGGCGCACGTTTTTTCCCGTCCAGCGTAAGCCTGGAGTTGGTAACTCCCAGCCGGGATAGGTAAGTCCCGGCATTTACTTTTTCGAGGGGGAATCTGTGCCGAAAACGAAGGCTGTGTTTATCCGCGATATGCCGGCGGACCTATGGCTTGCCGTCAAAATTGAAGCTCTCAAGCGGGGAATCAATATGCGGGATCTGGTGATTCAATTGCTCACTGAAGGATTGAAGAAATCATCTAAGGGGTAGCCTATCCTCAGCCTGAACCCGCGCATGTGAACCCGCCGCCCGCGCATCATCGTGCTGCTTCGCATACCATGCAAAGGCCAGTATCCCGATAATCACGACCGCTTTGATTTTGAAGTCCGGATCCTCGAACGCATTCCAGATCAGCCACCCGCCGATGTAAAGCAGGATCAGCCCTCCGACTATCAGGATAACTCCGCCTGCCAGAACATCCACCCAGGACGTTTCCGTCACTATGGCAATGATGGCCGTGGCACCGAGGAAGTAGAAGATGTATTTCATGGCTTAATTCCTCTGTGCACGTTTCTTGCCAACTATTTTACTTCTGGGCGCATATTTCTATTGACACAGTGTACGCACGTTGGTAATCTGCCCTCGTGAGCGAAAATCCCAAGCAACAAGGAATCTCCGTGGACGATAACCGGGAAGACCGTATCCATGTGAGGGTTAGCACGCCAGAGAAGCGCAAATTCGAGAAGATGGCGAAAGACCGCCATACGGATATCAGCGAACTGGTCCGGCAACTCCTTCACCGCGAAGCGGATGCGAAACTAGGAAGGGCGTAAAACCATGCAGAATATTGCACCTAATAGCCCTTTTGTTTCCCGTCAGTCATGTCTGATAAGCTATAGCAGATTTAGTTATCATAATACATCCGTAACCAAAAAGAGACACATTCCCTTTGTTTCTGCTGTTTATGCTGATTGCTTGCGGTTTTGGACAGCCAGGAAATCTACTGACTTGGGTTGTATGTCGATTGATGTTTTACTGAGCAGTGCCTGCCTGTTTTCGCGCATCCACCGAGCGATCATTGCGATTGCCATTTCTTCGATCCAAACATCAATTTCAATCTTCAAAGATTTGGAGATGTTCGCTGAACGGTTCTGTGCCGATAACTCCAAGTCTTGCAGCATCGTCGCAGATACATCGAACAGGAATTCGACTGGTGGAATCGCCATTGACGCTCCTCGGGGAGATGAAGTTAACCGCAACATACAGGCCATGAGTGAATGTTACACAGTTCTGCAATTATCTACATCCATTGGGCTGTGTACGTATTTCTACGGACGCGCATGAAATATCTCGGCACGAAAACGGGAGTCTTCGACCTGCCCAAGCAATTGCGCGTGGACCCGGACCTTGGAAGTGCTGTGCGTTTCATCGCGGGAGTCAATTGCCGGTCGATTCAGTCGCAACTCTATGTCTGGATCGTGGAAGGTGTCCAGAAAGAAGAAGAAAGAATGCGTCCGAAAACGTCGGAAAAAGTCATTCAGCCATCTGAGCCGAAGTCAGTAAAAGTCAGGTTCCGTCAGGAGCGCAGCGCATGATCGAAACCAAAGAGCTATCCCACATCACCCCCAGGCTCACAGCAGACGATATCGTGCGCCGTTCCGATGCCGCAGAAGAATTGCGCGTCATCCGCTCCATGCGTGCCCACATGGTCAGCGAATGGGAGCAGGTGGACCGCAAGCGCCGACAAACGAATGCACTGTGCTGGCTGGCTGTCGTGGCCGCTGTGGTGCTGGCTGTGATTCTTATCTTGGCGCGTTGACTTCGAGTCGTGGCGCTGGAGTGAAATTCGTCTTATCGAGTTTGGCGGAGGCCTTACGTGGAAAAAGTCGCAATCATACAAGAGCGATTGGAAAAGTTTGAACATTGGTCCCTGAAAAGTGGAGCGCATTCCCCGGATTCCACGTTCTGCGTGATGGAAGCGGTTGCCTTCGTCGCGGGGGAAAAGTGGAGCGATTCGCCAGAATGCGCGTGTCCGGTTATCTCAGCATTCTTGCGTTCTTGGAATGATGCGCTTCCGAGTGATGCGGAACGGGATCGACTTCTTAAACCGCTCATTCCAATGCTCGTCAACACCAGAAAAAAGTCTCTCGAATTGAAACGCTCGTTGATGGCTGCGGATTGGCTGATCCGTGTTCACACTCCTGCATGGCTTCGTTTGGCCGGACTCGTCAAGCAGGCCGAATCGCTGGAACAGCTTCCAGAAATTACTGCGATGAAACAATTTCCTTCCATTCGCGGGCCGATAGAAGCAGTCCGTCAAGACGCGGATGCCGCGGGGGATGCCGCGAGGGCTGCCGCGGGGGATGCCGCGAGGGATGCCGCGAGGGCTGCCGCGTGGGCTGCCGCGGGGGATGCCGCGAGGGCTGCCGCGAGGGCTGCCGCGGGGGCTGCCGCGTGGGCTGCCGCGAGGGCTGCCGCGTGGGCTGCCGCGGGGGATGCCGCGAGGGCTGCCGCGGGGGATGCCGCGAGGGATGCCGCGAGGGCTGCCTCGTGGGCTGCCGCGGGGAAAAAACTCGCCCCAACTGTTGCGGAACTACAAAAGTCGGCGCTTTCCCTTGTGAAGCGGATGATTGCTGCGAAGTAGACGGGTTGCCCTAGGCACGTTACATGACTTTGTTAGCGCAACACCCGAAAGGAACTTCGATGGAAGATCAAATCTTCGGATTCAACATGCCGGAAACGCCAACTAAAGCGAGCAGTACGTCGGACACGATGAAACTAGCCAGAGAAATATTGGGCATCGAAGGCGAGTGCGCCCCGTATCCCTGGTGCCGAGGCAATCCGACGGTCAAGGACTGCATCCGGCTCGGGTACTGCGCACGCGATCCGAATTGTGGGGAGTGACATGTCTTATGACCCGAAATGCGAAGAGTTAGCCGAGTACTTCTTTGCAGATTGCCCGAAACTCCGAACAAAAGCGCGTGTCGCTCAACTGGCACTGTGCATTCAGGACCGAATTGAAGACGAATTATCACAGTGGGCCGAGGAGGAGGAAATGCGTGACGAGTGACGAAAATTACGAGTACCGAGCAAACCAGTATGCCGAACTGGCCGAGGACGGCGCTGAGGCCGAACGCCTCGAAGATATTCTCGAACGCGAGAACACTGAGGAAATCTAGAACTCATAAGGAGAATTCATGGCTTCGAACAGAGAAACGGAAATCGTGAAGGCTGAAATCGTGGCTTCGGCGCCGACGCCGACCAGTATCCTCGAGTTGGCCGTCAAGCAGAACGCGAATGTCGATACGCTGGCCAAGTTGCTCGAGCTGCAGGAGCGATTCGAGGCGAATGAGGCGCGCAAGGCGTTCGAGGTAGCCTTTGCCGCGTTCAAGCAGGAAGCGCCGAAGCTCGAAAAGAGCAAGACGGTTGCTTTCAAGGAAGTGAAATACAAGTACACGCCGCTCGATGAAATCGCCAACACGCTCGGCCCGGTGCTCGCCAAGCACGGCCTGAGTTACAACTGGCGCCAGCAATCCGACAAGGAATCCATCAGCGTCACCTGTATCCTGCGCCACACCCAGGGCCATTCCATTGAAAACAACCTGAACGCTTCGCCGGATACCAGCGGCTCGAAGAATTCCATTCAGGCGATTGGATCGGCGGTCACCTATCTGCGCCGCTACACATTGCTGGGCGTCCTGGGCATGGCGACGAGCGATGACGATACGGACGGCATGACCATGAACAATGCTGCGGATTTTCTGGCGAACTTTGAATCAGCCGCCAGCATGGACGAACTCGCCAAGCGGTACAAAGAGGCCATCGCCGCGGCGCTGCAAGCGAGAGATCCTAAAGCGGTCGATGCCTTCATGCAAGCTCGCAAGAAACACGAAGCGCGATTGAGGGCCGCATGAGCTCCGGTGAACTGAATGTAATCACAGAGACCCAGGGCGATGCCGAATGGCTCGCGGCAAGAATCGGTTGCCTTACCGCTTCACGGGTAGCGGATGCAATTCGGAAATCAAAGCGCGACCCGAACGGTGCCTACATTACCAAGGCGCGGCAGAACCTTTGCATGGAACTGGCCGTCGAGCGCGTCACTGGTAAAGCCACTGAGCACTTCGTCTCTCAGTGGATGGAGCGCGGCACAGAACTTGAACCAATAGCCCGAGCTGCTTACGAACTGCGAACAGACCGAATCGTTGAAACGGTCGGGTTCGTACTGCATCCGTCGATCAAATGGGCTGGATGCAGCCCGGATGGACTGGTGGACAGCGACGGCCTCGTTCAATTCAAGGTTCCGAAGCCAACCACACACGCTGAATACCTAATTGGGGAATGTGTTCCATCGGATTACGTGCCCCAAATGATGTGGGAACTGGCATGTTGTCCTGGCCGGACGCACAACGTATTCGCCAGTTATTGCCCCGACTTTAAACCGCCGCTTGATCTTTTTATTTGCCGCATGGAACGCAATGACGAGGCTATCTCAGCGATGGAGCAGGAAGCCCGGAAGTTCCTTGAGGATGTCGAGGCCACTGTAGTTCGGCTGAATGGCGGGCTCGAGGGAGCGCTACGACATTCCCTGACGACCATGAACGTCGAGGGATAGGGGAGAAGCGGCAATCCACAGAGCATTGCCGCCTCCCCGGATCAAAGGAACCGATGCCACCGATTGATCCGACGCTGAACACGCGCGAATGGGCCACGATCAAAAGAGTCGTGCCACGCGATATTTATGAAGAACTGGTGCGGTTTGAAGAGTTGGTGGCGACGCACAGCGGGATGCCTGCCCGCTTTCAGGGGATCGGGCAGTGCGTTTCGGTGTGGAGCGTGATCTGTCACTGCCTGCGGACCTATGAAGCGGAATTGATGGTTTTAGCTCAGGAATGGAAGGGCGAACAGGATTCGGGCCCGGCGGCACGGTAGCACGTTCAAACCAAGCTGCTACGAAGGTTACGCTGCTGTCGGCCAGCGCCCGAGATGCCGACAAAAACTTATGCCTAACAAGATCAAAAAGGGAAGCACCGTAGTGATCGTGGAAGGCCCGCAGCAGGGCGCCCAGGGCAAGGTAACGCAGCTTATTCGCGCTTTCGATGCCGACGCCAAGGTGATGCGCTGGACGGTATGGATCAACGGGAAGATTAAGACTCGGCTTTCCTGGGTGCGCGAACTTGTCTAGGAAACGACACAACGTAGATCAGCAGGCCACGGATACAGCCAATTTC
>Ga0134121_10002619_pt1 | contig 15428 bp, 11 predicted proteins | sample KB301_FD_96463 | JGI IMG/M metagenome (GOLD analysis project Ga0134121, IMG submission 96463) | Terrestrial soil microbial communities without Nitrogen fertilizer from Kellogg Biological Station, Michigan, USA - KB3-0-1 | ecosystem: Environmental > Terrestrial > Soil > Unclassified ... | reverse complement strand
GTCATGAAGTCCGCGCGCGCGCACGGCGAGAAGTCGAAATCCGGTCACGATGCGCGGCGCCTCCGCCGCGACTTCCCGGCGCTCAACCAGAAGCTCCACGGCAAGCCGCTCGTCTATCTCGACAACGCCGCCACGACGCAGAAGCCGCGCGCCGTCATCGATGCCATCACCCGCTACTACACGCAGAGCAACGCCAACGTCCATCGCGGGCTGCACGAGCTGAGCGAGCGGGCCACGGCCTCCTACGAAGCGGGACGGGCCGCGGTCCGCCGGTTCCTCAACGCGGGCGAGGACCGCGAGATCATCTTCACGCGCGGCACGACCGAGGCGATCAACCTGGTGGCCCAGACCTGGGGCCGGGCGCACGTCCGCTCCGGCGACGAGATCCTGATCACCGCGCTGGAGCACCATTCCAACATCGTTCCGTGGCAGCTCCTCTGCGAGCAGGCGGGGGCGCGGCTCGTCGTGGCGCCAATCGCGGACGACGGCACGCTGCTCCTCGACGCGCTCGCGGCCCGGATCGGCAAGCGCACGCGTCTCGTGGCGCTGACCCACGTCTCCAACACGCTCGGCACGATCAACCCGATCGACCGCGTCGTGGCGATGGCGCACGCGCAGGGGGTGCCGGTGCTGGTGGACGGCGCCCAGGCGGTGCCGCACATGCCGGTCGACGTGCGCGCCCTCGGATGCGACTTCTACGCCTTCTCCGGGCACAAGCTGTACGGCCCCACGGGCATCGGAGCGCTCTACGGCCGCGCCGAGCTCCTCGAGGAGATGCCGCCCTGGCAGGGCGGCGGCGACATGATCGCCTCGGTCACCTTCGAGAAGACGACCTACAACCGCATCCCCTACAAGTTCGAGGCCGGCACGCCCGACATCGCGGGGGTCGTCGGTCTCGCCGCCGCCATCGAGTACCTCGAGGAGATCGGCTGGTTCGGGATCGAGGCGCACGAGAAGTCGCTGATGGAAGCGATCACCCCCGCGCTCGCCGCGATCCCGCGCGTCACCGTGCTCGCCGCGGCGGCGCTGCGCGTCAGCGTCACCTCGTTCGTGCTGGACGGCGTCCACCCGCACGATGTCGGCACCATCCTCGATCTGCAGGGCGTGGCGGTGCGCGCCGGGCATCACTGCACGCAGCCGCTGATGGATCGTCTCGGGGTGCCGGCCACGACGCGCGCGTCGTTGTCGTTCTACAACACGCAGGACGAGATCGCCGCCCTCGTGGAGGGGATCGGGAAGGTCCTCGAGGTGTTCGCCCCGTGAGCGAGTTCGGTGATCTGTACCAGCAGGTGATCCTGGACCACAACCAGCACCCGAGGAATTTCCGGCCGCTCGAGGGCCGGGCCCGGCGCGCGGAAGGACACAACCCGCTCTGCGGCGATCGGCTGAGCCTCTGGGTCGACGTCCAGCAGGGGCGGATCGCGGCGATCGGCTTCGTCGGCGCGGGCTGCGCCATCTCGAAAGCGTCCGGCTCGATGATGACCGAGGCGGTGAAGGGGAAGACCGAGGCGGAGGCCGAGGAGCTGTTCCGCGCGTTCCACGCCCTGGTCACCGGTGACACGGCCGTCGCCCCGGACGATCCCCGGCTCGGCAAGCTGGTCGTCTTTTCGGGCGTGCGCGACTATCCCATCCGGGTCAAGTGCGCGACGCTGGCCTGGCACACGCTGCATGCGGCTCTCGAGCAGGGCGGCGGCGTGGCCACGACGGAGTGAGAGAGATGAGCGACCCTGTCACGAGTCCCGAGTCCGCACCGGCCGCCCGCCCGTTCTCGGGGCCGGCCCACAGCAAGCCGAACCTGAACGTCGATCCCGCGGCGCGCGAGCTGGAAGAGAAGGTGATCGAGCAGCTCCGCTCGTGCTACGACCCGGAGATCCCGGTCAACATCTACGAGCTCGGCCTCATCTACGACATCGACGTGACGCCGGAGGGCAAGGTCGGGATCCGGATGACGCTGACCTCGCCGATGTGTCCGGTGGCCGGTTCGCTGCCGCCCGACGTCGAAGCGCGCGTCCGCGCCGTCCCCGGCGTGAGCGACGCGAAGGTCGAGGTCACCTGGGAGCCGCCCTGGGGTCCCGACATGATGACCGAGGCGGCCCGGCTCCAGCTCAACATGTTCTGATGCGCCCGGCACGCCGCGTGCGCCACCGGCGCCGCGCGCGCGGCGGAGATCCGCTCAGACGCGCGTCAGGCGTTCGGCGATGAAGTTGTCGAAGATGTGGGTCATCCACTCCAGCCGGCTCAGCCGCCCGCGGTCGTAGGAGGCCGAGGCGGTCCCGAGCTGGGCCCGCTCGCACACCGACCAGTCCTGCTTGTTGGTCTCGTCCCAGAACCCCACCGCGTCCGAGGCGTCGAACCCCGGGCGCGCCATCTCCGCCGGGTCGAACAGGAACTCGCACTCGATGTCGGTCTGCCCCGTGTCACGCGGCCAGAGGACGTGGGTCATGACGTAGTCCGGGTGCAGGCTGAGGAACAGGTTGGGAAAGATGATGTAGTAGTGGATGCGGCGCAGGTCGTCCTGCGTGATCGACGCGAACGGCCGGCGCTCGGTGCGGCCGCTGGTGCTCATGGTGTTGAACTCCGACTCGCGCAGCTCCATGTAGCCGCCGACCGTCGCGGCGTTGACCAGGTCGATCTCCCCGCTGCGATAGTGCGAGACGCGGTTGAGCTGCGGGTGGACGAGGACGCAGTGGTAGCACTCGGAGTAGTTCTCGCAGAGGATCTTCCAGTTCGAGGCGATGCGGTAGCCGATCCGCCTGCCGCTGCGGAGCCGCTCCATCTCGTAACGATCGAAGTAATGCGCCATCTCCGCCAGGTGGGTCTCGAGCGCCGGGGCCTCAGGCGCGAGAGTGACGAAGACGAAACCCGACCAGGTCTCCAGGCGCACGCGATGCAGCGGATACGCCTGCCTGTCGAATCCCTTCACCTCGTCCATGTGCGGCGCCGAGCGCAGGGCGCCCGACAGCTCGTACGACCAGGCGTGGTAGGGACACTGGATGCGCGACAGCCCCGACCCGCGCGGCTCGTCGATCAGACGCGAGCCGCGGTGACGGCAGACGTTGTAGAAGGCGCCGAGCCGCCCCGACGCGTCGCGGGTCACCAGGACGCTCTCGTCGCCGATCGAGCGGGTCAGGAAATCGCCGGGCCGCGCCAGGTCCGACTCGCGCCCGATGCACAGCCACATGGTCGCGAAGATGCGGCGCATCTCCTCCTTGAGGACGGCGGGGTCGTGATAGTAGCGCCCCGGCAGAGTCGTCGCTTCGTCGAGGGGAGCGCGCACCGAAGCCAGCTCGTCGGACGCCCGGCGGGGATCGAAGCCCGGCTCGGCGGGCGAATTCATGGCTCGATGCTCTGCATGTCAAAAATGATACGCACCCCCGCGCGGCGCCGCAAGGTTCCCGGGCCGCACGGCCCGCACTGTGGAACGCGGACGGTCCGGGACGCTCCCGTATACTTCGGGCGATGTTCTCGCGACGCCTGGCCTGGCCCCCCCGGGAGAACCGTCTCGCCGCCCTTCTGCGTGAGAAACGGGCGGCGGGCCGGGCGCTTCTCGATCTCACCGAGTCGAACCCGACCCGCGTCGGTCTGAGCTACCCCGCCGCCGGGATCGCCGCCGCCCTGGCCGACCCGGGCGTAGCGGCCTACGATCCCGACCCGCGCGGGCTGCGCGCGACGCGCGAGGCGGTCGCCGCCTGGTGCGGCCGGCGCGGGCTCGCCGTCTCGGCGGACCGGATGGTCCTGACCTGCAGCACGAGCGAGGCGTACGCGATCCTGTTCAAGCTGCTGGCCGATCCCGGCGACGTCGTCCTGGTCCCGCAGCCCGGTTACCCGCTCTTCGACGAGCTGGCCGCGCTCGAGTCGATCCGCCCCGTGCCCTATCCGATCGTCCTCGAGGACGCCTGGCGCATCGATCTCGAGACGCTCGATCGGCTGCTGACCCCGCCGGCGGCGGAGGGTGGCGCGGCGCAGGGGCCGGCGACGCCACGCGCCGTGATCGTGGTCAATCCGAACAATCCGACCGGCTCGGCGCTGCGCCCCGCGGAGCGCGACCGGATCGACGCGCTCGCAGCCCGCGCCGGAGCGGCGGTGATCGCGGACGAGGTCTTCCTCGACTTCCTGCTCGATGGCGGCCCGGGCGTCTCGATGGCCGGCCCCCGGGCCGCCGGCCTCCCGGCCGCCCTCACCTTCACGCTGGGCGGACTCTCCAAGGCCTGCGGCCTGCCGCAGATGAAGCTCGGATGGATCCTGATCGACGGACCCGAGGATCGGCGCTCCGAGGCGCTGGCGCGTCTGGAGTTCATCGCCGATTCATACCTTTCGGCCGGGACGCCGGTCCAGCTCGCCGCCGGGAGGCTCCTGGCGCTCGGCGACGGGATCGCGTCTCTCATCCGGGAGCGGGTCGCCGCCAATCGCGGCCTCCTGGTCGCGGCTTTCCCCGAGGCGTCCGGCTGCCGGGTGCTTCCTTCCGATGGAGGCTGGTATGCCGTCCTCCAGGTGCCGGCGATCAGGAGCGAGGAGGAGCTGGTCCTCGACCTCCTGGCGAGCGCCGACGTCCTGGTCCACCCCGGATACTTCTTCGATTTCCCCCGCGAGGCGTTCCTGATTCTCAGTCTCCTGCCGGAACCGGGACGATTCGGCGAAGCCTTGCGCCGCATCCGGGCCAGGCTCTCAGGTTGAGCCGAGGCTGAAGATTCGAGATTGACGGACACGGACAGGGCTCCTGACGCTAAGATCAATGATGACAGCGGGATGCGTCTCGATCGCGTCCGCGGGGCGGACGATGCCTGCCCCGGCATGTTTGCCAAGCGGCGGCGCCTTGTGTAACATCCCGCGCCCTCAGGAGACGGGCCCCCCGGGGCCTTCAAGTGCGGGCCTATCAGTCCTTTCAAACAGTCCATAGAGGAGGGGAGTTCAATGAACGCACGCAAAGCTATCGGGTTCGCAGTCGCGACGGCAGTGGTCGGGATGCTCGCCACCGGGTACCAGTTCTCGGGCGACGCCGGCAAGAAGGACGAGGGCACGGTGAAGTGTTCCGGCGTCAACGCCTGCAAGGGCAAGGGCGCCTGCGCCGCCGCCGACGGCAGCCATGCCTGCGCCGGCAAGAACGACTGCAAGGGCAAGGGCTGGGTCAAGGTGAAGTCCGACAAGGAGTGCACGGACAAGGGCGGCACCGTCGTGAAGGAAGAGAAGAAGAGCTAAGCACCCCTCCGGGGGTCCGGGCCGCTCACCCCGGCCCGGACCCTCCGGTTTCACCGGGTCATGCCCCCAGCGAATCCCACCACGCGCCCCAGGTTCCTCGGCCACGGCGTCGGCCTGCGCCGCGACCACTTCGACCGCGTCCTCTCCGCCCCCACCCGCATCGACTGGTTCGAGGTCATCTCCGAGAACTTCATGGTCGACGGGGGAAAGCCGCGCGACGTCCTGACGCGGGTGCGCGAGCGCTACCCGATCGTGATGCACGGCGTGTCGCTGTCGATCGGCTCGACCGATCCGCTCAACGAGGGGTACCTCAAAGAGCTGCGTGAGCTGGCGGGACGTGTCGACCCGGCCTGGATTTCCGATCACCTGTGCTGGGCCGGCGTCGGCGGGCATTACGCGCACGACCTCCTGCCGCTGCCCTACACCGAGGAGGCGCTGGCGCACGTCGTCTCCCGCGTCCAGAAGGTGCAGGAGTTCCTCGGGCGGCCGATCGCGATCGAGAACGTCTCCAGCTACGTCACCTTCCGCCAGTCACAGATGACCGAGTGGGAGTTCCTCTCCGAGATGGCGCGCCGCGCCGGCTGCGGCATCCTTCTCGACGTGAACAACATCTACGTCAGCGCGCGCAACCACGGTTTCGACCCCGTCGCCTACCTGGACGGCATTCCGGCCGACAAGGTGTGGCAGTTCCACCTCGCGGGGCACTCCGACAAGGGCGACTTCCTGCTCGATACGCACGACCATCCGGTCTGCGATCCGGTCTGGGACCTGTACGCGCACGCGGTCCGGCGTTTCGGCCAGGTGAGCACGCTTGTCGAATGGGACGACAACATCCCCACCTTCGAGCGTCTCGAAGAGGAATCGGAGAGCGCGCGCGCCATCCAGACGCGCGTCTCGGCCGAACGGCCCGCCACGGCCGCGCGGGCATGAAGCCGGAACCCGGTCTCGAGAAAACGGAGAGCCTCTTCTGGGCTCTGGTCACGGCGCCGGAAGGCGTGCGGCCGGGTCTGGACGAGCTGGTGCGGCGCGGCGCGGCGGCTCCGGGAGACCTCGACGCCTTGATCGACGACGGGGCGAACATGACGCCGGCCGATCGGCTCGATATCTACGCCAACATGTACTTCTTCCGCCTGCTCGACTGTCTCAAGGAGGATTTCCCGAAGCTTCACGAGGCGCTCGGGCCGGGGCGGTTCCATAATCTGATGACCGACTACCTGCTCGCCTGCCCGTCGCGGCATCCGTCGCTGCGCTACGTCGGGGAGCGCCTGCCGCAATTCCTGGTCCGGCATCCCCTGGGCGGCGAATCGCCGGCCCTGGCGGACCTCGCCGGGCTGGAGTGGGCGCGCGCCGACCTGTTCGACGCCGCCGATGCGGCGCCGCTGACCCGCGAGCATCTCGCGTCGCTGCCGCAGGACGAGGCCGGCGACATCCATCTCAGACTGGTCCCGGCGTTCACGATGCTGGTCCTGGATCACGACGCGCCCCGGCTCTGGGGCGAGTTGAACGATCGGATCAAGGCTCGCGCGGCGGCGGCGGCGGCGGCCCACGACGGCCCCACCTGCCTGCACGACGCGGCGGCCGACGCGCCGCCGCTGCCGGAAGCGGCCCCGCGGCGCACCCGCGTCCGGGTCTGGCGCCAGGGGTTCGCGATCTTCCACCGGCCGATCGCAGACGACGAGGCGTCCAGCCTCGAGGCGATCCGCGCCGGCGAGCCGCTCGGGCGGGTCGCCCAGCGCCTCAGCGCCGGCCGGACCGAGGCGCAGGCGACCGACCTGGTCGGCCGGATGCTCCAGTCCTGGCTGGACGACGGACTGCTCTCCGCCTGAGTTAAGATATCCCCCTCAAACCAAAGCCGGAGCCCGTCGCCAGGGATGGAGAGATCACCGATGCGCCTGCCGCGTCGTAGATGGTTCATTGTTCCCGCAGTGGGAGTTTTCGTGGCCGCCCTCCTCTGGATGGGCGGCGCCGAGGGGGTCGAGAGCATGTCGAAGGCGGAATCGGGCGCCACCCCGGAAGCGACCGCCACGGAAGGCCAGGTCCGCCGCCCGCCGGCGACCCGCACGCAGGAAGTGGTGGAGGCGGTCCACGGCGTGGCGATCCTCGACTCCTATCGCTGGCTCGAGGACGGGCGCTCGGAGGAGGTGGCGCGCTGGGTCGAGGCGCAGAACGCCTACACGCGGTCGCAGCTCGACGCGCGGCCGGGACGGGGTGAGATGCGCGAGCGTCTCGCGGCGTTGATGTCGATCGGCGTCGTGCAGGCGCCCGAGGCGCGCGGCGACCTCTACTTCCACACCCGCCGCGAAGGGGCGGGCCAGAACCAGCCGATCCTCTACGTGCGCAAGGGCCTGCGCGGGCCCGACAAGCCGCTTCTCGACCCGAACCCGATCAGCCCGGACGGGACGGCGACCATCGACTGGTGGTACCCCTCGTGGGACGGCAAGTACGTGGCCTACGGCATCTCGACCGCGGGCGACGAGAAGAGCGTGCTGCGCGTGCGCGAGGTGGCGACTGCGGTCGATCGCCCCGACGTCATCCCGCACACCCGCTACTGCGCGCTCGGATGGCTGCCGGACGACAGCGGCTTCTACTACACCCGCTACCCGGCCCCCGGGAGCGTGCCGGCCGGACAGGAGAACTACAACAGCCACGTCTTCTTCCACCGCCTCGGCACCGATCCCAAGAACGATCCGAAGGTGTTCGGCGAAGGCCGCCGGCCGGAAGAGATCATCCGGATCAACATCTCGCCCGACGGCCGCTGGCTGACGGCGATCGTGAACGACGGCTGGACCCGCAGCGACCTGCTGGTGCGCGACCTGTCGCGCCCGGATTCCAGGTTCGTCCCGGTGGCGCAGGGTCTCGACGCCATCTTCGAGGGCGGCGTCGTGGACGGCGTCCTGTACATCCGCACCAATCTCGACGCGCCGCGCTACCGTCTGGTGGCGGTCGATCCCGCCCGGCCGGATCGCGCCAGCTGGAAGGTGCTCATCCCCGAGAGCGAGGCGGTGCTCGACGACGTGCAGATCCTCGGGGGAAGGATCGTCACGCGCACCATGGTGAACGCCTCGTCGCGCGTCGCGGTGCACGCGCTCGACGGCAAGCCGCTCCTGGACGTGACCCTGCCCGGGATCGGCTCGGTCGACCGGCTGGGCGGCGACTATCGGGGTGACGAGGCGTTCTTCTCGTACGCCTCGTTCACCCAGCCGCCGATGATCCAGCGCATCGATCTGAAGACCGGCGCGACGTCGCCGTGGGACGGCGTGAAGGCCGACCTCGATCTCTCGGGCCTGGAGGTGAAACAGGTCTGGTACCGCTCGAAGGACGGGACCAAGGTGTCGATGTTCGTCGTCGCCCGCAAAGGTCTGGTCCTCGACGGGACGAATCCAACCCTGCTCAGCGGGTATGGGGGCTTCAACATCAGCGAGACCCCGGAATTCCGCCGGCCGCTCCTGCTCTGGCTCGAGCGCGGCGGCGTCTACGCCCTCCCGAATCTGCGAGGCGGCGGGGAGTACGGCGAGGCCTGGCACCACGCCGGCATGCTCGAGAAGAAGCAGAACGTCTTCGACGATTTCGCCGCGGCCGCGTCGTGGCTCATCGAGCAGAAGTACACCAGCCCCGCGAAGCTGGCGATCCAGGGCGGCAGCAACGGCGGGCTCCTGGTCGGCGCCGCGCTCACCCAGCATCCGGAGCTCTACAAGGCGGTCGTCTGCGCCGTGCCGCTCCTCGACATGATCCGTTATCACGGTTTCCAGATCGCCAAGCTCTGGATCCCGGAGTACGGCTCGTCCGATTCGCCCGAACAGTTCCGCTGGCTCTACGCCTACTCGCCCTATCAGCACGTCACGCGTGGCACGGCCTACCCGGCGGTCCTCCTCACCACCGCCGAGAGCGACAGCCGCGTCGATCCGATGCACGCGCGCAAGATGGCGGCGCTCCTGCAGGCCTCGACCTCGTCGGACAGCCCGATCCTTCTGCGCACCGAGACCCGCGCCGGGCACGGCGTCGGCAAGCCGCTCAGCAAGCAGATCGACGAGGCGGTCGACACGTACGGATTCCTGGCCTGGCAGGTCGGGCTGGAGAAGGGAGCGGCTCCAGCCCCCGCCGCGACCCCGGCGGCCGCGCCCGCCGCGCCCGCCGCCGCGGCGCCCGGCCGGGCGCCGATGCTATAGTCAACACCCCATGCCATCGGCTTCGGTCTGCCCGCTCGACTGCCCCGATCGCTGCCGGCTCGAGGTCACGGTGGCGGACGGTCGCGTGGTCGGCATCGACGGCGACCATGGTCATCCGTTCACCGCCGGCTTCATCTGCGGCAAGGTGCGCGGCTTCACCAAGCGGATGTACGGTCCCGACCGCCTGCTGTACCCGATGCGGCGGACGGGGCCGAAGGGGAGCGGCGCCTTCGAGCGCGTCACCTGGGACGCGGCGATCGATCTCGTGGCGGAGCGGCTCGCGGCGATCCGGCGCGAGCGCGGCGGCGAGTCGATCCTGCCGTTCTATTACGGGGGCTCGAACGGCCTGCTGACCCAGGGCACCGCCGACGCGCGGCTGTTCGGCGCGCTCGGCGCGTCGCGCCTGGCGCCGACCGTCTGCGCGGCGCCGACGGGCGCCGTCACCCGGGCGCTGTACGGCAAGATGGCCAGTATCGACCTGGCCGATCTCGAGGCGGCGCGCTTCATCCTGATCTGGGGCGCCAATCCGCGCGACAGCAACATCCACCTGGTGCCGCTGCTCAAGCGGGCGCGCGAGGCCGGGGCGCGCATCGCCATCGTCGATCCGCGCGCCACGCCCGGCGGCCGGCACGCCGAGATGCACCTGCCGATCTTCCCCGGTTCGGACGCCGCGGTGGCGCTGGCGATGATCGGGCATCTCGATCGGATCGGCGCCGTCGATCGCGGCTTCCTGAAGACGCACGCCACCGGCTGGGAGAAGCTCCTCGATCACGCGCGCTCCTGGACCCTCGAGCTCGCCGCCGAGCGCGCGCGCGTCCCGGCGCGCGACATCGCCGCCGTGGCCGAGGCGTACGCCGACGCCGACCCGGCGCTGGTGCGCTGCGGCTGGGGACTGGAGCGCAACCGCAACGGCGAGGCCTCGGTGGCCGCGGTCCTGGCGCTTCCGGCCGTGGCGGGGAAGTTCGGAAAGCGCGGCGGCGGCTACATGATGTCGGCGTCGGGCGCCTACCGCGTGAACGACCGCGTGCAGTCCTCCGCCGCCGAGTCCGGCACCCGCATCATCAACATGAACCACCTCGGCCGCGCGCTCCTCGGCGAGAAGCCGCCGATCGACGCCCTGTTCGTCTACAACGCCAACCCGGTGGTGACGATCCCCGACCAGAATCGCGTCGTCGAGGGGTTGCGTCGGGAGGATCTGTTCACCGTCGTCTTCGACCAGGTGATGACCGACACGGCGCAGTACGGCGACGTGCTCTTGCCGGCGACCACCTTTCTCGAGCACCGCGATCTCAGCACCTCGTACGGCACCTACGGCGTGATGCTCGCCGAGCCGGTGGTGGCGCCGGTGGGGGAGGCGCGACCCAACGAGGACGTGTTCACCGCCATCGGCGAGCGCATGGGTTTCGCCGGACGGTCCGGCGATGCGGGGGCCTGGCCGCGCGGCGACGATCAGCTGCGGTTGTCGGTCAAGGCGATTGAAGGGCCGCTCGCCGACGCCGACACCGCGGCGCGCGTGGCGCGCCTGCGCCGGGGCGAGGTTCTGCCGTTCGACTTCCCGGGCGAGCGGCCGGTGCAGTTCGCGACCGTCCGGCCGCGCACCGCGGACAGCAAGGCGCACCTCTGGCCCGCCGAGCTGGGCGCGGAGCCGTACCGCGTCCTGCCCGATCCCGGCGACCAGCGGCATCCGCTGGCGCTCATCTCGCCGTCGTCCGACCGGACGATCTCCTCGAGCCTGGCCGAGTACGGATTCCACGAGGCGCGGCTGGAGATGCACCCCGACGACGCGCGCGCCCGGTCGCTCGCCGACGGCGACACGGTGCGCGTGCACAACGATCTCGGCGAGGTGATCGTCGGGCTGCATCTCAGTGGCGACCTGCGTCCGGGGGTCGTCAGCCTGCCGAAGGGGCTCTGGAACCGGCACACCAGGAACGGCTCGGTCAGCAATGCCCTGGTGCCGGACTGGGTGTCGGCGGTCTCCGGCGGTGCCTGCTTCAACGACGCGCGCGTCGAGGTGAGCCGCCAGCTCGATTCCGAAACCCTCGCGTCCGCGCAGCCCGGGACGCAGCCTCGGGCCGATCACTAGCCCCGTCCGGCATGCGCCGCCGCGACTTCGTCAAGGTCGTCATCACCGGCAGCCTCGGGACCCTCGCCTGCCCCCGCGGGGGACGCGAGACCGCCCCGCCCGCGGCGGCCACAGCACCCGGGGGCCCGCCGGCCTCCGCGGGCCGGCCGGCGCCTGAGGTCTCCCGCGAGACGTTCGCCGCCTGCCACGCCCTGCGCGACGGGACGGAGTTCACGATCCCGAAGCCGTCGCGCCACCTGCCGGTGATCATCGTCGGCGGTGGACCCGCCGGCCTGGTCGCGGCGCGCGAGCTGGGCGATCGGCACTACCTCCTGCTCGAGAAGGAAGAGTGGGTCGGCGGCAACGCCACCGGGGGCGAGTGGCGCGGCGTCGGGTACAGCAGCGGCACTTCCTACAACAACGCCGCCGACGTGAAGGCGCTGGCGGCCGACCTGGGTGTCCGGCTGTTGCCGATCGCGAGCGTCGACGGCGCGATCGTCCGCGACACCTTCGTGCCCGATTTCCTGACCACCGGCCTCGACCGCTCGCCCTATCCGCCCGCCGTGCGCGACGGGTTCCGGAAATTCTTCGACACCTACGCCCATTACGACGTCGAGCGCGAAGCCGAGCGTCTCGACAACCAGCCGTTCGCCGAGATCCTCAAGGCGTACCCGCCCGAGCTGCGCGCCTTCTTCGATTCGTTCGGCCCCAACAGCTGGGCCGCGCGGGTGGAGGACACCTCGGCGTACGTCGGCATCCAGGCGGCGCAATGGGCCGGGGGGCTCGAGCCGGCGCGCTATACGGGTGAGCAGGGGTTCGGCCTCCTGACGCGCGCCCTGGGCGAGCGGGTGAAGGCCGCCGGCGCCGAGCGTCTGCTCACGGGCCGGACGGTCATCCAGATCAGACAAGATGGGGATCGGGTTCTCGTCGCCTGGACGGCCGCCGGCAACGACGGCGCTGGCGCCGCGGCGGCTGTCGAGTGCGTGTCGGCGGACACCGTCATCGTCGCGGCCCCCAAATTCATCGCGCGGCACATCGTCGCCGGCCTGCCAGAGGATCAGAAGGCCGCCATGGGACACGTCCGCTATGCGCCATACATGGTGGCCAACGTCTGCTTCGACGGCGTGGTGCACGAAGCCTGCTTCGACACCAACGTCATCGGGCCGGAGCCGATCAGCGACTTCGTCTGCGCCGACTGGCCATCGCGGCGTGGCTCCGGACCCGCCGACCGCCCGACGGTCCTGACCTGCTACATGCCGCTCGTGGAACAGGATCGCTACCGGCTCTTGGACGAGGACGAGGTGCGGGGCATGGCGCTCGCCGCGCTCGATCGGATCGATCGCTGGTTCCCCGGAGCGGCCCGCAAGTGCGGCGAGATCCGGGTGCGTCTGCGCGGCCACCCGATGCACTTCTCGGCGCCGGGGATGATCACCCGCTGGGGCCCGGCGTCACGCCGCTCGCTCGGAGCGATCCATTTCGCCGGCACCGACGGGATCGGCGACGTCAGCGAGTTCTCCACGGCGCTGCAGAGCGGGCGTGACGCGGCCGGGAAGGCGATCGCGTCGCTCGACGCGCGGGCCCGCCGGCGCGGCTGACGCGGACATCCGGGCCACGCCCTCGGATAGAATGTGCCCCACAGGAAGGTGAGCCATGCCGCATCATGAGACGGACAGCAAGCGCGCCGCCGTGACTTCGACCGCCGCCCCGGCTCCGACTGCCACCGCGGCTTCGACCGCCGCGCCGGCGAGCGCCGCCGAGAAGCACCGCCGCTATCTCTTCCCCTGCGTCACCACCTATTACGAGAGCCCGCTGACTTTGGTGCGCGGCGAGGGGATGCACGTCTGGGACGACGGCGGCAGGAAATACCTCGACTGCTTCGGCGGGGTGCTGACCGTGAGCGTCGGTCACTGCAACCCGGAGGTGACCGACGCGATCGTGCGGCAGGTGAAGACGCTGGTCCACACCTCGACGCTCTACGTCACGCCGTCGCTCTCCGATCTGGCCGAGGCGCTGGCGCAGGCGCTGCCCGGCGATCTCGATCGGGTCTTCCTGTCCAACTCGGGGAGCGAGGCGGACGAGACGGCGGTCCTGCTGGCGCGCGTCTACACCGGCCAGCAGGAGGTCGTGGTGCTGCGCTACGGCTACTCGGGCCGCACCTTGATGGCCATGGCGGCCAGCGGCCAGGCGGCCTGGAAGCTGCTGCCGCAGCCGGTGCCCGGGTTCGTGCACGCCCTGGCGCCCTACTGCTACCGCTGCCCGCTCAAGCTGACCTATCCCTCGTGCGACGTCGCCTGCGCGCAGGACGTGAAGGAGGTCATCGAGACCGCGACCTCCGGCCGCGTCGCCGGGATCATGGCCGAGGTGATCATCGGCTCCGGCGGCTTCATCGTGCCGCCGAAGGAATACTTCCAGAAGGTGGCTGAAATCGTCCGAAAGGCGGGCGGGATCTTCATCGCCGACGAGGTGCAGACCGGCTTCGGCCGTACCGGGAAGATGTTCGGCGTCGAGCATTACGGCGTCGTCCCGGACGTGATGACCTTCGCCAAGGGGATGGCGAACGGCAGCCCGATCGGCTGCACCGCGACCACCACCCCGATCGCCTCGGTGCTCAAGCCTCTGTCGTTCTCGACCTTCGGCGGCAACCCGGTCACCTCCGCCGCCGCGCTCGCGACGCTGCGCGTCATCCAGAAGCAGAACCTGGCGGAGAACGCCCGGCTGCGCGGCGCGCGCCTGCGCGCCGGCCTCGACGCTCTCAAGCTGCGCCACGCCGCGATCATCGGCGACGTGCGCGGGCTCGGGCTGATGCAGGGGCTCGAGCTGGTGGGGGAGAACAAGGCGCCCGACGCCGCGACCGTCGGCCGGATCCTCGAGATCACGCGCCGCCGCGGCGTGCTGGTCGGCAAGGGCGGTCTGTGGGGCAACGTCCTGCGGATTGCACCACCCCTCGTCGCCACCGACGCGGACATCGACGAGCTCCTCGCCGCCCTCGGCGGCGCCTTCGACGAAGTCGCCGGCGGCGCGGGACGCGCGTGAACACGCAGCGCCCGGCGCCCGCCGGCGCCGGCGCCGCACCGCACCTGTTCGGCGGCCCGCTCCCGGCGCTGTCGCTCCTGCTCGCCATGTTCACTGAAGCGGTCGGCTACGGCATGGTGGCGCCGACGCTGCCGTTCATGGCGCGGCGCGCCGGCGCGGGCGAGGGAGGCGTCGGGTTCCTGGTCGGGGTCTACGCCGCGGTCGGGTTGGTCGCGTCGGTGCCGATGGGCGCGCTCGCGAGCCGCTACGGCCGCCGCTGGCTCGTCATCCTCGGTCTCGCCCTCCTGACCGCCGCGTCGATCGGGTTCGTGTTCGCGCCCACCTACGGCTGGCTGGTCGCCGCGCGCGTGCTGCAGGGACTCGGGGCGCTCGGCGTCTGGATCGGCGCGATCACCATGGCCGCCGATCTGAGCGAATCGGTGTCGATGGGGCGGTCGCTGTCGTGGATGACCGGCACCTGGTCGCTCGGCTTCGTCGCCGGGCCGGCGCTGGGAGGGCTCGGCAGCCTGCAGGTGCCGTTCATCCTGTATGCCGCGCTGTCGGCCGCGACGCTTCTCGTGGCGATCGTCGGTCTCCCCGACGTCGGGCGCCGCGGGCCGCGGGCCACCTTCGGCGGCATCGCGCGGATCCTGCGGCGCCGCGCGGTCCTCGCGTCGGGGGCCGCGACCTTCGCCCTGGCCTTCTTCTACGGGGCGGTCGAGGCGTTCCTGCCCCTCATGCTCGCCACGGCGCACGGTCGCGGCCAGGTCGGCCTGCTGTTCTCCGTCGCCGGGATCCCGAGCGTCGTGCTCCCCGTCGTCGCCGGCCGGCTGGCCGATCGGCACGGCGACGCGCGTCTCATCGTCTTCGGCTTCCTGTTCGCCGCGGGGCTGTGCGCCGCCTTCCTGCCCCTGTACGGCCGGATGCCGCACCCCGTCCTCTTCTTCCTGCTCGGATGCGTCGAGGTCCTGGTCTACGTCCCGGCGGTGGCG
>Ga0134121_10002618_pt1 | contig 15431 bp, 14 predicted proteins | sample KB301_FD_96463 | JGI IMG/M metagenome (GOLD analysis project Ga0134121, IMG submission 96463) | Terrestrial soil microbial communities without Nitrogen fertilizer from Kellogg Biological Station, Michigan, USA - KB3-0-1 | ecosystem: Environmental > Terrestrial > Soil > Unclassified ... | reverse complement strand
TGAGGCACGCCGCCAGCGTTGATTCTGAGCCAGGATCAAACTCTCGTTATAAGTTTGTTCTCTGGAACATTATCTATTACTGGTCTTTCTTGTTCAGTTTCGATAATGACTCTTGCGAGTTTTACGCGAACTTTATCGTTCACGTTTTGACTCTCAAAGGTCTTGAAACGGACACGCTCTATCTAGTTTTCAAACATCGATTCCAAATTGTATTTGGATTGCCCTACAGACGATTCTGACTCGCCGCAAGCAAACGGGGATATTAACCAACGACCTCGACTCTGTCAAGCGACTGAACTTCATTCTCCTGATTTATTCGGAGAATAAAAAGCGCCGCAATTTCCTCGCAATGTTTCGAGGAAAAGCGACACTAAAGGTCGTCACAAATTCCCTGTTCTCAAACCCCTTGATGCCCCTCGTAAAGAGGAATGGGCATTATAGGGATAAAATCCTACTTGTCAACACCTTCTGACGCTCGCAGTAAAAAATTCTTGCTTGCGTGAGGCCTCACGTTTTCAGAGGCGGGGAGTTAGATGCGTCTCAAGCCGTCGGGTTGTCTAGTCTGGAATAATAGGTTCCGTTCTGACAGCCTCTACAAATCGCGTCTCCATTCGCGTCAATAACTTCCCTTCCGTCGTTTATTCCTTCCTCGCAAATCGCGCAGGTCACACGCGAGCGAGGGCTACCCGGAAGGTCGAACTCACTCAATTCAAGACTCACCAACTCTGTCTTGAACAACTCGTCATCTGTCGCTTCAGAGTACGTGCGAAACTGGCGCGTACGCTTGTCAGCAATATCCGAATAGCGTTCGTCAGCGAGAGTGCGTGAACTCTCGAGTGCGACGATCCGCACCGCGCGATTAGTTTCAGTGTTCACAAACGTCGCTGCTACCTTGCCGTAATCAACGTACTTCAAACTTCGCTTACCGAGTCGCACGCCCGTGACCGCACTGATCGCATCAGTCATGCAGCGATCGATCTCGACCCAAACGATCAGCTTCTTTTTATCGGCGCCACGCGGATCATCAATATCAAGCAGACGACACCCGAGCAGCGCCATGCGTGTGCCGAGCAGTTGCCCCGCACACATGTGCCCGTGCAGCCGCTCACATTCTTTTAATAAAGTTTCGACCGATTCCATTTTAGATAACCGATGAGAGAAAACATGCTCGAGGGGGTGAAGAGGGGAATCGATTCGACTGCAAGGGGTTGCAAATCATCAGGCTCATTGGTCGTGTCGGACACGTAAATAGCACTCGCTTTACTGATGAGACGCTTTGCGGAACTCTTGATCTTAGGATTACCAGCCTGCCTGCACATCACGAAGTGATCTGCGTTCACAAATTCAGTAAAGCTATTGCCTTCGACGAACACGCCGGGTGATTTAACTTTGGCGAGCGCCAGTTTAATGCCTTCTTCGACTTGATTATCTGTGCAGATTAGCCAATGGACGTTGGACGCGCCCGCATCCCAGTAACGTCCTGTGTCTTTGCCTAATGTGTACGTCTCGGCACGACCTGAGCGCACGATGGGTTCTGCAGATAGGAGATGACTTACGCAGCATGCGTGGGGATCTTTGCCGCAGGAGCGATAGTGGCCGCGCGTGGTTTTAATCGCTTCCCAGCCGGGAAATGCTTTGAGTAGTTCGCAGAGAAGCGTCGTCTTCCCGACGTTGGAAGTGAATCCGCCGACACCGATGATGATTGGTTGGGCCATGATTCCCCCGGAGTCAGTTGTTTACAAGATTACAGGGTTTGCAAGATTGACATGTAAATCCTGAAAATCTTGTCAATCCTGTCTACAACTACTTCCGCCGTCTGCCTTGTGGGGCGATATTCGGCGCGTTCACCTTCAACACGCCGCGCGCGTCCTTGTAAAGGCTGTAACGCACTTCCTTCACTGCTCCACCTTCCTCTTCCTGCAAGCGGATCGTGAAGCTCTTACTCTCGCCCTGTCCCTCGACTCTTACGGGTAAATAACCTTTCAGATCCGGGCTGCGATACGCCGTGTAGTGCTCCTGATTACGCTTGTCATAACCAAGCACATAGATGCGATCGAAGTCGGGTTCGTCAATTCCGTGCGGCTGATTCGAGCTGCTCTTCTCGAGAATCAACCAGCTACCGGGCTTGTCTTCCTTCCCCGCATCCTTCGTCGTCTTTTCCCGGTCACCGCCATCGAGCCGCTGCCAACCGACAAACTCGCGCCCGGTGCGATAAAAAATGATGTCGCTCGGCACAGAAAGCCCGACTTGCTTGCCGTAAATCCAACCAGCAGGCGCGGGCGATGCGTCGCCAGGAAGTCTCACTTTGTACCAGAGCTCGTTCGTTTCGTCCTGTTCCTTATCGTCGTCTTCGCGCTGTGCCGATTGTGCACTGCCCTGCTGTGGGGCGCTGCCGGCCTTCGGCGCAACGTCGGTCTCGATCGCTTCGGAAGACTTCGGCTTCGGCACCCGCTTCCAGCCGATGATGTCGAAACTCGATCCACTATCGAGTCGCATCATGATGTTTTCATTACCACTGCGATCCGCCGTCAGTCGCAGGTTGGAACTCGCACGAAGCTGCCCTGTAGCCTGCGCCGGAACATCCTTGTCCTCCGCAGCTAATTTCTCCGATTCCTTGAGCACGTCGTCAGGCATGACGTTGCGCGCTTCGATCCAACCTTCAGTCGTATCAGTGTCGCGAGCTTTGACGCGGAGCCATCGTTCTTTTCGTGAGTTGTCGCTCGGATCGTTGACGTCAGCAGATTCGAGTATGTCTACAACGTCTCCACGATTAACTTGCAGAAGGTCCGCCGCGACGACGGCAGTCGAGCTGCGAATCTGTGCGCGGCGCGCGACGATAACGCCCGTGCTGCTCTTGTTCGCGAGGGTCGAACAACCAAGCGACAACAAAAGCAGCGCGAAAACAAGTAGGGTATTACTAAATCTCATTCGTGTTCCTTCGAGTCTGATCAATCCTGGTAGCCGAGCGATCGAAGCAACTGCTTCAGATCTTGATTCAGGTCGCCCTCGACTCGTAGCTGCGAACCTTTACCGGTGAAAAGAACCGACATTCCATACGCGGGGAGGACTTTGTTCAGATCCACCTCGGTGCTGTTTTCAACGTATGTCTTTATGAAAGAGCGGGAGACGGGCGTTGAACCCAGCACGCTGATTATAGCTTCATTTCCGTCTGCGCCGTCAGTCAAGCGGCCGCTAAAAAGATCTCGATAGCTATCGGCGAGAGTTCGCCGGCCACCGGATTCTTTCCTGATCATCAAGTCGTACAGAAACGCGACCAGCATTCCTTTGAGATACACGAGGGAACCGGAGCTCGCCCAACGACGCTCAGATTCCTCAATCAGCGATAGCGTGTCTGGATGAGCCCGGTATTGATCGTATACCCGGCCCAGCGTAGCGAGATACTCTTTGAAGTCGATCACGCCGAGATCCAGAGCCGTGCGCAGCGCGGTGTACAAAGTGAATCCTTCAAAGAACCAGTCGTAATCGCCTTCCAACTTCAGAGAGTTTGGCACCCAGAGATGCAGAACTTCATGTGTGAAGATGACTGTCAATTGCGATTTCCAGAACTTGAAGCCGGCGTCTGCATTTATCAGTAGGACGACTGTCGAACCTCTGGTTTCAGCTTTCCAACTTGTTTTGGGATCTGAGATCGGCTCCGTGATTGGAAGTGGCGCAATGACGATGACTGACTTGTCGCGCAGACGAAATCCGGTCAGCGCCAGGTATCTTTCCATCACCTTTGTCGCACGGTCCAACGCATCGCGTTCTTTGAATGGCCAGTTCCCGCTGAAAACGATGTCCAGCGGCATTCCCTGCACTGTCGTTGAGCTCTTTCGCAGCGCCTTCCCAATACAAAAGACAGCTTTTTCCGGTTCAGCGACGTCGTAACGGCCATTCGCGCCTCGTGGAGATGACGATTCGACTGTCCAACCTTCCGGCAGAACGAATGTAGCTGAAAGGCTATGAACCTCGAGTGGAAGCAAGTCAGCGAGCATCAAAACACCGCGATCCTCGGCGACCCAGGTGACGTGTGAGACATCAGCGAGCGTCGGTTTTGGAAGTTTGACTGTGTAACTGATTCTGTTCGACTCGCGCTCGGATCGATACTCGCCAACAGCAGCCTTTTTAACATCTGCATCCGCGACGCGAACCTCTTCGATCCGTTCCGCAACACCGAGAACTCCCGCATATGCATTGCGAAAGGACCACGAACGGCTCGGCGTCGACAGTTCGGCTTCAACTTTGATCTGATTCGGGTTACTAAGCGAGATGGTCACACGATTCTGGGCCGTACCAACGTGACCGCTGAACAATATCAGCAAAAATATGAAAAGACGCATTGCTGAAGGAGATTTCACCAGGGAATTTGTGTACAATCCTGAGACTCTAACAGATCTAAGATTATGACCAGCATGTTGAATAGAGCAATTCAGAACCCCGGCGCCACGTTGAAACGCGGCCTCGGTCTGTTGCTGGTCCTCTTCATCTTTTACGGTACCACTGTCGAGGCTGCTCACCGCCATGGAGTCGCAGCACCGCAGTCAAACAGTGCCGCGTCTGTAACAAACCCGAACTCGGGCGCCAACGGCACTTTCAGCAGCAAGCCCGGATGCAGCGACTGTCTGATCTGTCAACTGCATCAGAACTTCTCGGCGACGCTGATCTCCGTAAAACTCAACACCGCACCATTAGCCCGTGTCACCTACGCGCTAACGTTCGATCCCGTTTCAATTCGCTCGATAGCCCATAGCTCACAGTCGGGGCGAGCGCCACCTCAAGCCAACTAGAACCGCCCACTTCGTGTGGTGGTGATTTCACTATGCGAAGTACCACTGCGGACTGAGCAAACCAGTTCTCCAGCAGGAGAAAACTGCACGCTCATGCCGCATCGCTTAGAGGCATTTCAGGAGGCTTGATGCAATGTTATTCAAAATCCCGTTCAGGGCCGCAATTTTTTGCGGTGCACTTATCTTACTTGGTCCAACTGCCTTCTCGCAGGCCCGAATCGGCAGCGTTCAAGGTGTGGTAAAAGATCCGGGCGGCGCGCTCGTTCCAAACGCAACGATCACCGTCACTCAACCCGTAACCGGCTACCGCCAAACAGCTCAAACCGACGCGCAAGGCTCGTTCAAGCTCGTTAACTTACCTTTCAATACGTACAAGGTGCGCGCCGAGGCCAACGGCTTTCAACCCGCGGAGGAATCGATCGATCTCGAAACCACGATTCCCTTGAACCTCGAGCTTTCAGTAACGCTCGAGCAAACGACCGCCGCAGTCACTGTCACAACCAGCGGCGCAGCACTGCTGGAACCCGATCGCACGTCATCTGATACAGACATAAATCAAACGATTCTCGAACGCCCGCTCGGCGCGGCCCCGTCTCGCGCGATCGAATCCATCGTTGCGTCAACACCCGGCTTTGTTACGGACGATAACGGGCGTATGCATCCGCGCGGCTCCGAATCGCAGGTGCAATACGTGATCGACGGCGTTCCCGTTACAGACAACATGTCGGCAATCTTTTCGACGAGCCTCGATGCGCGAACGCTGCGCACGGTCGAAGTGCTCACCGGCGGCATCCCGGCAGAATTTGGCGACAAGCTCGCAGGCGTAATCAACGTCAACACTCGCTCCGGATTGGAAGGACCGACACAAGGCGGAATCTCTCTTTCAGGCGGCAGTTTCTCTACCGGCGAGGCCGCAGCCGACTTCGCTACGCATACGAAGAAACTCGGCTTTCTGATGAACCTGTCAGCCAGCACGTCGCAGCGTTATCTCGATCCACCGACACTCGACAACTTTCACAACTTCGGACGCACGGGCAAAGCTTTCTTCCGTCTCGATTACCAGTTTGACGCAAACAACAGCATAAAGGGCGTCTTCAATTTCGGTGGCTCGAATTTCCAGGTGCCGAACAGAACGCCTCAGGAACTTGCAGGACAGGACCAGCGACAGCGTCTCCGCGATAACTCGCAGAACATCAGCTTCCAGCACATCTTTTCGCCTAACTCTGTCGCGCAGTTCTCTTTCTTCCACCGCCAGAGCAACGCCAAACTGATCAGCAACCCGCTCTCGACACCCGTCGTCGCGAACCAGGACCGCACGCTTCAGAACTACGGCGGCATTGGATCACTCGCGCTTACGCGTGGCAGTCACAACATCAAGGTTGGCGGGCAATTCACGATCACGCCGGTCGACGAACATTTCACCTTTTACCCGACAGCAGCGTTTCCTGATCTGGAAGACGATGCCGGAAATGTTTTTCCGAACCCGGTAAACAATTTCAATGTGGCGAATCCGTTCGTCTTCGATCAGTCGAAAACCGGCCGGACGCTGAGCGCCTACGTGCAGGATCGTTTCACTGTTTTCAAGAACCTGACGCTGGATCTCGGTGTGCGTTATGACAACTACAAATTGCTGATCAGCGAGCAGGCTGTCAGCCCGCGCCTGGGTTTCGCTTATTACATTCCGAAGACGAAGACGACGCTGAGAGCTTCTTACAATCGACTTTTCCAGCCTCCGCCGGCCGAGAACCTTTTGCTGGCGAGCTCGAATGAAGCAGCCGCCCTCTCGCCGATTGCAGTCTTGCAGGGCGTTACCACAGTGAATCCGATTCTGCCGGACAAACAGCATGCTTTCGAAGCGGGCGCACAACAGCTGCTCTCGAAGTTCTTTCGACTGAACCTGACTGTCTATCAGAAGCGAATCAAAAACTTTTCTGATAAGGACCAATTCTTCGAGACAGGCGTTATCTTCCCGATTGCGATCTCATCAGGACGCGTGACAGGCGAAGAAGTCCGGCTGGAGTCGACTGAGATTCACGGTTTCCATACCTTTGTTTCCTACGCCAATGCGCGCGCATTTGGCGTCACGCCGATCACGGGCGGACTGTTTTTAGGTGAAGACCCGCAGGACTTGTTTCTGAACGGCTTGAAGTTCGCAAACGATCACGATCAGCGCAACGAAGCGCAATTTCAGGTCAGTTATAACCATCGGCCGTCGGGGCTTTACGCGAGTTTCAGCGGGCGCTACGATTCCGGCGTTCCCGCAGACGTCGAACCCGGAACGACGCTCGCAGACTTCGTCGCCCGCGGCTTCGATCCGCGTTTGTACAACGAAATCGATTTTCAACGCGGGCGAGTGAAGCCGCGAATGGTGCTGGACTTCTCCGTCGGCGCGGACCTGATGCAGAAGGAACGGGTGTCGATGAACGTCCAGTTTGACGTGCAAAACCTGACGAATGAGCTGTTTCTCTATAATTTTGAATCGGTCTTCAGCGGGACGCACGTCGGGTATCCGAGACTCTTCAGTGGCAAACTGAGTTTCAGATTCAAATAATCCGCGTTATCCGCGCAGATCCGCGGCTAATTTCCTCGAACTGATGGGCGGAGGGAGACGTATGCTAAAATGCGCTTTGCTTCGCCCAGAACCCCGAGGATTCAGCCGTGAGCCTGGTCAAGATCATCGTCATCACGATAATCGTCATTCTCAGTATTCTGCTCTTCGGCCGTTTTTTCGTTTAGCCGAACAGCTCCTGCTGCGTTTTGCGACCCCCCTTCTGCTCGTCTGTTTTTCCGTCGCAGTCCATCCAACTACCACGCTCGCACAGCAATCCGCGGATGATGAGGACGTCATTCGTGTTAACACTGACCTGCTGCTTTTCCCTGTTCGCATTCGCGACAAAAAGGGCTTCGCGGTCGCGGGTCTGACCGATCAGGACCTGACACTAAAAGATCCGGATCAAGTCACGACGGGTTTGTACTTCTCTCCCGGTGCGGACCGCGTGGCTCTGATGTTCGCTCTCGACCAGTCAGGCAGTCTGCGGCAAATAATCGCGCAACAACAAGAGGCTGCGCTCGCGCTCTTCTCACGCTTTGGCGAACGATCGAGCGTCGCGATTCTTCGTTTTTCAAGTACGGCTACACTCGTCACTCCATTCACAAAAGATCTCGACGCGGCGCGTGCGGCGTTCAGATTCAGGGCAGGATCCAACGAACAGACCGCAATCTTCGACGCCGCCGCAAAAGCACTTACAGCGTATGACGATCTGCCGCCAGTGCGCTCAGAGCGTCGCATCATCGTGCTGATCAGCGACGGCCTCGACACGCGCAGCCGCACGAGTGCTGAGTACGTTATCAACGCCGCCCGCGAGAGACGCGTCTCGTTCTATGTAATTCACCTGCCACTCTTCGAGCCAATTGATGGACGTCTCGAAGTACGCCGTCCCAGCAAGGGTTTCAAAGACCTGGCAGAGAAGACCGGTGGCAAATACTTTCTCGTCGGCGACGCGAAGTCAGCGCTCATGCCGAGAGAGAATGATCTGACGCCGATCTTTCAGGCCATCGAAGAGGATTTGAAAAGCCAGTACCTTTTGGGTTTCTATATATCCGAATCGTCGCGCGACAATCGCAAGCATGTTTTCTCCGTAAGTATGAAGCCGCAAGGCGTGGAATACTCCGTGGGAGGCAAAGGTTATTCGCGCACGCAAAACTTCATGATTAATCTGGCGCCTGGGGCAAAGAAACTTCCTAACTGAGTTCTTACATGACTGAAAACCTTCGACCTATTCGACGCGCACTGATCAGCGTCTCTGACAAAACCGGCATTGTAGACTTCGCTCGCGAGCTCACGAGCTTCAACGTAGAAATCATCAGCACTGGCGGCACCGCAAAAGCGCTACGTGACGCCGGCATCACCGTGCGCGACATCTCAGACATCACCGGCTTTCCCGAGATGATGGGTGGCCGCGTCAAAACTCTGCACCCACGTGTGCACGGCGGACTGCTCGCGATTCGTGACAACGATGAGCACGTTGCGGCGATGAAAGAACACGGCATCGAGCCGATTGACCTTGTCGTCGTTAACCTTTATCCGTTTGCGGAGACAATCAGGCGCGAGGGCGTGACACACGAAGAAGCCGTGGAACAGATCGACATCGGTGGCCCGGCGATGATCCGCTCCGCCGCGAAGAACGCACGCGATGTCGCAGTAGTTGTTGCTCCCGAGCAATATGCGCCAGTGATCGAGGAGCTCAACCAGAACAACGGCGCGTTGTCGCACGACACGCGAAACACGCTCGCTCAAAAAGCATTCGAGCACACTGCGCACTACGACATCATGGTCAGCTCATATCTCGCCGGCTCCAGCGGCCCGCTGCCGGATCGTCTGAACGGGTTGAAAAAGATCGCTGACTTGCGTTACGGCGAAAACCCACACCAGAAAGCCGCGCTCTATCAGACTTCGACGTCAGGCGGCATCGCGAACGCTGCCGTTCTCGCAGGCAAAGAGATGTCGTTCAACAACTACGTCGATGCCGAAGCAGCATGGCAACTCGTCTGCGACTTCGAACAGACCGCGTGCGCGATCATCAAACACACAAATCCGGCGGGCGTCGGTCTAGGAGAGAGTGCGGCTGACGCGTACAAGAAAGCTTTAGCGACGGATCCTGTATCGGCGTTTGGCGGGATCGTAGCATTCAATCGCACGGTCGATGCGGCAGCGGCGGACGAAGTGACTAAGATCTTCACCGAGGTCGTAATCGCGCCCGGCTACGACGCAGCGGCGCTCGAAGTCTTACGCGCGAAGAAAAACCTGCGTGTGATTCAAATGAGTGACGTGGAACAACCACCAGGAGCTGAGTTGAAGCAGATCGGTGGTGGCATGCTCGTGCAAACCAGAGACGATCACCAACTCAATCCCGCGGAGCTCAATGTTGTCACCGAGCGCAAACCGACTGACGAAGAGATCCGAGCGCTGTTGTTCGCGTGGGTCGTTTGCAAGCACACGAAGTCAAACGCGATTGTGTACGCGCGTGCGGATCAGACGGTAGGCGTGGGTGCGGGACAGATGTCGCGTGTTGACTCGGTGAAGATCGGTGCGATGCGAGCGCAGTTGCCGGTCGCGGGGTCGGTGCTGGCGTCCGATGCGTTCTTTCCGTTTCGCGACGGGATTGACGAGGCTGCGAAACACGGCATCACAGCGGTGATACAGCCAGGCGGCTCGGTCCGCGACGAAGAAGTAATAGCCGCCGCCAACGAGCACGGCCTGGCGATGGTTTTCACCGGCATCCGTCACTTCAAGCACTAATTAGCCGGATCCGTCTTTCATCAGTTAAAATCCGTGCACAATTCGGCCCGGGAGTGAGCGTTTAATATGGCTGACAATCAAGACTTGATTAATAACATCCCTTCGATCCGCTGCCGCTACTGCGGTCAGCGTAACCAAATTCGCACGGACGGCGGCGAAGCACGCTGCGGCCGTTGCCGTCTACCTCTCTCCGACGAGCCACCGCACAAGAAATTTGCGCATCTCGACAAGGACCAGTACATCCATCCCGCCGACCGCCGCGCGCTCGCAGCGCTCCGCGCGATCCCCGGAATCGACACGGCGCTCAAGAAACTTCTGGCCGTCACGGGGGAGTCGGCCATTCGCGTCATCTTCACTGCCAGCGCAGTAAAAGTGACACCGACACAGTGCCCGGATCTCTACGCGAAACTCCAGATCGCGTGCACGACCCTCGGCGTCGACATGCCCGACCTCTTCGTGCAACAAAACCCGATCGTCAACGCGTTCACGGGCGGCGTCGAGCGTCCCGTCATCGTGCTCTATTCACAGCTGATCGAACGGCTGAGTGACGACGAAGTGCTTGCGGTCGTAGCTCACGAAGTGGGCCACATTCACGCTGAGCACGTGCTTTATCTGACCGCCGCGCGTCTGATCGAGTTTTTAGCGAAGAGCGCAGTGCTCGCATCACCGTTGACTTTCATCGTCAAGGAGCTACTGACGATGAGCATGCGCGCTGCGTTGCTCGCATGGGCCAGGCGCGCCGAGTTGTCCTGCGATCGCGCCGCACTGCTCGTCACCCAGGACGCGAACGTCATCGGCCGCACAATGATGAAACTCAGCGGCGGCACCTTCGCTTCTCGCGTCGATTACGATCAGTTCCTCGGACAAGCGCGCGACTTCCAGAAGAACTACGACGAAAAAGCGCTGGATCGTTTCTGGGCCGACGTGATCAATTCTGGCCTGAGCCACCCGTTTCCGGTCTGGCGTGTCTCCGAGATCCTGCAATGGGTTGAGAGCGGTGAGTACAAAGCTCTGATGAACGCACCCGAAAGCGCGGCCGCATAATCAGCCACAAAAGGCACAAAAGCACAAAATGCTTAAAGACAAAAACGGAATCATCTTTGGAGTCGCAAACAAGCGCTCCATCGCCTGGGCCACTGCCCTCGCGCTTCACGAAGCAGGCGCTAGGCTCGCTTTCACTTACCAGGGCGAGCGCCTCAAAGAAAACGTCGAGAGCCTGACGAATGAAGCAATGCCCGGCTCGTTGCTGCTCTCGTGCGACGTTACGAATCAGGAAGAAGTCGATAAAACATTTCAACAGGTCGGGGAGCAGTTTGGCCGGCTCGACTTCCTGATTCACAGCATCGCCTTCGCACCGCGCGAAGCGCTCGGCGGCGAATACCTGAACACCTCTCGCGAAGCTTTTCTCACCGCACTCGAAATCAGCGCCTACTCTCTGCCGCAGCTCGCACGCGCCGCGGCGCCGTTGATGACTGAAGGCGGCAGCATCGTCTCGATGTCGTATTACGGCGCTGAAAAAGTCGTCGCCGGCTACAACGTGATGGGTGTCGCAAAGGCAGCACTCGAAGCCAGCACCCGCTATCTCGCAAAGGACCTCGGACCACGAAACATTCGCATCAACGCGATCAGTGCCGGTCCAATCCAAACACTCTCCGCTCGCGGCGTGTCAGACTTCGGCACGATGCTTAAACATCACGCAGAACGTGCACCGCTCGGCCGCAACGTCGACCCGCGCGAAGTCGGAAACACCGCCGTCTTCCTTTGCAGCTCGATGTCTTCGGGCATCACCGGCGAGATCATCTACGTCGATTGCGGCTACAACATCATGGGCATCTGATGGAAAAGAAACGAAAAGGGAGGGGGCGCGCACTTCCCGGAACAACACAGGATGAGCAATTACTCGAGAGTCCGCGTGCGGACGAGTTTACACACACAGATCCGTGGCGCGTCTTCCGCATCATGGGCGAGTTTGTCGAAGGCTTTGACGAGCTGGCCACACTGAGCCGCGGCATCGCGATCTTTGGCTCCGCACGCACCCGGCCCGACGATCCCGACTACAAAGCCGCGCAGGAAACCGGCGCACTTCTAGCCGCACAGGGTTTCGCAGTGATCACTGGTGGTGGTCCAGGAATCATGGAAGCGGCGAATCGTGGCGCGTTCGATGCGGGTGGACTCTCGATCGGCTGCAACATCGAGCTGCCGTTCGAGCAGAAACCAAACGCTTACCAGACGCTCAGCCTCACGTTCAAATACTTCTTCGTGCGCAAGATGATGTTTGTTAAGTACAGCCTCGGGTTCGTGATCTTTCCCGGCGGGTTCGGCACGTTTGACGAGCTCTTCGAAGCACTCACACTAATCCAGACGCATAAGATCCGAAACTTTCCGATCGTGCTGTTTGGGAGTCAATACTGGAGTGGACTACTGGATTGGGTGCGCGCGGTGGTGTTGCCTGGTGGGAAGATCTCCGAGCACGACATGGACATCTTTCATATCACTGACTCGCCCGCTGAAGTGGTCGAGATCGTAACGCGAAGCCAAAGCTCACTCGCCAAGTTGGATGTCCCGGTGTCGGACGACATCAGAGTCTCAACTTGAGCCTGCTTTACTCAACCATTCGAGGTACGGCGCCGACCCGATCACGATAGGAACAGCAACGATCTCGGGCGTTTCGTACGAATGCAACGCCCGCACTTCCCTCTCCAGGTCGTCAAACTTTCCCCGCGTCGTCTTCGCGAGCAAAAGCACTTCTGAACTGCGCTCAATCTTTCCCTGCCAACGATAAACTGATTCCATCTCCGGCAGGATCTGCACGCACGCGGCGAGGTGAGCACCAACGAGCATCTCGGCAAGCCGCGTCGCTTCCTCGCCATTCGCGGCCGTCATAAAAACTACAATCGCATCGTCAGACATCGCGAACTACTCTTCTTCATCTTCATCTTCCAGGTCGTCCTCGGTTGTTCCACCGGTAAGCGGCGTCGTGTCGGCGCCGAAGAATGACTGGTAGACCTCCCGCGCCCGATCCACATCACGCTCATCAACCATAATCAGGGCGCCTTCCCAGGTCGCAGACAGGAGCGGCGAGAACGCGTCAGCGCCGCCGGACTTCACCACCGAGCGAACCCCGTTTTGCGTGAGAATGTCATTCACCATCTCCGCTTCAGCAGGTGAGCCAAAGTTATGGAGCGACACAAAGCTCGCCTCGCTTTCGTCATGGGGCGAAGTTATTTTTTCGACCAGCGGTACGTTGTCGGTGGGGCACTGCGTGATGCCGGGTTCGTATTCACCCTCGCAAACAGGACAGATCATAAGCACTCCCTTTAGCTTTCGAATCTCACTTGGACACAGTCAGTACCACCTGCGATAGCGGGTGGGTGCGATAGCGCTCACGCACCCACCCGCTATCGCAGGTGGTACTGACTGTGTCCAAGTACGGTACTCATTTGACTTCAAACGGTATCTCATCAAAATGTGTCATTCGTTTGAAGGCACGAAAACGATCGTTGATCTCAGCGTGCGTCAGACGCCTGACTCGCTCAGTGCCAAACTCCTCCACATTAAACGAGGCCATCACCGATCCAAAAATCATTGCGCGTCGCATCGCGCTCTCGTCAATCTTTTCCTGGCTCGCGAGATAACCCATGAAGCCACCCGCGAACGTGTCGCCCGCGCCGGTCGGATCAAACACTGACTCGAGCGGGTACGCAGGAATCGCAAAATAACTGTCGCGCGTAAAGAGCGCCGCGCCGTATTCGCCACGTTTGATGATCAGTGCTTTTGGTCCCCAACTGAGGATCTCGCGCGCGGCTTTGATCAAGTTGGGAATCCCGGTGAGTTGTCGCGCCTCGGCGTCGTTGATGATCACCACGTCGACGACTTTGATCGTTTTGACGAGCGAGTCGCGCGTGTGCTCGATCCAGAGATTCATCGTGTCGAGCGCGACGAGCTCTGCGTCAGGCATCTGTTCCCTGACACCGCGTTGCAGATCAGGTTGAATGTTACCGAGGAAGAGCAGGCGCGTGCGCTTTGACTCCTCCGAGAGCTTTGGTTGGAAGTCTGCAAAGACGTTCAAATCGGTGTAGAGCGTATGGGCGACGTTCAGATCGTACTCGTAACGTCCGCCCCAACGAAACGTCTTGCCGTCTGCGATTCTTTCGATATCGCTCGTGCCGATGCCGCGGCTCTCAAAAACTTCCTGATCGGCAAAGTCACCGCCTATGACGGCCACGATACTGACGGTGGTAAAGAAACTGGCTGAGATCGAGAAGTGCGACGCAGAGCCACCAAGCATCTTGTCGCATTTACCAAAAGGAGTTTCGACCTCGTCATACGCAACCGATCCGACAACTAAAAGGGACATGTGTGTTTTGATCTTTGGGTTGAATTTTTACTGCTGCTTTGGAGCTTCGAGCAGGCGCAACTCTTCACGCGCCTCTTTGGCGAACGGGCTTTCGGGATAGTCTTTGATCAGCTTGTTGAGATAGTCGACGCCCATCTCGCGAAACTGTTCATTCGTCAACGTCTTCTTCTCACCGCCGTCAAAACTGACGTACTGCGCGGGTCGCTGTTTACCTTTGTTCTGCGACAGCCAGAGACTGCTCTGACCAGCCATCAGCAACACTTCATCGATCTTCTGGAAGTTTGGATTGCCGGCGATGATCTCTTCACAGCGCTTCAGTGCGGCGACGTAAGCTTTCTTGAGTTTGAAATAATTCTTTGCGACTTCGAGGTTGTGAAGCGAGTCGCGCTCGAGATCCGGATCGCGAAGAGTCGACGAATCGGGTCCCTCCTTCACGCCACCCTGCGCGAACGTTGAGGGCGCCACAAAAAGCACAAGAAGAATGGGGAATAAAAGCAAGAACTTAAGCTTCATTTTGTTACCTCAAGAAGAAGTTTCACGCAGCGGCGCAGCGACGCAACGAAGACACAGTTTTGTTCGTTGCGCCGCTGCGCCGCTGCGTGAGAATCTTCAATCAAACCCTTACGATGCATATTTCCTGATGATCGCTTCCAACTTCTTCGTCGTCGCCTCAGGCCAGAGATTGGGCGCCGTGAAGATCGCGTGCTTCAATGCTGAACCGCACTTACAACTGCGCTCACTCGACTGCATTCCCTTCACCGCTTCGCGCAAGATGATCTGCGCGTTCCGCACGTTCTTGTTCAGATACTCAACCACAGTTTCGACGCTCACCGCATCGTGCCCAGGATGCCAGCAGTCGTAATCCGTGACGAGCGCGAGCGTCGCGTAACAAATCTCCGCCTCGCGCGCGAGCTTCGCTTCCTGCAAATTCGTCATGCCGATGATGTCCATACCCCACGACCGATAGACATTCGACTCCGCCACTGTG
>Ga0134121_10002617_pt1 | contig 15434 bp, 17 predicted proteins | sample KB301_FD_96463 | JGI IMG/M metagenome (GOLD analysis project Ga0134121, IMG submission 96463) | Terrestrial soil microbial communities without Nitrogen fertilizer from Kellogg Biological Station, Michigan, USA - KB3-0-1 | ecosystem: Environmental > Terrestrial > Soil > Unclassified ... | reverse complement strand
TGAATGGTGTAATTCATATGGGGACAAAGAAAGAAATGGAGAAGCGCTACAACATTAAGATGAAAACAGACAATGACGCTGAGGTGCTTATTCAGTATCTTGATAGTTATTCATTTGAAGAGCTTTGTGTGATGTGGCCAAAGGTTTCAATCGCGGCGGTGCTGGTTAACAAAAAAAAGTTTTTTGCGTTTCGTAATGAACGCCGACCACTTTGGCTTATTGAAAAACAAAGTTCATTGCTGATTGCGTCAACACAAGATATATTGAAGCGGGCAGGGGCTGACTATCGTAAGGCAAAGTTATTGAAACCAGAAAAAGTTTATTCATGGGAGATATAAGGTTTTATGTTTATGTGGATAAAAAGCTTTCTGATAGAAAAGTTTTTTATGTGGGTAAAGGTGGTATGAAAAGGGTTAGAGACCCTTGGAGAAAAAATTTACATTGGTTAAGAGTGGTTTCAAAAGAGAGGGGTTATTTAAGGGAAATTGTTTTTGAAACCCAATTGGAGAAATCAGCTAACAGCAAAGAAATAGAGTTGATTAAATTTTATGGTAGAAAAAACTTAGTTAACTTTACTGATGGTGGTGAGGGACAAAGAGGTGTGAAACCTTCTTTAGAAACGAGACTAAAAATGTCTTTTGCTGGTAAAGGTAAAAAGAAGCCACAGTCAAGAATAAATTATCTGAAGACCAGAGTTTACTCAGATGAGACAAGAAGGAAGATATCATTAGCAAACAGTAAAAGAAATGTGTCTTTAGGCACACGTTTAAAAATGCGAAATGCTAAACTGGGTAGAAGGTTATCTCTTGAGTCCAGGCGAAAGGTTAGTGAGTCTTTAATAGGTAACCAAAGAGCAAGGAAGAAAGGAGGTTTGTATGGATTATCTTAGTTATCATATTAATTCGTCAAAGATAAAAGACATTGATCCGGCAAATGATGCTTTACGTTATTTATGTGACAGATTTGAATTAAATTTAGAGCAACGTTATTGGGTGGCTTTTTTATACTCTACTTGTTATTGTGCAGCTACTGCATATTACATGTACTCAGAATTCCCAGACTTTGAGAATGTTGACGATGGTCGATTACAAAGATGGTGGAATAAAAATAAGCAGCGTTGTTTATTCCAAACTGATAGGTTGAGGATTAAAACAAGTAATCAATTTGTTCCAACGTTTCAATCTTATCGTGAGTGGGTTGGAGATTATTCACAGCAACAAAAATTTGCACAATTAAAAACACCTAAGCCAGAGTGGACTTATGACCAAGCATTTAAAGCTGTGACCAATGTTCGTAATATTGGAAGGTTTACGGCTTTTATTTATCTTGAAATGATAACAGTGTTGACTGATTTTAAATGTTGGCCAAAAACATTTGATTGGAAGACAGCAGATAATTGTCGTAAAGGTTTGTGTTATGCATATAATGTTGAGGATAAACAAACAAATGAAATGCTGGACGGAATGTTGTGGCAATTACAAAAGTTATTGTTAGCAAGACGTTGTGAACACAGTTCAGTATACAATATTGAAACCACTCTTTGTGCTTACAAAAAATATGTGCACGGCAAACGTCATGTCGGTTATTATCTTGAGAGACAATTAGCTGAGATTGATAAAATGGCAGCCAACGTGCCCACAGGAGTTTGTTGGGATGTACTTTATCAATTCAGGAAAGAAACTTACAAACATTTAAAACCAAACGAAAGATGACAATATTGTTAATTGGTGGATGTGGTAGTGGTAAGACTTGGGTGATGAAACAACTTGTTAAGTTTCTGAAGTGCGATAAGTTGGGAAAGGTTGGCATGTTTTATTACCACCACAATACAAAAGTTTATGTACTGGGTAAATATGATGGTACCACTTTTGAGGGATCAGATAAATTATCAATGGCAGTTATGCGAGACATGGAACAATTCAAACAATTTGCTAAAGGTAAAATTATAATTGCTGAGGGTGATAGGTTTACCAATAAAATATTTATTGAGGCTATGAAGCCCACTGTGATTAAAATCGTTGACGATGGTGCGAAAGGTAGAAAGATTCGCGGCTCTAGTCAGACGCCGCGACAAATTCAATCAATTGCGACACGGGTGTCAAGGGTTGTGTTTAAGTCAGAGGTTAGAGATTCAACAACGGCGTTGAAGATGATATTGGAGATTGTAAAATAAATTTTAAACCAAAATAAATATGAAACAACTAATCAGTGCAAAGCCTTGTGTGTGGGATGTAACAAATGCTTATCTTACATTAGGGGTAAACTCAAGGTACCCTAACAACCCTAGTAATTTAAGTAAGCTTAAAAAGCTACAGAAAATGGAAACAGCTGGTGACCCTCAACCAACAAAAATTAAAACTGTTGAGCTTAACGGGCATGTGACAATTTTTGAATTGGGTAAGAAAAACGAGTACTACTCAAAGAATGGCCGAACTCTTACAGGTTTAATCATGTCCTCAGCTGCAACAAAAGGTAACAAGTTGAGGATTTACTAACATTGCGCGTTACATTTTAAATTTGTAATTTTATGCAATCAAGAAAGTTAAGCCTACAAACATTTTACTTATGTGTTATTTACGGCTTAGCTTTCATTGGTTTTTGTAACCTTCTTTATGGCATTGTTTATTTTTTCACTGTTTATTTGAAAATATGGGATTGATTGCAACATTTGTAATTGGGTTTTTGTTCGGTACTGTTTTTGGTATCTGGCGAACATTGAAGAGTTTGAAACAACGCACGGCAAAGAATGCTGAGAGTTATCTTGAAAAGTTATGGACTCGATTAAAGACATTGCGATAGGGTTTGCAAATTTAATTACGGGCACAAACGATGAAATTGCTGAACAACGTATTAAGATTTGTACAACAGGTGAGACAAACGGAAAACCTTGCCCTCATTTTTGGCACGGGGCTTGCAGTTTGTGCGCTTGTGCTTTGGCTGCAAGGGCGAGAAATTTGGGACTACATTGTAAGATAAACAAATGGTGAAGGGTAAGAAGAAGCGCAAGGTTCAAAAGAATAGAGGGGGTAATCATAACCCTGCACCACAAACTCGTGCAGCAGCGAGTAAATCATTATTAGGAAATAATTTTTGGGAAATAAGATCAAAGCACGGACGTGATAAATTATTTGCCTCACCTCAATTGATGTGGGAGGCGGCCTGTGAATATTTTCAGTGGTGTAATGATCACCCATTTTATAAAGCTGAGAATAAAGTGGTAAGTAATGGAGGTAATTTAGGTTCGTCTGTTGAGTTACATGAAGAGCCTGTAAAACGACCATACACAATGGAGGGATTAACACTTTTTTTAGGTTGTTCAATCAGTTATTTTCGTACCTTTAAATCCACCTCAACGGACAAAGATTTTTTAACGGTCATAGAGCAAATACAGCAAACAGTATATGATCAACAATACAGTGGTGCTGCTTCAGGGTTTTTTAATTCAAATATTATTTCTCGTGCTCTTGGTCTCATTGACAAACAAGATATCACAAGCGGTGGCGAGTCAATGTCACCCGTGATCACTACAATGTTGAATGGAAAAATTATTGACGGTGAAATAAAATAATTATGAGAATGTTTTTTGGTATCATATTGTTTGTGCTGTTTTTAATTTTTGCCGCTTTGTGTGGCTGCCTGAAAGACATTGATCGCAGCGAGGCTGAGAGGGTGTAAAAGTGGTTTGTTAATAACCAAATTATTTTGCAATTTTGTGCAGGGTTGTTTTTCGTAGAGGTATTTTGGTACAGAACCGGGGTTAGAGGTGGCCCCGGTTTTTAAAATTTAAAACAATGGAAAAATTAACAGTCGGTATACTCAATGAAAGGTTTGGTTTTAATTTTATACCAAACAGTCACACGTTGATGAGTGATGGCAAAGGCTGCATCATTGATGTATATGGCAAGCCATTCAAGATAAATGGTGACAATGTTGAAACTGTTGAACAACTTGAGAATAAGCTCGCACTGTTTTATGGCTCTGAAGAAAAGCCAAAGAAATCCAAGACTGTTCAGTCTGATAAGTCCGCTGCATAGTTGTGAAGTTTGAGCCTAATGCTCTTTATTTCAAAATGGCTGAGCTGGTACAAGCTCGTAAGCCAGGCACCAAATTAATTATTGGAAATGAAGGTTCGAGTCGAAGTTCAAAGACTTGGGACACAATTCATTTGCTTGTGTGGATATGTGATCATAACCGCAATAAGAAATTAGACATTTTCGGGTTTCGTGATACTCTTGTCAATTGTAAGGAATACCTTCTCAAAGATTTCAAGAACTGTTTAACCGAAATGCAAATTTGGAATGACAAGTATCTGTCAGATAATTCAGGCAAGCCCAACTACAATTTATTTGGTCAGATTATAAAATTCCGCGGCCTCGATGACAATTCTACAGAAATAAAAGAATCAACAGACTCAGATATAATCTTTTTCAACGAGATCCTTTCAGGCTATGACAAGGAGCGGGTGATGAATTGGATAATGCGGTGTAGGAAATTAGTTATTGCTGATTGGAACCCTAAGTATACTGACCACTGGTTTTTTCAATTTGAGAAACGAGACGACACAGTGTTCACACATTCAACATATAAGTCAAATAGACATCTTCAAGAATCTGTTATCAAAGAGCTTGAAAGTTACAATCCTGATATTCCTGCTAATGTTGCGGCTGGGACTGCTGACAAGTACCGTTGGAAAGTTTATGGCAAAGGTGAGCGGGCAAATAGGGAGGGGCTTGTGTTTCCTGAAGTCACCTATGTAAAAGAATTCCATAAAAATATAGAATCGTTTAGTTACGGACTAGATTTTGGAACGGCGCATCCTACAGTAATCACTCAAGTAGGGGTGGTTAAGAAGCCTATTAAATCAGATTTATACCTGAAAAAATTGTTTTATAGTCCGTGTGAAACATCAGTTCCCATAATTGAAGCAGTAAAAATATTAGGTATTAAGAAACACATTTGGTGTGATACAAATATGGATAATACTAACACTGGTGTTGGCTGGGTGGCTGACATGAGACGTGCAGGTATCCAGGCAATTCTTACCAGTAAGTTTCCAGGCTCGCGACTATATTGGATTTCTACGCTCAAGAAATTTAACATTTATATCATTAATGATCTTGATTTTAAGCGCGAGCAGGAAAACTTTTGCTATCGTGTGGTGGATGGTATACAACTGTCTGAAACTGTTGACAAATATGACGATTGCTGGAGTGCCTCAGGCTATGCAGTAGTAGGGGACCGTCTGGCAAATTGAGAGGTTTGTTTTATTCAATATTTCGCGTTACATTTATGGTGATTTATCAATTTTGATGTACTGGCAAATACTGGCGGCTATCCTTTCTGCTTATATCATTCGTTCGATCGCCACAACAGCGATCGCTCTTTATTACACTCCTTTTCGATCATGGCTAGTAAGTAACAAATGGAACTTTTACGGTTTCGTGGCAGCTTTGTTTGCAATTAGTTGTTGGGCAGTTTTCTTTACAATCATTTTTAAATGAATTTCTTTGACAACCTATTCGGAACTATTGCAGCGGGCTCAGGAGCAGGACGGGTTGCGTTTAATCAAGATTTTATACCTGTTGGCAAAAATGGCGAGACGTTAACAATACGTGGTGAGTCTGCATCATGGATTGGTTTACAATCACCAATGATGCAGTTGTGGGCGTATGATTTTTGTTTTCCATTGGCTTCTGTTGTTGATCGTTTAGCAGAGGCTGATATCACTGGTATTATTGAAATTTTGCGCGCAACTGGAAAGGGTAAAGAAAATTTTGCAACAAATGACTGGGCAGTCCAGATGAAACGATTGATGGCTAATCCTAATCCGTTGCAAACCTGGGAACAATTTCGCGGACAACAAACAGCATTTAAAAAGATATTTGGCTATTGTCCAGTAGTTCCTATACAGCGCAGCGGTTTCGGGCCTGAGTACTCTTCAACAATGTGGAATATACCACCTTGGCTATTTACTGCAGTACCTACCGGTGATCTGCTTTACCAAACAGATTTGAGTGGTATTGTAAAAGAATATCGTGTTTCACTTGGTGGTCATTCATACACATTGCGGCCAGAGGATGTTATGATATTGGAGGACTCTTTCATGATTGATCATAGACGCAGTTACATTTTGCCACAGTCTCGCTTGATTGGTCTTGATATGGCTGTAAGTAATTTGTGCGCAGCAATGGAGGCAGACAACGTGTTGTTGAGAAAACGCGGGCCATTAGGGTTCATATCATTGAGTCCGAAAGGTGATGCCACAAGTCCTTTGCCGCTTGACCCGAATGCTAAGGAAGAGCTTCAAGAAGATTTGCAAAAATATGGCACAAATTTTTCGCAGTTTCAATACGTTATCTCTAAGAATGCAGCCACTTGGAACCCGATGTCATTCGATGTAAAAGAATTGGGAACAAAAGAGACAGTTATTGCAGCAGCAAAAGCTGTGTGCCATAGATTCGGTTTCCCTTGGGTATTGTTTGAAGATTCTGATTCAACTTATTCAAATCAAGAGAGTGCACATAAGAAGTTTTATGACAATAATGTAATCCCAAATAGCAATCGTGATTTAGCTAAGTATAGCCAATTTTTTAAAGCTGCTGAAAATAATTGTAAAATATGTAGTAACTACTCACACTTGTCTGTGTTTCAAGAAGATTCTCTTAATGAGGGTCGTGCACGTGCATATCTTGATCAAGGGTTACAAATTGAGTATCAAAATGATATTATCACTTTAAACCAATGGCTTGAAGCATTAGAAATGGAAACAGTACCGACAGGTGATGTATATTATTCGCAAAGCCCAGCGAAACTTGCTGCTGATGCAGCTAAACAAGCGCAAGTAGACGCCCAAGCAAAATTAAACTCGTTGAATCAGCAACAACCTACAAAATGAAAAAGAAAAAAGTGAAGGCCGAAAAAAGCTACCAGGATAAAGTGAGCGCCAAAATTAAAAAGAAATGAAAACAAAAACATTTAAGTCTGAAGTGATGGATGTGGCTGAAAAAGGCATAGTTACCATTGCTATCTCAAAGTTTAACGTTGAGGACGCCGGTGGCGACATGACGCACAAAGGAGCGTTTACTAAAACTTTTCAAGAAGGTGGCAACCGTATCAAACATTACATGGATCATTCATTGAAACAATCCGCGAATGTGGGATTGCCTGTGAAAATGTACGAGGACGCAAATTACGCAATAGTAGAGTCAGCGTTGAACTTAGAAAAAGAAATCAGTCGTGATCTTTTCAGTGACTACAAATTTTTCAAGGCTAATGGTAAAACCCTTGAACATTCTTATGGTTACGAGACAATCAAAGGTAAAGCCCGCACAAAAGGTGAGGACATTTTTGAACTCAAGATGTACGAGTATTCAACAGTTGGCCTGGGCATGAATGAACACACCCCGTTGCTCGGTCTCAAATCATTGGAAGATTTAGTAGCTTTGGAAGGTTACTTGAAAAAATATGACGTGAGTGAATATCACGCGAAAAAAATTCAAAAAATAATTAAGTTGATGAAGAAACTCCAACAGCCGGAACCCACTGAGGAGAAAAGCAAGTCGCTGTATGCACTTGACTTGAGTGTAAAGTCAACAGGTTCGTTGTATAATTTAAAATTAAACTAAAAATGAAAAAAGTTAAACTACTGATTGTAGTGGGTTTGTTGCTTGCCTTTACAGTTTCATTCGCACAAGCAAATGACCATGTGCTGAAAAAAGACGTTATTGAAAACGTTGGGCAAATTGGCGTTGAGTCTAAAGAGGCTTACAAGGTTGACGATGCAGAATACACAGGTTGTGTAATTTCTAAATCCAATATTGGGCACGGGTTGGGTTTTGGTTCTGAAGGTATCGCATTGCTTGGAGGCATTGCAATGTTGGTTGGGCTATTTAAGCGAGACCCATTGTTAACCAGTCTTGTTTTGGCAGCAGCAATTGCTTTTATTATCAATGGTGACCATTCTACATCGGCTACTGTTTTGGCGGTTGCACCATTTGCGATCAAGATCAACAAAAAAGGATTGGAAGGCGAAGCACTCAAGGTAATTGAAGACCTGGAAAAACGTTTTGAAGCTATTGATTTCAAAGGTCTTGATGAATCTGAGGTTATACAACTTCAGGCAAAAGCAATCGATGCAGCGTTCGAGCCTTACAAAAAAATCAAAGAGTTACCATTTGATAAGCTCATTGAACTATTTGATAAAGATAAAGGTGTGCAAGCAATTCTTTTGAAACAAGCTGACGAGATCAACAAACTCAAGGCTGGTAACATTGTTAAGTCAATGTCAGTTCGCGACCAAGTTGAAGCATGGCAGACTAAGAATAAAGATGTGATTGCAAAAATCAAGGGCGGTACTGTTGCGGAACTTCCAGCGTTTGAGATCAAAGCAGCAAATTCTCCAATGACCCCAGCAAACACAGAAACAAGTACGGTAACTCTTAATGCTGGTTCAGTGTTGAGAATGGGTGGAGACTTTTTTGACATTCTTAGAACCCAGCCAACATTTTGGGATTATCTTACTAAAACAAAAACAGGTTTAGAAACATATCCTTGGGTTGATAAGAAAGTACCAGCCGCTTCAGGCGCTGCTGCTTTCATCGGCCCCGGAATTGCAAAGCCTGGTGTTTCGTTCACGCTCGATGTAGAAAAATCAAACGCCAAGAAGATTGCAGTTTCCATGAAAATGGCAACGGAGTTACTTGATGATGTTGATGGGATGGCAGGGTTTGTAGAAACAGAACTTGCATATCAGTTGAAGATTCAGTTGAATGCTGATCTTATGACAGGTGTTTTGTCTTCTACAAAAGTTGCAGGTGTACAGACTTACTCATTGACGTTCACTACTTCAGGACTCTCCACTGTTAACCCTAACAACTGGGATTGCGCGCGTGCATTGGTTGCACAAATGAGACTAGCATTCATTCCTGGCAACATTGTAATTTTCATGAATGCTGTGGATACTGCTAACATGGATATGGAGAAAGCAGTGAGCCAAGGCACTTACATGGGACTTACTGTTCGTCAGGTTCCCGGTGCTGTAATTGTAGAGGATTTAAACATCCCTGCTGGTTACGTACAAGCTGTTGCAATTGACTGCTTGTATACTAAAATCTACAAAGGCTTCATGTTAAAGTGGGGATGGGAGAATGATGATTTCACTAAGAACCTAGTGACTGCTATTGCAGAAATGAGGTTACATTCTTTCCATTCTTCTAACCATGCTGCCGGTTTTATTTACGACACGTTGGCCAACATTAAGGCACAAATTGCAGCAGCATAATAAAATAAATTTTCAATTGTAAAAAACAAAATTATGGCAGAGAAAAAAGAAAAAACAAAAGCACCGGACGCAAAACAAATAGATGTATCAAAGGATGCAAGTGTTGATTTTCCGGTTGAAGTTGAATCACTAGATGCAAACCCTTATCACAGCCCTGGTGAGATTTTTAAGATAGGTAGCAAAAACGCAGACAAGCTTGTAAAACGTGGATGGGTGAAGCTGGTTAAAGCTGCTTCAATGCTTGTACTGTTTGTGCTTGCATCAGTTGGTGCGTTTGCACAAGCTTCTGTTATTGCGCCGTTGTACAATGCAACAAACACGTATTCGCTTGCTAAGCTTCAAGCTGCAACAATTACGCAGGATACTGTTACTGATACAGGCACAGGTGCTTTGTATGTGAAGCGCATTGCTGGCCCCGGTGTTGTAACGATTCAAGTGAACGTGCAGAAAGTTAGCGGCACAGTGGCGGGTACAATCACGCTCTCTGGAAGTCTTGACGGTGTTAACTATGTAGCATTGAATACGCAAGAGACACAAACAGCCCTCGCTACTGCTACTTTAGCAAACACTACGGGTACTGTGGCTTACAGTTGGCGACTAAGTGCAAACCCTTACCTGTATTATAAGGTGGGTACGGCAGGGGGTACCACGACTGTGTATTATCTGACTGCTTGGATACTTAAGCACTAAGTAATTAAAAGATGTTAGCAAACGTTGTCACTTCAGCCGATTTTGATACCAAGCCTTGGCAACTTCAAGGGTTGTCAGATATTGGCCCATCATTTGATGATTTTGTAGCCTTCAATCAAAATGAAATACTTTTGAAACTGTTAGGCCAAACATTGCTTGATGCTTTTTCGGCTGGGGTGGCAGCGTTACCTGTTACATGGGATGTGGAGACACATTTTGCAGTTGACGCGCTTGTGGTTTATGGTAACAACATTTATAAGTCATTAGTTGGAAATAACCAAAATGTTTTACCGACAGCCGACCCGTTAAAATGGGAATTACAGGCTGATAATCGTTGGTTGAAACTTTTGGCGGGTGACAATTATACAATCAGTAATCGCAAGTACAATTATGGAGGCGTAAAAGCTTTCATGATGCCATACATTTATTCAATGTGGTTGCTGAGAGAAAGTACAGCTGTCGTTTCAACTGGTGGGGTGGTTTCTGACAATAACGAGAACAGTAATAATGCTGGTGTAGCCACTAAAGTAACAGTGGCGTTTATTAGCTTCAAAAAACTTGTCATAAATGGTTACACCACATTGCGATTATTTTTTTACTACACTGCTTGTCGGTTTCACGCGCAAGGCACCTTGTTTGGGTTTCTTTACGCCAACGATGCTGTCTATTATGGTGATGTGAGTGCAGAGGGCGACGGTAGCACAGTTGCTTACTTGAGCGCGCATTTTACTCCTTTGGGTTCTATTAACGAATTTGATTTGTGAATTATATTGTTGATGATATAGGGGTAGTGGTGGAAAATCTTAGCTCAGGTAGATATTGGGCTAAGGAGTTTGACCAATTTTTCCGCGGTAATCCGTGTCAATATCTTTACGGCCATCGTTTGCAAATCAATAACCAGTTGTTACGTCAACAACAGAATCCAGCAAAAAAGGAGCAACGTTATCCGCTCATTGCGTTATTTTTGGACATAGAAGAGCCTGTTATCAATGGGGTTATTAATTACAAACTCAATCTGGTAATTGGGGCAAAGACTGATCCAAACTACTCAACCGAGGCACGTTATCAAGACAACAAACCGTTCAAGTCTGTACTTTACCCATTATACTATGCCTTTATGCAATCGCTTTCAGATAGCGGCTTGTTTATGTGGCCTGGGGTGGCAGATATGCCCAAGCATTCAAAAATTGACAGACCATTTTGGGGAGTGTCTATAGCAGATGAGTTAGGGGTAAAAAAAAATGAAGCTAACATCTTCAATGATTTCTTAGACGCGATACAAATTAAAAATTTAGAGATTAATCAAAAATTAAAAACTTGTTAATATGGCAGATTGCTTAATATTGAAAAAGAACCTTGGTTTATCCAAGTGTAATTTGCTGCCAGCCCTTATCAAAGGGATGATCACAACCCCGAATGGGTTTTCGATCACAGCTGCTAACGCGTTGTTGACAGCACAATGGCAGAACAGTCTACTTCTATCACCAGCTTTGCGCACTTATTTTTGGCCTTTGTTTAAAGGTTTCAAAGATAACAGCGAAAAGACTGTTTATGAAGAAAACGAACTCGCATCATTGAAGGTGCGTGATGGAAAATTCCGTTTCCAATTTGAAATAAAGGAGAGTCTTTGCGTGCATAAAGCAATGCAGAGTCATTCCGGTAATGCATCGGCCCGTGTGTTTCTTATTGATGTTGAAAACAATATCATAGGGACAACAGACGATAGCGGTGTAACCTTTAAAGGTTTCCATGTTGAGTTGTTGAATGCTGAGAAACTTGTATTCAGTGATGGTAAAGTTTCTACTAAATCACCAGTCTATCTTTGTTTATCGGATAATAAAGAACTGGACGTGAATGGAATGATGGTAGCGGCTGTGCCGTTGTCTGCAAGCCTAAACCGTTTAACAGATATAACAATTGCGCAAGTTGGAAACCTTGCTGCTACAATTGTACAGGCTACAGTTAAAGCAACTTGTGACGGTACGTCAATCGATGGCCTTGTGGCTGCTGATTTCAGTATTAAAACCGCGGCCGGAGTTGTACACGCTATCACAGCAGTAGCTCAGGACGCTGTTACCGGAATTTATTCAATAACTTCGGCAACAGCCATTGTTGGTGACATACTTTCTATTGTGGGCCCAGCAGCGCTGACTATACAAGCTTACGAAGCAGGTAACACGGTTGTAATTGCTTAAAGAACTGGTTGCTGACCCCGTAAGGTCTCAACCTTTTTATTAAATGGGGAAAATACAAGCATACATTGATAAACTGAAAGCAATTGATGAACAATCTCAAACAAGTGCGTTACTTCGTATTGTAAATGGTCACCAAGCGCAGTTAATTGATCTCAATCAATCGCAATTATTGGCAGGGCGTAATTCACGTGGGGAGGAATTAGGACAATATCGCAGCGCATCTTATGCTGCATTGAAGAACAGATTGAACCCATTACCTGGTTACGGTGTGTGGGACTTGAGATTGAGTGGTGATTTATACCGTGCAATGTTTGTTGAAGCAAGCAGTTTTCCTGTAATGATTGATTCAAGCGATAGTAAAGCAGATAAGTTCCGTGACGCAAGCCCGTTTGGATTTGAACCAAAAAGCAAAAATGAAATTGTACAAGAGCTCAAACCAGAAATCCAAGAGTACTACCGTTCTGTTTTTCAGCTATGAGACAATAACGCTCAAGCTGTATTTAGAAATTGTTAGAAGTCTTGATTTTAAGAAATTAATTGTAACAGGTGCCCCGACTTTAGAGGAGTGCCAAAAACAATGGGACAGTATTATACAACGTTGTGCAGAAAGTAACGGTGGTCTCGATTATGTTGGGTTCATTGATTTGTCGCAACGTTATGGATATTTACTACAGGAGTACAATGTTGTTAAGGCCTGGATCACTACACTGTGGTTCAAGATTGATGATAAAATAATTGAACAACTTACTGAACGTGGTTACAACATCATCACCACAAAAGACAATCCAAAATACGATAACACAATCACTATTTCAGAGAATTATAAACGCAGTTTAATTGCGGCGCTACAACGTTCAGAGAATCTTGTAACAAAACTCAAAATGACCGCTAACGAATTACGGCTTATGCTTGATGGCAAAGAAGGCGGTCGCCAAGAAATGATGTTTGATGAAATTATGGCGTACCTGCAATTACGCGGCCTCAAAATTGAAGATGATTTGAAACTCAGTAGGTATATTGAACTGCTTAAGATTATGAACAAGTCCTCTAAAGAAGAAGTTAATGGCTGATGGTGGTCCTTTAGAACGGCAAGACCTTGTATCTGATGATGCACTGAGAGCTCCTGGTATTCTTACTGATGAGTTTCAAAAGTTATTGGATAAGTTGGATGATGTGGTAAAAAAGTCGCAAGAGTATGGTAATGCTTTTTCTACTGCTGATTCATCGACTGCAAAATTAAAAGAATCTACTGCCGGATTATCTGACGAGCAACGGGTACTAGGTCAAATCACTACACAAATAAACACACTCATTGCAAAACAAAGTGATGAATACATTGAACAAGTAGGAGTATTAAATAATTTGAAACAAGCTACTAAAGATAAAACTGCACTGGGTGAGCAAGAGGCTCAATCCATTACTAAAGAAAATGCTAGCCGCAATCAATTAATGGCAGCATTAAATAGTAATCGTGCTGCTTATTCAAATTTGAGAAATGAACAAGCAAGAAACTCACCTGAAGGTCAGAAGTTATTAAAGACAATTCAAGATCAAGACAAAGGATTCAAAGAATTGAGTCGATCAATGGGTGACAATAAGCAATTAGTTGGCGGTTATCGTAGTGAGCTCCAAGAACTTGTTGAAAAATTTGGTACTGTTAATCCTGAGTTACGTGAGGCAAATGAAAAATTTAACCTCCTTAAAGGATTAGGTGAGGCTGCTTTTTCGCCATTGGGTTTAACAATTGCTGGGATTGCAGTTGCGTTAGGTATAACAACTAAGGCACTTGATGTATTTTATGAGGACTCTATTCAGGGGCAAGATGCGTTAAACCGTTCCTTTACTACCTGGCAAGCATTGTTGTTAGTTATTAAGGATACTTTTTTCGATTTTGGTAAATCAATTTCTGAAAGCGGTTTTCTTGGTAAGGCGGTGACATTGTTTTCACAATTTGTTGCTTACGCTACCAAAGGGGTTAGTGGTGTGGTGGAGCTCGCTGAAAAGAATGAGAAAGTTAATGCAACTGTTGAGCAATCAATAGCACTAAAACGAGAAGAAATAACACTTACTGTAGAACTATCTAAACTCACTTTAGAAAAAGAAGACGAGCTATTTGTTGCAAGAGACAAAGCTGGCCATCAATTAGACGAGCGTTATGAAGCTTTGCAAAAAGGTAAAGCACTCAGCAAAGAGATAATGAACGAGCGTATAGCTCAAGTTGATAATGAAATAAAGTTGCAACAGTTGGAGATTTCTCAAGAAACTACTAAAAGTGTTTTGGGTATGACAGCTGTTCAAATATTGAAAGAATCAAATTCGTTAGGACTTGTTAATTATGCTCAAGTAAAAAAACTTGCAGACCTTGAGGCCCAACGTAACCAAATACAATCAGATCGTTTAAAAGGCTCGCGAAGGAATCAAGCATTAGAAGCCTCAATAATTGATGAAGCTATTAAACGTGAAACAGATTTTGAAAAATCTGTTTTAGATTCAAAAGAAAAGGCGAGTGCCGAAGTAATAAAAGTTGATAAGGATGAAGCAGAGCGTATAAAACAAAATCAATTTAGAACTTGGCATGATAGATTAGAAGCATTAAAAGTATCTATCCAAAAAGAAGATGAGTTGAATGATTTATCATTACAACAAGCAGTCAGGAACGAGCTTGAAAAATATGTTGCACTGGTAACCTTAGATAAAGAAACGCATGATCGTATTAATGAACAAGCTCAAGGCGATTTAGAAAAAAGAGCAGCGTTAGAATTACAAGCAAAGAAAGACCTTGTCTATACGAACACAAACTTTACTACTACAGTAGGGAATCTTTATGAAGAGTTTAACAATAAAAGACTAGGGCTTGATAGAAAGTTTAATGCAGAAGAAATAAAACTTGAAAAAGAACGAGCAAAACAAATTTTAGAAATTGAACATAGGTTAGGTGATCAACTGATTGCTACAACGGTGTCAATTGCTGAAGGTCAATTCGAAGCTCAATCAGCAGGTATTGAAAAACAACTTGAAAAATTAGACGAGTGGCACACAGAGGAGACAAAATTAGCTGGTGATAATGCAGAGGCAAAGATAAAGATAGATGAAGAGTTCACACGACGACAAAAATCTTTACAAGAAGAGCAAGCAGCGATAAAAAGAAAACAAGCAATATTTGATAAAGCAGCTTCTGCTATTGAAATTGCGTTTAAGACAGGCATAGCAATTATGGAGGCTGTTGCAGCTTCGCCATTAACCGGTGGTATGCCTTGGAGCGGGCTTGC
>Ga0134121_10002614_pt1 | contig 15438 bp, 12 predicted proteins | sample KB301_FD_96463 | JGI IMG/M metagenome (GOLD analysis project Ga0134121, IMG submission 96463) | Terrestrial soil microbial communities without Nitrogen fertilizer from Kellogg Biological Station, Michigan, USA - KB3-0-1 | ecosystem: Environmental > Terrestrial > Soil > Unclassified ... | reverse complement strand
GTGGCAGCTCTGAACAGAGTAAGTGTGCTTCTAAAGGAATTCCGAACGAAAGTCAATGGAAAAGACCGCAAGCGTATGGTATTTGAACGTCCATTGGCGTGATATTATTCGCTTTTCCCCCAAAACGATCTGGCACGTTGCTTGCTCAATTTGCGAGCAAAGCTTTGCTGAAGTAGGAGGATTTTAAGCGTGACGAACAAGATTTACCTTTTTACGATACTGTTAATCGCGGCGCTTGGCATTGGTGGCTCAACGAGCCTGGCACAAGACGTCAAAGACAAGGCAGAAGATGCCAAAGACAAGACCGTTTCGACCACCAAGAAAACTGGACGCAAAGTAAAGCATAAGACGCGCCATGCTACGCACAAGACGGTGTCGACTACTAAGAAGGTGGGAAGCGAATTAGGCGACAAAGCCGAAGACGCGAAAGACAAGACCGTTTCGACCACCAAGAAGGTGGGGAACGAAGTAGGCGACAAAGCCGAAGACGCGAAAGACAAATCCGTTTCGACCACCAAGAAGGTGGGGAACGAAGTAGGCGACAAAGCTGAAGACGCGAAAGACAAAACCCAGGACGTCGGCGGGAAAGCTGTAGACACCAGCAAGAACGTTGGTGAAAAGGGCGTCGAGGGTGCTAAGAAAGTCGGCAAAACGACAGTTAAGGGCACAAAGAAAGCCGGCAAGGCTGTGAAGAAAGTGATTCCTGGTTAAGGATCAGATTCGGGGTTTAGGGAAGAAACAGATTCGTCAAGAACTGGTTGCGGGCTGGCTTGTCACAAGCCGGCCCGCTTCTTTCGTTTTGGACCATTGACAACGTTTCCCAACCAACTTAGGATGCCGAGCCTCGGTCGCTACGTTAAGTCGTACTCCTCCGCCTACTGAACGATTAGCGATTTCTGACAACCATCTTGCACCCGAGATAGGACCACATCATGTCAAACAAGAAAGTCGTTCTGGCGACGCTCACAGTTGTGGCAGCTACTGCTCTAACTCTTCCATTTACCGGTCGCACCGCCGACAGTCCGGCGACGCTGCAACCCAACTCCGTAGAAAGAGCCAGCATTGCTTCTACGGAGGCCCTGCCGCAGGTGGTCTCTTTGCAAGTCTCGCCTTCCGGTTTCGAACCGAGCGAGACAATTGCTCCGCGGGGGAAGTTTCTGATTCTTTTGCAAAATCGCACCGGACGACGCGATCTCAATTTCTGGCTGGCTCGTGAAAACGAAGGGCGAATTGCCAGATCAGAACCTCAAAAACGCGATTGGAAAGCGTTGGTCCAACTTGCTCCCGGCACGTACATCATCGGCGAAACCAATCACCCCGAATGGAAGTCAATCATTCGAGTCACGAACTAACGCGCCGCGAGCGCAGTTTCAACCTCAGGCAACTCATTCTTCCGATTGAGAAGGTTTATGAATTCAACTTTTACTTCCTCCCGCCCCATTCGCTCGCTGACGCTTGCCTCATCTCTACTGCTCTTCGCCTTCGTCAATATCTTTGCGCAACAACAGGCTACTGACGGCGCTACTCCGCTCGGGCTCTCACCCGGGGCTCCGGCCGGTTCCTATCCACTAAGCGATTTCGAGGATGTAAACCTCTTTAACGGTACCCTTAATTTCTCCCTGCCGTTGGTCAAAATTGAAGGCAGACACGAGGCCGCGTATTCACTAATGCTGCGAATCGATCACAAGTGGCTGGTGCAGAAAGAAGCATACGACGGCCAACCTCCGAGCTACATTTACACCCCGCAGCCAGGTTGGTGGACTGATTTAGGCTGGGCGCAAATTTACAGCCTGGGGCGGATGGAAGTGCGTCAGGGAGGCAGTCGCGACTATGTGCTTGGCTCAGGAGGGTGCGGCTACATTCATCGGCAGACGTTAACGAGATTGACCTTCATTGCCCCAGACGGCACTGAGTATGAGTTGCGCGATCAGGCGACTAACGGTCAACCGGTCCTGGCAACCTGTACTGCACAGGATCGTGGCGATGTGTTCGTAACTGCCGACGGGAGCGCGGCTACCTTCATCTCAGATGCACATATCCTTGATTATCAATACGACGATCCACCCAATATCCCGCCGTCGGGTTACATGATGCTGCGAAACGGTACGCGGTATCGTGTGGATGCCGGTAAAGTGACGTGGCTGCGCGATCGCAACGGCAATAAACTGACCTTTTATTATGACACTTATCAGCGCATGACCTCAGTTACTGATTCTCTGAACCGGCAAGTGACGATTAATTACGACGCCGGCGCCGGCGCCTATCAGGAAATCACGTACAAAGGCTTTCGCGGAGCTGTCCGCCGCCTCAGAGTCTATTCTGCTCACCTATCGATGGTATTGCGCAGTGGCTTCACCTTGCTGAGTGCGGGCCAGATGTTTCCGGAGTTGAATGGGGCTGGTAGCGGTTCTTACGATCCTTTAGTAGTGAGCGCTGTTGAGTTGCCTAACGGAAAGCAATACCAGTTTCGCTACGACAGCTACGGAGAGTTATCACGGATTGTGCTGCCGACAGGTGGTGCTATCGAATACGACTACGCTGCGGGTTTGACTGATTCCCCAACCGGCAGCGGCGTTATCAGCGGCTTGACCGAAAAACATGTCTATCGCCGCGTCATTGAACGTCGCGTCTATCCTGAGGGCGGCAGCGGTAGTACTTTCGCCAGCCGGATGACGTATAGCCGGCCCGAGACCAGCACCACCAACGCGGGCTACGTAACGACCGATCAATACGACGCCGGTGGATTGTTGTTAACGCGATCGGTCCATTACTTCTTCGGCAGCGCCCGTGCTTCTTTCTTCAAGCAGCCAACTGAATATCCAGCCTGGACTGACGGTCGTGAATACAAGACAGAGACGTTTGCTGCTAACGGAACAACGCTGCTACGCCGAGTGGAACACACTTTCCAACAGCGCGCTGCGGTGGGCTGGTGGACCGGAGGTGATGCGACGGCGCCGCCGAACGATGTTCGTATCGCAGAAACGATCACAACCCTCGCCGATACCAATCAGGTTTCGAGACAGACGTTTGGATATGACGACACCGTTCCCTTCAACAACCAAAATAATCTGAAGGAATACGATTACAAGGTGAACGGAGTGGAACGATTGGTACGTGAAGCGCGAACCACCTATCAGACGAACTCGACGTATACGGGAACCAGCGTCCACATCCGCAATCTGCCACTGCAGGTCTCGATCTTCGATGGCAATGGAATTGAGCAGGCACGTACAACGTATGAATATGATAATTACGCGACCGACTCGAACCACGCGCCTTTGACGAATCGCCTGGATCCTTTGACGAATCAATTGAATGTCAGCGGCTTTGATCCGGGATTCAACACCGGCTACACGACGCGCGGAAACGCGACCGGCACAACCAATTACCTGCTTTCGAATGGCGCCGTCACCGGCTCGATCTCGTCGTATTCGCAATACGACGTCGCCGGAAATATAACTAAAGTTATCGATGCTCGCGGCTACGCAACAGAGCTTTATTACAACGATTGCTTTGGTGAGCCGAACGGTGAAGCACGGACCAATTCTGCGCCGGCCGAGCTCTCCGGTCTGGCCAGTTATGCGTTTGTCACTTCCATCAAGAACAGCCTGAATCATTGGACTTATAGTCAGTTTGATTTTTATCTGGGCGCACCGGTTAATGCCGAGGATGCCAACGGCGTGGTCGCCAGCGGCTCGTTCGACGATTCTCTTGATCGGCCGAAACAGATTCGTCGCTGTGGGCAGCGGTGTTGAAAATCAAACCACGTTTGATTATGACGACACGCTTCGTACGGTCACGGTTTCGAGCGATCGAGATGTGGTTAATGACAATCTGCTGGTGAGCAAAGTCGAATATGATCAGATGGGGCGTACGATTACGCAGAGCCAGCATGAAGGTGGCGGTAGCTACATCGTTAGTAAGACTGAGTACGATGCCCTTGGGCGTCCATACAAGACCTCCAATCCTTTTCGTCCGCCGGAAAATCCAGCCTGGACCATACAGCAGTTTGATGAGTTGGGGCGCGTGCTTACGGTCACTACGCCGGATAACGCGGTGGTTAGCACCGCTTACAGTGGGAACACCGTGACGGTGACGGATCAAGCCGGTAAGAAAAGGAAGAGTGTGACTGACGCGTTGGGCCGGTTAACCGACGTCTACGAAGATCCTACCGGGCTGAATTATCAGACCAGCTACCTGTATGACGCACTAGATAATCTCGTGCGCGTCACGCAGGGCAGCCAGCAGCGGTTCTTCATGTACGACTCGTTGAAGCGGTTAATTCGCGCTGATAATCCTGAGCAGGAGACGCTGAGTACTTTGAGTCTCACCGATCCAGTTACGAGTCATAGCAACTGGTCGGTTAAGTATGAGTACGATAGTAATGGAAACCTCAGCGCTAAAACCGATGCGCGCGGCGTAGTCACGCAAAACAGTTACGACGCGCTTAACCGGCTTACCACGGTCCTGTATCGCATCAACGGGCAGCCTGATCCGAATACTGGAGATATTCAGTATTTGTATGACAACGCCGCTTACGGCAAAGGCCGGTTGTGGCTTACCTATCGCTGGGGCGCCAAGCCGTCGCACACGGCCGTTGGTTATTACGATGCGATGGGCCGCGTGAAGCAGTTGTATAACCTGTTCGGCGATGGGCAGGGCAATTGGTCAGCGGGTTACGAAGTCTTTCGTAACTATAATCTGGCGGGCGCTGTTACCTCGCAGACTTACCCTTCCGGCCATGCAGTTAGTTATGCGTACGACACCGCCGGACGCACGAGTAGTTTTGCGGGCAACATCGGCGATGGCGTCACGCGCACTTATGCGTCTTCGTTCATTTACAATGCGCGGAGCCAGATGACGCAGGAGCTATTCGGGACACAAACACCGCTTTATCACAAGCTGCAATACAACGTTCGTGGTCAACTGTGGGATGTGCGCGTATCCACCAATCCGGATGTTAATGGCAGTCTCGATCGTGGCGGCTTCCAGTATTTTTACGATAGCAGTTTCGGCTATGGGACGAGTGGCCCGGACAATAACGGGAATGTCCTCTTCACCAACATTTACACACCTGAGGACGAACAACAATTTAAGTGGGCCATTACCCGGCAAAGCTATAACTACGATTCGTTGAACCGGTTGAATTCGGTCACAGAGTCGTTCGTCAGCTATGCTCAATCCGAGTCGCCGCAGTTTGTAGAGAACTACTATTACGATCGCTGGGGCAATCTGAAGATCGGTTCGGCCCAGGCTTTTGAAATAGAGACGGCAAGGAATCGCTTGTATGCTCCCGGCGATATGGCCCTTCTTCCCTATAGTCAAAACCGGATCGCCTACGATAAAGCCGGCAATCAAGTTAAAGACACCTTCACCGGCTACGGCACGGCGACCTTCGACGGTGACAATCACATTGTCGCTGTTCAGGACAAGTTCGGCAGTTCTTCAACCTACACCTATAACGCGAATGCGCAACGCGTCAGGCGTGTGAGCGGCAATCAGGAGATGTGGCAGATCTACGGTATCGATGGCGAGCTCGTGGCCGAGTATGCCGCTAACAGCGCGGTGGGCACGCCGCAGAAAGAGTATGGCTATCGCGACGGGCAGTTATTGATTACGGGCGAGGCTAGCGCCGCGCAGAATGTCACCTGGACCAACATGGTTGGAGTGTCTGCGAATGGCAACAGCCTGACCAAGACGGCCGGCGCCGGCTGGGGAAACGCAGGCGCGTCCTCGACGCAAAGCATCGCGGCTGGAGACGGCTATGTAGAGGTAACCGCCACCGAGACCTCAATGGCGCGACTGTTTGGACTCAGCCACACGGACGCAGATCAGAATTGGACTTCCATTAATTTCGGCATCGATCTGGACTGGAGTGGCTCGATTTACGTCTTCGAATCAGGCAACAATCGCGGCAACTTCGGACCATACGCGAGCGGAGACAAATTCCAGGTGGCGATTGTCGGCGGCGTGGTGAAGTACAAAAAGAACGGCACCGTCTTCTACACGAGCAGCGTATCGCCAGCCTACCCGCTCGTGGTCGATACCGCACTTAATGAAAACGGCTGCACTCTCTCGAATGTGGTACTCAATGCCGCGCGACTGGAGTGGCTGGTCCCGGACCACCTCGGCACTCCTCGCATCATCCTCGACCAGACCGGCGCTTTCGTGAACGTCAAACGCCACGACTATCTCCCCTTCGGCAAAGAACTCCTCGCAGGCACCGGCGGCCGCAAAACGACGATGGGTTATGCGCCAGGCGACAACGTCCGTCAGCAGTTCACGTCAAAAGACGAGACAATGAGACGGGGCTGGATTACTTTCTGGCGAGGTATTACTCATCCACCCAAGGACGGTTCACAAGTCCGGACGAATTTCAGGGGGACGCTTACGAGTTTTGGCTTCTTGGCAATCCCTCAGCCGGTGAGAGACAGGCTCTTCCTTATGGAGACATCGAGGTTCCTCAGTCCCTTAACAAGTACCAGTATGGCTATAACAACCCTTTAAGGTTTATTGATCCAAATGGTCACGACGCACTTTATGTTGAGAATAAGGACACTGGCAAAACCACAATTGTCATCCCGGTCCACTTCACTGGACCGTCAGCAACTCCCGGCTTAATTTCGGAAGCAATCGACCGAGCCAGGCAACTTGATACCGGCGATCCGAATATAACAATACAGATCGTTGCTACAGACAAGCCAGTGCAGGGTGTTCTCAATACGATGAACCTCAGTCCCAACCTTGATCCGAAGTACCCGAAAGGAGAAGGAGTGGTCGCGCGAGGAGGGAAGAAGGGCCACATCAGAACCAACGGAGTGGGTGGCGGAGGAAAAATAGTTCATGACACATTGCATTTCGCCGGACTGAAGGATAGATATGATGAAGGATGGACTTTGAGTCAAAAGCGCAAGCATGCTACCCCCTCAAAGGGATATGACAATTCAAACATCATGTCAAACAACGGTGGAACAAAACTAAAGGCAGAGCAGATTGAAGAGGCCAAAAACAATAAATCCACGAAAAAGTGTACTACTGTAAATGGAGTTACGACATGCAAATGATTCTATTAGCCTCAATCATCAGTTTGATCGCGGTGTTTCCTACACGAAACGATCCTGAAATCAGAAATCAAAAGAAACCGCCGGTGGAGTTATGGTGTACAGGCGATGATTTGTTGAGCCAGCGGATGTGTCAAGCGTTTTTTGTGGCATTCGAACATAGTCCTGATTTCGACCTGCAGGAGGAAAACAAACCTGGGAATCTCATCGTTAGGATCCCAGAAAATGTTGGCTGGCGGGAAGTCGGGAAACGGACGAAAATATCTTATGTCGTGGAATTCAGCACATCTGATGATCGAGTTTTCATGACTCGTAGAGGATGGTGTTGGCACAAACAGTACGCGATATGCGCAAATCAAATTGTTAAACAAGCAAGAATCGCGGCTCGCAAACTACCCCATTAAGGTCGAGCATTACGCCTTGCCAAAAGAGCGGCGCGATGATCATTATTAATAGAATCTCGATATAGGGAGTGGTTTAGTCTTTGTCGTTTCTTCGTTACAGAGCAAACTACCCAATTCTTGCTCCCCCGCCGACGAGGCTCACACAAACAAGCTGATCCATTGTAAGAATCAAATGCGGAATTAAACTGCTGCTCCTTTGTGCTTTTTGTGCCTTTTTGTGGCTATACTACCAGCGGCAAGGAGGACGACTATGGCAGACACTTCAAGGTTTACGATCATTTGTCCCTGCTGCGAAGCAACACTGACGATTGATGCGCAAACCGGCGCTATTCTCTCGCACGAGGAAAAGGCGAAACCGCTCGCTTCGTTCGATGAAATGGTCAAAGGGCTCGACAAGCAAAAGCAGATGCGCGAACAGATCTTTGCGCAGGAGTTGAGCTCGATGAAAGATCGCGACCGCATCCTCGAAGAGAAGTTTCAGGAAGCAATGAAGCGCGCTGAGAAAGATAAAGACAAGCCTTACCGAAATCCCCTCGATATCGATTAACAACCCGGAGAACACTTGATGGTGCGTACTTCAATTCGACTTCTTCTCGGTGCTTTTCTCCTCGCCAGTCTTCAGTTAAACGGGTTCGCACAAACCCGGATGCCGCAAATCAAATTCACCGATCGCACGCTCGGAAACGGGCTGCGCGTATTGGCCGCTCCCGATCATTCCAGCCCGACAGTTGCCATCCAGGTTTGGTATCACGTCGGGTCGAAGGACGATCCGCCGAACCGCAGCGGCTTCGCGCATCTCTTCGAGCACATCATGTTCAAGAGTACGAAGAACATGAAGTCGGAGATGATGGACCGGCTGACGGAAGACGTCGGCGGCTTCAACAACGCCTTCACTAATGACGACGTTACGGTTTATTTCGAAGTCGTGCCGTCGAATTATCTCGAGACGTTGATCTGGGCTGAAGCCGATCGACTCTCCGGGCTCAACGTCGATGATGCGAACTTCAAGTCGGAACGCGACGTGGTGAAGGAAGAGTATCGACAGAGCGTGCTCGCGCCGCCGTACGGTCGCTTCGAATACCTGATGCAACAGAAGTCGTTCCTCGAACATCCGTACAAGCGACCGACGATCGGCAGCATCGAAGATCTCGATGCCGCATCGTTGAAGGACGTGCAGGAGTTTCACGCGACTTACTACCGGCCAGACAACGCGACGCTCGTCGTTGTTGGCGACTTCGATCCGAAGCAGCTCGATGCGTGGGTGGATAAGTATTTTGCACCGATAGCGAAACCGTCACGACCGCTGCCGCGCGTGGAGGTGAAGGAGCCGCCGCGCAAGAGTGAGATTCGTGTGACGGAGCATGGCAGCAACGATCTGCCGGCGGTTGGTTTGACGTACTTGACGCCGCGGCAGGCTGATGCCGATATGGATGCGCTGCGCGTTGCTGATGTGATTCTTTCGGGTGGTGAATCGTCGCGGCTTTATCACTCGCTGGTTTACACGCAGCAGCTAGCGGCGGAAGTAAATTCGAGTGCCGAGACGCGTGAAGATGCGAGCTTGTTTGTGTTGACGGCGGTGTTGTCGGAAGGGAAGAAAGCCGAAGACGTTGAGAAGGCGATGGAGGCCGAGATCAGGAAATTGCAGGACGAGCAGGTCTCCGCGGCGGAGTTGGACAAAGCCAAGAATCAGCTCATCACGAACCAGCTACGCCAGCAGGAAACCAGCAACGGCAAAGCGCTCGCACTCGGTGAGGCTGCGGTGTTGCTCGGCGATGCGACGCGCGTTAATACCGATCTCGAGCGACTGCAAGCTATCACGGCGGCTGATATTCAGCGAGTGATGAAGAAGTATTTCGCTGACACGAATCGTCTGGTGCTGTACTACCTGCCGGAAGCGTCGAAGAAGAGCGGGGAGGGCAAGTGATGAATAGAGTGAAAAACTTTCTCCCGCAGCGGCGCAACGGCGCAACGCCTGCCGGGCTCCAAGTCGCTTCCTTTAGATCTTCCGTCGCGCCGCTGCGCCGCTGCGTGAGCCTGCTTTTCTTTGTTGCCATGCTGTGTGGTGTTGTCAGAGCGCAAACACCGCAAGCGACACCGCCTCCTCCAGCGCCGCCGCGCTCAGGCACGTTTCCGAAACCCGTCGAAGAAACACTTCCCAACGGACTGCGCGTGATCATCATCGAGCGCCACGAATCGCCGCTCGTTTCCGCGCAACTGCTGATCAAGAATGGTAGTGAAGCCGATCCGCAAGAGCTTGCCGGTCTCGCGGACATGACTGCCAACCTGCTTACGAAAGGTACGCAAACGCGCGACGCCACGAAGATCGCGCAGGAAGTCGAGAGCCTCGGCGCATCGCTCGACTCGGGCGCGCGCTGGGATTCATCGTACGCAACCGTGAGTGGGATGTCGTCGAAGATTCCGCAGGCGATGGAGATCCTTGCAGACGTTGTGCGCCGTCCGACGTTCAAGAGTGAAGAAGTTGAACGACTACGACAACAGTATCTCGACAACGTGACGCTCGCGCTCGGCGATCCGGGAACGATCGCGCGTTTTGTCGCGGCGCGTGTCGTGTTTGGCGATAGTCCTTACGGTCATCCGGTCAGTGGCACGACCGAGTCGCTGACGGCCATCAGCGCGGCCGCCATCACGAAGCTGCACTCGCGATATTACCGTCCGGACAATGCGATACTCGTGATCGGCGGCGACATCGGCGCGAAAGACGCGATGACCCTCGCGACGAAGTATTTTGGTGACTGGCAGAAGCCGAGCACGCCGTTGCCATCGTTGAGTGCGGCGATCGAAACAACTGGTAAAACTGGTCGAGTAGTTGTGATCGACAAACCGGATGCGGGCCAGGCTGCGGTTTTCCTCGCGCGCACCGGCATCAATCGAAAAGATCCTGATTACTTTCGCGGCATCGTTTCGAACTCTGTGCTGAGTGGTTATTCAGGACGGCTGAACCAGGAGATTCGCATCAAGCGCGGTTTGAGTTACGGCGCGGGCAGTTCGCTCGACACGCGCAGAGATGTTGGACCATTTGTCGCGTCGGCGCAGACGAAGAATGAGTCAGGCGCGCAGGTGGCGGATCTGTTGTTGGGTGAGATTAGCCGTCTGTCGTCAGCGCCGCCGGCGGATGTGGAGTTGACGCCGCGCAAAGCCGTGTTGATTGGAGGCTTTTCGAGAAACCTCGAGACGGTGAGTGGTTTGGTGGGCCAGGTCGGATCGCTCGCGTTGTATGGTCTGAGTTTGGATGAGATCAATCGATACATCAATAATGTGCAGGGTGTGAGCACGGCTGACATTCAGAAGTTTGCGGGGACGAGGCTGGATGCGAAGACGAGCAACATCATCATCGTCGGTAATGCGAAGGCTTTTCTGCCTGAGTTGCGGAAGAAGTATGAGAATGTCGAAGTGATACCGATCACTGAATTGGATCTGAATACTGCGCTGTTGAAGAAAAAGCAGCCACAGGGTTAACAGACAAGAAACGGACTAACACGGATATGAGTAAAGTAATTCTCGCTCTCGTTGTGTTGTCATTCGTTTGTGGAACATCACACGCGCAGCAGGAGCCGATTGACGGCGTAGACGCGCGGTCGAATCCGGCTGAGTTCGCGAAAGGATTAGGCAGCACGGATCCATTGGTGCGACAACGGAGCGCCGAGGCGCTCGCGAAGCTTGCTGCCACCGATCAACGCAAGCTCGTAGGAGGGTATCAGCTCCAGGAGAAGAACAAGGAAGTTCGTCTCGCGCTCGATTGGGCGCTCTATCGCATGGGTAAGGCCGAGGCGCTGTATAGCATAGTCAATGATCTCGACTCCGGCCGCCAGCAGCAGGCCGTTGGCTATTTATCAGAACTCGAAAGTCCCGACGTCCTTTATCCATTTCTGAAGCGCAACAACAACGCGCCACGCATCAACGCCGGATTGCTCAAAGCACTCGCGCACATTGGCGACGCGCAGACGCTCGAGCTCGTCGCGCCCTTCCGCGAATCGCACCAGCCGTACGTGGCCGAAGCTGCTGAAGTCGCTCACGACGAAATCGAGAAGCGCCTCAGCGAACCGGCTGCAGCGACAACACGCGCGCGTCCGCGAACCGTTGAGAAGCCTGGCGACAGACCATAAATGCACGCCAGTCTGCGCACATTTCTCGATCTACTCAACAGAGAAAACGAAATCACCACTATCAAAGCCGAGGTAGATCCATACCTCGAGATCGCCGAGATCCACCGGCGCGTGATCGCCGAAGGTGGCCCGGCGTTGCTGTTCGAGCGCGTGAGGGGCAGCCGCTATCCCGTAGTCACGAACCTGTTCGGCACGGAGCGACGCATCGATCTCGCGTTTGGTCCGAAGCCGGAAACCTTCGTGCGCCAGATGGTCCACATCGCGGAGTCGATCCTGCCGCCGAAGTTTGGCGAGCTGTGGCAGCAACGTTCCGTGGCGCTCGAGCTCGCGAGACTCGGAACGCGCAATACGTCGCGGTCGCCCGTCACGCAGGTCGTCGATCGTCCGGCTCGACTCGATCAACTGCCCGTGTTGACGACGTGGCAGGAAGATGGTGGGCCATTCATCACTTTGCCGCTCGTATACACTGAGCACCCGATCACGAAGAAACACAACCTCGGCATCTATCGCGTCCAGATCTACGACTCGCATACGACCGGACTGCACTGGCAGATTCAGAAAGGTGGCGGCTTTCATTACAACGAAGCCGAGCGTCTCAATCAGTCGTTGCCGGTGACGATATTTCTCGGTGGACCACCGGCGCTCATTCTCGCTGCCATCGCGCCGCTGCCTGAAGACGTGCCCGAGCTCGTGCTTGCATCGTTGCTTGCGGGACAAAAGCTGAAGATGACGCGTAACCCGCTCGGGGCTGGACGGCATCGTCTCGCAGCCGAAGCGGAGTTTGCGTTAGTCGGACACGCGCCACCGCACGAGCGACGACCGGAAGGACCATTCGGCGATCATTACGGTTACTACTCGCTGCGTCACGATTATCCGATCTTCAAGGTCGAGGCGGTCTTTCACCGTCGCGACGCGATCTATCCGGCGACCGTAGTCGGCAAGCCGCGTCAGGAAGACTTCTTCATCGGCGATTACTTGCAGAAACTCCTGTCGCCCCTCTTTCCGCTCGTGATGCCGTCAGTGCGTGATCTTTGGACGTATGGCGAGACGGGATTTCACTCGCTCGCCGCGGCTGTGGTGCGTGAACGATACGGTCGCGAAGCGCTTGTCTCGGGTTTCCGGATACTCGGTGAAGGGCAATTGTCGCTAACCAAGTTTTTGCTACTGACTGACACACCGCAGGACCTGAAAGACTTTCCACGATTACTCGAACACATGCTGGAACGCTTCCGGCCGGAGACGGATCTGTTTGTTTTCTCGAACGTGTCGATGGATACGCTTGATTACACGAGCGGGAAGGTGAACGAAGGCAGCAAGGCGATCATGCTCGGATTGGGCGAGCCGGTGCGCAAACTGCCGCGAGAATTTAAGGGGGAGTTGCCGGCGGGGATTGAGCGTGCTGAGGTCTTTTGTGGTGGATGTTTAGTGTTGCAAGGTGGAGCACCCGAGCGTGTCGCCAGCGATCCGGTGTTTGCCGAGTGGCCGTTGATTGTCTTGCACGATGATGCGAATGTGGCCCGATCGTCGACGGATTTTTTGTGGGCCACGTGGACGCGATTCGAGCCGGCATCGGATATCTACGCAGCGCGAACGGAAGTTATGCGGCATCATCTGGTTTACACCGCGCCGATCGTGATCGATGCGCGGACGAAGCCTGGTTTTCCGGATGAGTTGATTGTGAGGGATGATATCAAAGCCCTCGTCGATCGTAGGTGGGGAGAGTATTTTTAGACAGGATTACAGGATTTTCAGGATTAGCAGGATTATCCTGTTCATCCTGAAAATCCTGTAATCCTGTCTAACCGTATCGTAAACACTGCGCCGCCTTCCGGTGCGTTAGCGGCGGTCAGCGTTCCACCGTGTTGCGTGATGATGCGGTGAGTGAGTGCCAGGCCGATGCCGTGGCCTTTTGCTTTCGTGGTGAAGAAGGGGATGAAGATCTTCTGCAGATCGGCTGCTGAGATGCCCGGACCGGTGTCGCGCACTTGAATCACGACTGCGCCATCCTCACGTGACGCACTCACAGAGACTATCCCATCAGGATCAGCTTCGGCGGCGTTGCGCACGAGATTGAGTAGCGCTGTTCGGAGCATTCGCTCGTCTGCGCGAACTGACAGTGAAAGATTCACATTGGTGACGCATTCCAGCCGCAACTCAGCCACGCAATCTGCAATCAACTCCGCCACCGTCACTTCCTCTAACTGCAACGGCTGCGGGCGCGCGAAGTTGAGAAAGGCCGTCACCATTCCGGAGAGATTTCGCACTTCATTGAGCAGCGAAGCGGTCGCTACCTGCGCCTTGTCGTTCAACTCCATGCTCTGCAGGAGCTGCGCGTACCCCTGCAGCGTTGCAATCGCGTTCTTGAACTCGTGGGCCAACCCAGCCGACATCTCGCCGAGGCTCTCGAGATTGTTCTTCAACGCCACCTGCTCGCGCAACTCCGTCACTTCCGTGATGTCCGTCAAAAGACAGAGCGCGCCGCGTGGTCCACGCTCAGGCGGCAGATCGATCGGAGCGACTGTGGCACCGAGCCGTCGCAGCTTCCCGTTCTCACTCACGGTTTCGATTTCAGTCCGGCGGTAGACCGTTCCGGTTTGCAAACAGTCGCCGACCATCTTCGCGAGCTCTTCATGCGCGCGGAAGAGTTTTTTGTAAGGCTCTCCCAACGTCGTGCCGTTAACTTCCAGCAGCTCGCGGCCCGGCGTGTTGATCGCCATCGATAGCCCGGCGCCGTCGAATGCGATCAATCCCGAAGGCAAGCTGGCGAGGATGCGCTCGCTAAACTTCTCGAGCTCCTTGCGTTGCTCCTGAAGCTGCGCCACAACGGACTGAAACGTCTCGAGCACAAACTCAGCCTCGTCCTGTGACTTGTGCTGCGAGGCAACCGGCGCACGCTGCGCTTCGCCAACAAGTTGTTGATACGGACGCAGCAGCCAGCGCAACACAAACAAGATGCACAACAAACTGCCGAGGAGGATGGCGATGAACGAAGCGAGCAGGATTGGACCACGAGCAAGCGGCGTGTCCGGTGTGTTCGCGTAGAGGAGGATCGCAAACAGGACCGCCAGCAGGAAGAGTCCCGTGAGCATTGTCAGTCCGGATTGAAAACGATTGCGATATGTCACCGGAATTGGCCTGCGTACCATTCGACCAGCGGCGCGCCGAAGAGCAATGCGGCGATCGCGCCGAGTCCGAGAAAGATACCGAACGGAAGCAGCATCTGCATGTTTCGCTCTCGTTGCCGGGCCATTAACAGGATGCCGATCACCGACCCGCTCAAGACACCTACAAAGATCGTTAGAATCGTCAGTCGCCAACCAAGATAAGCGCCGACCATAAACATCATCTTCACGTCGCCGAGACCCATCGCTTCGATGCCGCGCAGCTTTTCCCACGTCCAGCCCATCAGCCAGAGCGAGCCGCCGCCGATCAGCGCGCCGATGAGTGCACCGGCAAGTGAAATAACCCACAGCGGCATGCCTTCGAGCGCGCCGTGCGAGAGCGAAGGTATGTCGTCAAAATGCGGCGCACCGGTTAATAAAGGAATAGCGACGCGTGCGACGACGGCAAACGCGATTCCCGGATACGTGATCACGTTCGGAAGAATCATGTTTTCGGCATCGATGAAGACAAGCGCGAGGAGTGCAGCGCTGAAGACCAGATCAAACGGCAACGCCGCGCTGAGACCGTCGTGCCAGGCGACGCCGACGAACAACGCGGCGGTGAGCAGTTCAACTGCGGGATAACGAAACGAGATATGCTCTTTGCACTTGCGACACTTCGCGCCGAGAAACACGTAACTGAGAACGGGAATGTTGTCGTAGAAAGCGATCACCGCGCCGCACGAAG
>Ga0134121_10002611_pt1 | contig 15450 bp, 18 predicted proteins | sample KB301_FD_96463 | JGI IMG/M metagenome (GOLD analysis project Ga0134121, IMG submission 96463) | Terrestrial soil microbial communities without Nitrogen fertilizer from Kellogg Biological Station, Michigan, USA - KB3-0-1 | ecosystem: Environmental > Terrestrial > Soil > Unclassified ... | reverse complement strand
TTGATGAATTGGGCGAATAAGTCGAAATCATGAGCGAAATTTTTGGAGTAATTGGCGCCGGCACGATGGGCAACGGGATTGCCCAGGTTGCGGCGCGCGCCGGGTTCGACGTTGTCATGCGCGACGTCGCGGATGAATTCCTGTCGCGCGGAATGAAGGCAATCGATAAGAGTCTGCAGCGCGATGTCGATAAGGAACGGCTGAGCGCCGAAGAGAAGAGCGCAATAGTTGGGCGGATCAAAACCGCAACGAGTCTCGAAGCGCTGAAAGATGCGTTCATCGTGGTCGAAGCCGTGACGGAAGATTTCGATGTCAAAGCCGAAGTCTTTCGCGCCCTGGATCAAATCACGAAGCCTGAAGCAATTCTCGCTTCGAACACTTCTTCGATCTCGATTACCAAGCTCGGCGCGGCGACGAAGCGACCCGACAGAGTCATCGGCATGCACTTCATGAATCCGGTGCCGGTGATGAAATTGGTCGAAGTGATTCGCAGCGCGGCGACGTCCGGCGAAACGTACCGTGAGGTTCGGGCGCTCACCGAGAAGCTGGGAAAGACACCGCTCGACTGCAACGACTATCCGGGCTTTATTTCGAATCGCGTGCTGATGCCGATGATTAATGAAGCGATCTTCGCTTTGTACGAAGGCGTGGCGACCCGCGAGAGCATCGACGGCATAATGAAACTTGGGATGAATCATCCGATGGGTCCGCTGACACTGGCGGATTTTATCGGCCTCGATGTTTGCCTTGCGATCATGAACGTGCTACATGATGGGTTCGGTGATTCAAAGTATCGTCCATGTCCATTGTTGAAGCGTTACGTTGACGCCGGCTGGTTGGGACGAAAAAGCGGACGCGGATTTTATGAGTACTAGGACCGAGAGGTCAGAGGCCAAGGGTTAGAGACTAGAAAAGCTTACAGGGTTAAATAGTTGGCGTTGTAGAATTGTCCAACCCCCAACCTCTAATCTCTGAACTCCAGCCTCTTTTAAAGATGCCACGCGCAATTTCACATTACTGTCAGAAGTGCCGGGCCGCGAATGAACTGGGCCAGGAGTTCTGTCAGCGCTGTGGCACTCGTTTGATGATCGTCGTCGAGCCGCCATCGGTGCGAATCGACGTATCTTCGACGACCCCGCATGAAGAGCATCTGCTCGAGCGCATGACGATGCTCGAGAACACGCTGGCGCGACTCGCGGAACGGCTGGAACATGGATTGAAGTTGCTGCTGCGTCAGTCAGAAACGGCTTATCACAATCATGCTTTGGTCAAAAGCTTGATCGAGATGCTTAATGAGTGTGGCGTGGTGGACAATGGCAAGCTCGAATCAATGTGGCGGGCGGAGTGCAAGAAGTTGAAAGAGTCCAGCGAGCCGCGGACGAAAGAACGCGCGCGCAAGAGCGCGAAGGCGAAGCGGAAGCCCACGACGAGCGACTGAATCGACAACCGTGCTTTTCGGGCATTTTGCCGTTCGCCCCGGCGCGGCTATAATTAGCGACTTTGTGCCAGGCCCCCTGACGCAAGCTATAGAGCGCAGGGGGTTCAGTTATGCGGCTTGACCTTGAAAAACTGGAAGAATCCGGCGGCCGGGTTGCGCAAGTGTACGAAATCGGCCAGTTGCTTTTCGACGATTCGGAACTGAGTTTGACCAGTCCCGTCGAAGTTCGCGGTCGCGTTCGCCGCCGAAAAGGTGAAGCTGAACTGACCGGCGAATTGCATACTCGAGCAGCAATTTCCTGTGGCCGGTGTTTGAAACCAGTCGAATTGCCGGTCGATGTAAGTTTCGACGAGCGGTTCGTCGAAGCGGTCGCGTGGCGCGAGGAAGAACAGCACGAGCTGCAGGCAGAGGATTTGAATCTCTCGGTGTTTGACGGTGAGACGATCGAACTGGACGACCTGGTGAAAGAAGAGATTCTGCTGGCGCTTCCAGGTCACGTGCTGTGCCAGGATGATTGCCGGGGCCTGTGTCCGGTTTGCGGAATCGATCGAAACACGGCAACTTGTAACTGCGAGCCTAAAGCGATTGATTCGCGCTGGGAGAAGCTTAAGGATCTACGATCCTGAACTTTGTGCTCTGTACTTTGAAGACGTCAAAGTACAAAGCTCAACGTACAAAGACCGAATTCAAGATTCAAGATTCAAAATTAGAGAGTTGGAGTAAGCTATGCCAAATCCAAAACGACGTCACTCAAAAGCACGAACCGGCAAGCGCCGCGCTCATGATGCTTTGCGCGCGCCGCAAACTGTTGCCTGTCCGAACTGTCAGGAGCCGCGCATGCAACATCGCGTGTGTCCGAAGTGCGGCTACTACAAGGGCCGCGAAGTTATTCAGGTGGAACAGAACGCCTGACGAATTTATTTAGCCGTTTAGAAAGTCGCGCCGGCGCGGCGACCTGAAGGAAGGTCTCGATTCTAAACGGCTTTTGAGTATCATTTAACAAAGTGAACGCAGGAATTCTCGGCACTGGTCATTCGTATCCCGAAGGAGTTCTGACGAACGCCGATCTGGAAAAGATCGTCGAGACGTCTGATGACTGGATCACCACGCGCACCGGCATCAAGCAGCGGCGAAAAGCTGCGCCCGGTGAATACACTTCTCAGTTCGCGGTGCGGGCTTCACAGGAAGCGATCGAGCGGGCGGGCATCGAGGCGAGCGACATCGATTTGATTCTGTGCGCGACCGTTACGCCGGATCAGATTCTTCCTTCGACGGCTTGCTTGATTCAGGCGCAGCTCGGCGCGCACAAAGCTGCGGCCATGGATATCGTCGCGGCGTGCTCGGGATTTTTGTACGGAGTGACGATCGCCAATCCGATGATTCGCGCCGGTGAGATCGAGTATGCGTTGGTGATCGGTGCGGAATTGTTGACGCGCTACGTTGATTACACCGATCGCTCGACCTGCGTGCTGTTCGGAGATGGCGCCGGCGCGGCGATCCTCGGCCCGGTTGAAGATGGCCGCGGAATTCTGGCGTCGCGGATCAGATCTGACGGTCGATACGAAGAGCAACTTTACGCGCCGGGTGGCGGGACGAAAGGTGGCTTTACGGCCGAGACAATCGCGCGTGGCGATCACTTCTTTAAGATGAAGGGGAACGAGGTTTTCAAGATTGCCGTGCGATCGATGTCGGATATTTCCAGGCAAGTGCTTTGTGAAGCTGGCTTGAAAACTGAAGACGTCAACCTGTTCATTCCCCATCAAGCGAATCAGCGCATAACCGAAGCCGTTGCAAACATGCTGAAGGTTGATCCGTCGCTCGTGTACTCGAACATCGCGCAAACCGGCAACACTTCGTCAGCGTCGATTCCCATCTGCCTGGATGAATGCGTTGAGAGCGGTCGCGTCAAGAAAGACGACATTGTTTTGATGGCGTCGTTCGGTGGCGGATTTACCTGGGGCGGCGTCGTCATGCGATGGTGAGGTACGCGCAAATCATAAATCGTGAATAGACACGACGCGCTGTCACAAGTTTCTATTCACAATTTACGATTCACGATTGACTATGATTGCTTACATCTTTCCCGGCCAGGGATCGCAAGCGCCGGGCATGGGAAAAGATTTAGCCGAGAAGTTCGCCGCGGCGAAACAGATCTTTGAAGAAGCAGATGCGGCATTAGGTTTCGCGCTCTCTGACTTGTGTTTCCACGGACCGGCGGAAGATTTGCAGCTTACCGAAAACACTCAGCCGGCGATTCTGGCAACTTCGATCGCCACGCTGCGAGCGATGGAAGCGGAAGGTTTTCCCAAAGCGGATTATGTGGCCGGTCATAGCCTGGGCGAATATTCAGCGTTGGTAGCTGCTGCGTCTCTGTCGTTGAGCGATGCCGTGAAGACGGTTCGCGCGCGCGGCCGTTACATGCAGGAAGCTGTGCCAGTAGGTACGGGAGCGATGGCCGCGATCCTTGGTTCCGATATCGAAACGGTCAACGCAGCCTGCGCCGAAGCTGCGCAGGGACAGGTTTGCAGCGCGGCGAATATTAACTCGCCCGGCCAAATCGTGATCGCGGGTGACGCGGCGGCGATCGACCGAGCGATTCCGCTTCTAAAAGAGCGCGGAGCGAAACGCGCACTGAAACTGAACGTCAGCGCGCCATTTCATTGCGCCCTGATGAAGCCGGCACAGGATCGGCTGGCGCTTGACCTGGACAGCATTTCGTTTAGCGATGCGACCGTGCCGGTCATCACGAACGTGGACGCGGCGCCGCAGCAAAACGGCGATAAATTGCGGGATTCGCTGGTCCGGCAGGTCTCGCAACCGGTTCGCTGGCTTGAGTCAGTTGAATTTTTGATCAATCAAGGTGTACAAACCTTCATTGAAATCGGCCCCGGAAAAGTTCTAAGTGGTTTGGTGCGCCAGATCGACCGTAGCGTGCGCTGTCTAAATGTCGAAGACGAAACCAGCTTGCGCGGTGCCCAGGAAGCCCTGGCAAATTAGGATCAGCAAGTTCTGAGATTATTCATTAGAGGAGCAAACGAATGCCCGATCAAGAGATCGAAGCTAAAGTAAAACAAATTATCGTAGATGAACTCGGCGTCGATGAGAATGAAGTGACACCGAATGCCCGTTTCATCGACGACCTTGGCGCAGACTCGCTCGACACGGTCGAGCTGGTGATGCGCTTCGAAGAGGAGTTCGGCATCGAAATCCCGGACGAAGACGCCGAGAAGATTCAAAGCGTGCGCGACGCGTATAGCTATATCGATCAGCACAAGGGAAAGTGAACGTGTAGGGGCAAGGCCTGTCCTTGCCCGCTTCAGCCACTATGCCGCGGGCAGGGACGAGCCCTGCCCCTACACTTTCTATGGAGACTTATCGTTTGAATCGTCGCGTCGTCGTTACTGGTATCGGACTGGTCACTCCCGTCGGTAATTCAGTCGAGCCGACCTGGACCGCGCTCGTACAAGGCCGCAGTGGCGCGGATAACATCAAAAAATTTGACACCGAGAAATTCCCGGTTAAGTTCGCCTGCGAAGTCAAAGACTTTGATCCGCTGAACTATGTCGAGAAAAAGGAAGCGCGCAAGATGGGCGCTTTCATTCATTACGCGATTGCGGCTTCACAGGAAGCGGTCGACGACAGCGGCTTGAAGATCACGGACGAAGTCGCTGAAAACGTCGGCACGTATATCAGCAGCGGCATCGGCGATTTCTGGGCGATCGAACGCGAACATTCGAAGCTTCTGAATGATGGGCCGGGTCGGGTCTCGCCGTTCTTTATTCCCTCAGCCATCGTCAACCTGGCTTCCGGTCAGGTTTCAATTCGTCACAATGCGAAAGGGCCGAACTCGGCGACCGCGACCGCCTGTTCCGCGGGTGCGCACGCCATCGGCGACAGTTTCAAGATCATTCAGCGCGGCGATGCGGACGCGATGATTTGCGGCGGGGCTGAATCGGCCATCACGCCGATGAGCGTCGCCGGGTTCGCCGCCTTGCGAGCGTTATCGACGCGCAACGATGATCCGCAACACGCGTCGCGCCCGTTTGATCTGAATCGAGATGGATTTGTGATTGGCGAAGGCGCCGGCATCATGATTCTCGAAGAGCTGGAGTTTGCCAAACGCCGCGGTGCGCGCATCTATGCGGAAGTTGTCGGTTACGGAATGACCGGCGATGCCTTTCACATCACCATGCCGGACGCGAGCGGTTCCGGCGCAGTTCGCGTGATGCAGAAGACTCTGAAAGACGCGGGCGCGAAACCTGAAGACGTCGGCTATATCAACGCGCATGGAACATCGACGCCATACAACGACAAGTTTGAAACTATGGCCATCGAGAAGACCTTCGGCGAGCACGCGCGGAAGATTCCGATTAGCTCCACTAAGTCCATGACCGGCCACTTGCTGGGTGCGGCCGGCGGGGTCGAGGGCGTCTTCACGGTGCTATCGATCTACAGAAATATCTTATTGCCGACCATCAATTACGAGACGCCCGATCCGGAATGTGATCTGGATTACATACCCAATCAAGCGCGTGAAGCTACAGTTCAGTACGCGCTGTCCAACAGTTTCGGTTTTGGCGGGACGAACGCTGCGCTTTTGTTCAAGAGATACGAAGAGTAGGAAAACGATCTTTGTGCTTTGCTATTTGGCCTTTGATGTCTAACGTTACTTGACCGATACGGCGAAGATCAAAGACCAAAGTACAAAGTCCAAAACGGTTAGATTGCCGCAATGAAGATCCTGGTATTAATGAAGCAGGTCGCGAATAAAGACGCGATCCTGCGCATCAACAAAGACTCGACGTGGATCGAGGAAGCCGATCTCTCGTTCGAAGTGAGCGAGTCTGACGGCTATGCCCTCGAAGAAGCGTTGCGCATTAAGGAGAAGGCTGGCTCAGGCGAAGTAGTGGTTGTGTCAATGGGGCCGCCGCGCGCGAAGAGTGTCATCAAAGATGCGCTCGCCCGTGGCGCCGACCGTGCGATTCACGTGATTGGCGATAATGTCGTGCATCTCTCTCCGTTCGCTGCTGCGTCGGTTTTGGCTGAAGCGATCCGCGAAGAGAATGCTGATCTCGTCATGACCGGTTTGCAGTCCGACGATTATGGCTACGCGCAGACAGGCGTGATTCTTGCCGAAATTCTCGGCTTGCCGCACGCGACGATTGTGATCGAAGTCGATGCTACGGGCGAGCAACTTCGGGTCAAGCGAGAGCTGGAAAGCGGTTGGTATCAGTGGTACACGATGCCGAAGCCCGCGCTGCTGACGATTCAATCCGGCATCAGCCAGATTCGCTACGCCACTCTCAAAGGGATCATGGCCGCGAAGAAAAAAGAGATAAAGGAAGTCACGCCGAACGCTGAGATCGTCGGCCAGCCTTCACATCAACGGATTGAGAAAATCTATCTGCCGCAGAAATCGAAGCAGACGCAATTTCTCGGAAATGGGGATGCGAAGAAGGGCGCGGTTGAATTGGCGGAGAAGCTGCGGACAGAAGCGCGAGTGATCTAAAGATGTCTATGCGTTTACGAATCTTAATGTTCGCCATCGGCGTTTTGTTCTCAATGGCGGTTTGCTCAGCCGCCCAGGACAAAGCCGACTTGAAAAAGGGTGATCCACAGACCCTCAAGCTGATGGAGCAGGCAAGCAGATTCTATTTGGAAGGTGACTATCAACGAGCGATTCCCGGTTATCAGAAGGCGTTGGATCGTGAAAAGTCGAATCGCACGCTGAGTGATGCGCTGTGGAGAGTGCTGGTTGATAACCTGGGGATGTCCTACGGAATCTCCGGTGACCTGAAGAAAGCCAAGGAGACATTTGAGTACGGGCTGTCAAAAGATCCGAAATACCCGATGTTCCATTACAACATGGCTTGCACGTACGCCGAAATGGATGACGTGGATAACGCGATTGAGTATCTGAGACATGCGTTTCAGTACAAAGACAACATGATTAAGGGCGAAACATTCCCCGATCCCTGGACCGACGATTCATTTCAGCGATTCATGAAGAACGACAAGTTTGTGAACGCCCTAAAGGAGATGAGCGGCAAATAAGAAGAATGAATTATGGCTGACGGAATTCTCATCTTCATCGAACACAAAGCGGGCACGCTGAATAAGACTTCGCTCGAAGCGATCGCTGCTGCGCAGAAGCTGGCCGCGGACACTGGCGCGAAAGCCTCCGCTGTAGTGCTCGGAGCACCGTCTTTGGCCATTGAGATCGCCCAGTATGATCTTGAAAAGGTGATCTCGGCAGAGAACGAAAAGCTCAACGACTACACGCCCGATGCTTACGCTGATGGACTTGAGAGAGTCATCCGCGCGACCAATCCCGCTTACGTGATCATGTCGCACACTTATCTGGCGCGCGACTTTGCGCCGAAAGTGGCGGCACGCTTCGGCAAAGGACTGATTGGCGATTGCATTCGCATGAATGTTGAAGGCGGCAAGGCGACCTTCACGCGGCGAATATTTCTCGGCAAGCTCGACGCAGATGTCGTTGCCGATGGCGAGCCGCCCACCTTTGTAACATTTCAGTCAGGCGCATTCCGCGGCGATCAAGCTACGAAGGGAAGCGCTGCCGTCGAGACGATGCAAGTTGAAATCGGCGACGTGCGGATGAAACCTGAAGCTCAGTTTCAGGAAGCGAAGCAGGCAGTCGATCTTAGCAAAGCTGATGTGATTGTCGCCGTCGGTCGCGGCATTAAGAGTAAAGACAATCTTGCTCTGGCAGAGAAACTTGCCGAAGCTCTGGGTGGTGATCTCGCCGCGTCGCGCCCCATCTGCGACGCTGAGTGGTTACCGATCGATCGTCAGATCGGATCGTCAGGACAGACGGTCGCGCCAAAGCTCTACATCGCGATTGGCATCTCCGGCGCGATTCAGCATCTGGTCGGGATGAAGAACTCTCAGACAATCGTCGCGATCAACAAAGATCCTGAAGCCCCCATTTTTGACATTGCCGATTATGGAATTGTCGGCGATCTGTTCGAAGCTGTGCCCGTACTCACCGAAGAGATCAAAAAAATGAAGTCTTAATTGCTGATCTCGCTTGCAAGAATCATTACGTTGAAATCATTTTCAATTGTGCTACGATCCGCCTCGTACGCATGAGCGATCAACCGATACAGGATCTGGCAACGCGAGCATTTCAGAAGCGGGTGCTTGACGAATTCGCAGCGCTACGACGTGAGATGGGTAGCGAATTCTCCGCCGTGCGCTCTGAACTGACCACGTTGCGGCAGGACATCACTGAGATACGTAGCGATATCGTTGAGATCCGCTCCCAACAGTCGGCAATTGCGAAAAACATCTCCTCTCTTGACGAGCGTCTGACTCTCCTCGAAGAACGCGTTGACGCACGACTCAAAGAAACGCGGCCAATTTGGGAAGGGGTGCAGGAGCAGTTGCAAAGACTGTTGGAAAAGTTCGACGCCGTAATTCTGGAATTCTATGAGCTTCGCGGCGAGTTTAAGATCCACAGCCGGCGAATCGGTGAATTGGAGCGCAGAGTTCTTACCTAAGTAACCCTCGTGCGCGCCTTTCATCTGCTTCCCGCAAAGCTTAGCGTCCTCAAGTCTTCGACGATTTCGGCCGGTTTCCATTCATTACCGCGATAAAGCTTGACCAGCTTTCCATCGGGCCCAATTACCGCGGTCCTGAGTGAGTGGATCACCTGGTCTTCGCCTGACTCGGTATCGTGAAAATATCGTAAGCCAAAGAACTGTGCGATGCCTTTGACTTGATCGGATGAGCCAGTCGCGAACTCCCAATGCTGAAAGGTCTCATCTGAGTATCGTTCTGTGTGAGATGCTCCATAACTGCGCATGACTTTCGGCGAGTCGTAATCAGGATCGAAACTGATCGTCAGCAGATGAGTCTTGGCGTAGGTGTCCGGCTGCTTCTGTAATTCTCGATCAATTGCCGCGAAGTTGCTGCTCATCAGAGTGCACTGGTCTGGTTGCGGACAGCGAGTGTAGACAAACGTCAAGGCGAGCGCTTGGCCGGCGTATTGCGACAGATGAATTGGCTTTCCGTCCTGATTCACTAACTGAAAATCGGGAATTGCGTCGCCGGGTTTCGGCTCGCCGGGAACGACGGAGGTGGGCGTCAATTGTGCGCCGCCTTCGGTGATCGAAGTAATCTCAACCCACGAAGAGATGTCGCTGACGACCAGCGTGCCGGTAATCTGATCGCCGGCTTTCAAGACTTGCAGATCGGACTCGTTCTTAATCTTGAATTCCATCGTCATGCCCGGCATGTAACCGGGAATGTCTTTGTGATTGATAGTTGCGGTGCGATCAGTTTTGTTGACGGCGATTATTTTGCCGTCGAGGGGAAAGCGCTTTTCGTTGTGAGGCTGGCGGTTGCAACTGATCGAGATCAAGCCGAAACCAAAGAGAAGAAGCAGGGCAAATCGGTTCTTATGCTGCATGATGAATTCGAAATGTGCTCGACTAGGTTAGTCGCTCGCTCGCTTCATCTCAAGTAACGTATCAGCAAGTGAGCGTGGCACGCGCATCTTGCGCGTGGGTTCACGGGCGAGACACCGTGGCACTTACTGATATGTTAGGATTACGGCGATGATCGCAACTGAGAAGCATCAGGCAGAGATACTCGATGGTCGAGCCGCGGCCGATGCGATCAAACGCGAAGTCGCGGACGAGGTTCGTTCGCTCAAATCGCAACACGGAGTTACGCCGCGACTTGCCGCCGTGTTGATTGGCGAAGATCCGGCATCGGCGGTCTACGTGCGAAACAAGGTGCGGGCGTGCGAGGAAGTCGGAATTGATTCTGAAAAGATCGAGCTGCCGGATTCGATTACGACTGAATCTCTGCTGCAAGTTGTGCATGGCCTGAACGCTGACGAACAGGTCGACGGGATTTTGGTTCAACTGCCTTTACCAAAACAGATTGATGACTCGGCGATCATCGAAGCCATCGACCCAGCCAAGGATGTCGATGCCTTTCATCCGACGAACGTAGGTTACCTCGCGATGGGGCGGCCGAGATTCGTTCCGTGCACGCCGGCCGGAATCATTGAGTTGTTGGATCGAAATCAGATCGAAATTGCCGGCGCGAATGCCTGCGTCGTTGGTCGCAGTCAAATCGTCGGACGGCCGGTCGCGAGCTTGCTCTTGCAGCGACACGCAACGGTGACCATCTGCCATTCGCAGACGCGGGACTTGCCGGACGTAACCCGACAGGCCGAAATCCTGGTGGCGGCCATTGGCAAGCCGGCATTTATTCGTCGCGACTTCATCAAACGGGGCGCGACTGTGATCGACGTCGGCGTGAACCAGCTCACCGACGTGGCCGCCGCGCGAGCCTTATTCGGCGCCGAAGCTGACAAGCGCATCGAAGCGATTCACAAACGCGGCTACACCTTGATCGGCGATGTTCACCCCGCGGAAGCTGATGAAGTCGCCGGGAAAAGAACGCCCGTTCCCGGTGGAGTTGGGCTGCTGACCGTCGCGATGCTGATGCGAAATACGCTGCAAGCCGCGAAGTGGCGGCGACGCATTTGAACCACAGAGGACACAGAGAAGAGCGAGAAAAATAAGCCACGCAAATGCACAAAAGGCACAAACAGAATCACCCGGCTGACCGCTTGGTTGTTCTCCCTTTTGTGCTTCTTGTGCCTTTTTGCGACTAAATTGTTTTCCTCTCTGTGTCCTCTGTGGTGAAAATTTGCCATGCTCAAAGTTGGTCTCACCGGTTCAATCGCCGTCGGCAAATCTCACGTCCTTAGTATCTTCAGAGAACTCGGTTGTCACACGATCGACGCTGATCAAATTGCACGCGAGGTGGTCACGCCCAATAGCGAAGGTCTGAAGCTGGTCGGGGAAGCCTTCGGCAGCGAAGTATTGCAGCCCGACGGTAGTCTCGATCGGCAGAAACTCGGAGCGATCGTTTTTGCCGATGAAGTGAAACGGCGCCAATTAAACTCAATTCTGCACCCGCTGATCATCGCGGCGCAGGACGAACGAATTCGGCAAATCGAACAATCTGATCCGAAAGGCATCGCCATTATCGATGCCGCGCTGATGATCGAATCAGGCGGCTATCAACGGATGAACAAGTTGATTGTTGTTTACTGCGAGCCTGAGATTCAGTTGCAGCGCCTAATGAGTCGCGACGGTCTGTCGCGCGAAACTGCCGAGACGCGCATCGCGGCCCAGATGCCACAGGACGAAAAGAAAACTTTTGCTGACTTTCTGATCAATACTTCCGCCGATCACCGTCAGACGCGCGCCCAGGTTGAAGATGTGTATCGCGAACTTCGCGCTCTGGCCGCTTAACTTCAGCGAGAAATCTATTGAGGAAGCATTCCTCTCGTGATAAGTTGAGGCGCTTACCGCTGCCGAAACGATGCTGCGCTTCATCATTCGTCGCGTTGTTGTGATCGTTCCGATGCTTTTCATCGTCGTGACGATCACCTGGGCCCTGGTGCGGCTCTCGCCGGGAAACTTCTATACAGGTGAGAAGAAGTTAACTCCCGCCGTCGAACGAAACCTGCGCGAAAAATACGGACTCAATCAGCCCTGGCATACGCAGTATCGCAAGCTGCTCTGGAACATTGCGCGCTTCGATTTCGGCACGTCGCTGAAGTACGAAGGCCAATCAGTCAATCAAATTCTGTGGCGCGGGTTGCCGGTTTCAGCGGCGTTGGGTATCACGGCCTATTTGATCGCGCTGATTGTCGGCATCGCCATGGGAACGTTCGCCGCCTTAAGACAGAACTCGTGGATTGATTATGGGAGCATGGCGTTGGCGATGCTCGGAATCTCGATTCCGAATTTCGTTCTCGGACCGCTGTTGGTGTTGCTGTTTTCTCTGACGCTTTTTTGGTTTCCGCCCGCTCTTTGGAATGGATTCGCCAGCCGCAGCATAGTGCTTCCGGCGCTCACACTCTCGGCGATTTACATTGCCTACATCGCGCGGCTGACGCGGTCCGGAATGCTCGAGGTGCTGCGGTCAGACTACATTCGCACCGCGCGCGCCAAGGGTCTGAGCGAACGTCAGGTCGTGATGCGCCATGCGTTGCGCGGCGGTCTTCTGCCGGTGGTTTCATTCTCAGGCCCCGCCCTGGCTTTCTTAATCACCGGCACGGTGGTGGTCGAGAAGGTCTTCGCGCTGCCGGGTCTCGGCAATTACTTCATCAACGCCTGTTTCAATCGCGATGAGCCGCTGATCATCGGCATCGTCGCGTTCATCGCAATTGCCGTGCTGGTTTTCAACCTTTTGGTCGACATCTCTTACGCGTTCATCGATCCGAGAATTCGATACACCTAGTTTGCCTGTGGCTGATTACGACGAACACAAATCGAATTTGAACGAACCGGAGCTTCACGTCGGCCCGGAATACGCTGTCGCCGAACGAGACGTTAGCGAAGTCGTCACCGGAGAGATCGTGACCGGTAGTTCGCTATGGCGCGATGCGTGGCGGCGTCTGTTGCGAAACAAGTTAGCTGTGTTCGGAATGGTCGTCGTTGTGCTGATAGCACTTTCGGCGGTCGCAGGTCCGGCAATCATCAAGCAGACGACGGGATTTACTTACGATTCGATCCCCAAGGACACGAGGCTGCTGAGATCTATTCCTCCTTTTCGCGGTCCCAACGGAGAGTTCTCATGGAAGCATCCGATGGGGACTGACATCGCCGGGCGTGACATTCTTGCGAGAGTCCTTTCAGGCGGACAGATTTCGTTGATGGTGGCGCTGATTGCCACGCTCGTGTCGCTGGTGATCGGAGTTTCGTATGGAGCAATCGCCGGTTATCTGGGCGGACGCGTGGACGACCTGATGATGCGAGTGGTAGATGTTCTCTACTCGCTGCCTTACGTGATCATCGTCATTGTTTTGTTGGCATTGCTACCGGCAAAGACCCCGACTGCGCAACTCGCGCAATTGTTTTTCGCTTTGGGTGCGGTTTCATGGTTGACGATGGCGCGCATCGTGCGCGGTCAAATCCTGTCGTTGAAAAATCAGGAGTTCGTTCTGGCGGCGCGCGCCACAGGTGTTTCGACGCCGAAGATCATCTTTCGTCATCTGATTCCTAACGCGCTGGGCCCGGTGATCGTTTATGCGACGCTCACGATTCCCAGCGTCATGTTGAGCGAGGCGTTCCTCTCGTTCCTGGGTCTGGGAGTCCGTCCGCCGCGCGTTTCGTGGGGCAGCCTCGCGGCTGAAGGCGCGCAGAACCTCGCTGTTTATCCGTGGCAACTGATCTTTCCGGGACTGACGATGGCCTTGATGTTGTTCTGTCTGAACTTCGTTGGGGATGGCTTGCGCGATGCGCTTGATCCGCAAATGAGACGCGACTGATGAATGACCAAAACGGAAATCTTCTAAGCGTCACAGACCTCCGCGTCCACTTCCAAAGCGCAGACGGCACGGTAAAAGCCGTTGACGGTATCAACTTTGAAGTTAGGCGCGGCGAGACTCTCGGAATTGTCGGTGAATCGGGATCAGGAAAGACAGTCGCAAATCTCGCGCTGATGAAGCTGATCCCAACCCCGCCGGGCAAAATTGTTTCAGGTTCGATTAACTTCAACGGCGCGGACATCCTGAAACTTTCCCCGGCAGAGTTGCGTGACCTGCGCGGCAAGCGCATCGCGATGATCTTTCAGGATCCGATGACGTCGCTCAATCCATTCATGCGTGTCTCAAAGCAATTGATGGAGGTGACGCGACTGCACCTGGGTCATTCGAAAGCGGAAGCGCGCGCGCACGCGATCAAGATGCTGGAGCACGTCGGCATTCCCGATGCGGCCGATCGCGTGGACAGTTACCCGCATGAATTTTCCGGTGGCATGCGTCAACGCGTAATGATCGCGATGGCTTTGTCTTGTAAACCCGAGCTGCTGATTGCGGACGAGCCAACCACCGCGCTCGATGTGACAATTCAGGCGCAGATACTTGAGTTGATCAAGGAGCTAAAGGCTGAGATCGGCACGAGTGTCATTCTCGTCACACATGATCTCGGGGTAGTTGCCGGCATGACGGATCACCTGATCGTGATGTACGCGGGAAAAATCTTCGAGCAAGCGTCAACGAAAGAACTCTTCGCGCGGCCAGGCAATCCGTACACGCGTGGGTTGCTGCGTTCGGTTCCGGATCCAACGCATAACGCAGAGACGCTCTATCAGATTCCCGGCCAGCCGCCCGATCTCGCGCATCTGCCAACAGGCTGTCCGTTTGCGCCGCGGTGTGAACGAGCAGAGGAGATTTGCACGCGCGAGTTTCCACCCTTCGTAGAACTAACGCCGAATCATCACTCGCTCTGCCATTTCGCGAATGAGGTGTACACCGAATCAAGTGCTAAGTCATGACGCCCGCTGATCAACCGCTGATTTCGATTCGTGACTTGAAGGTCCACTTTCCGGTCACGGGTCGTGGTCTGTTCCAACGTTCGCGTCAGATCGTTCACGCCGTTGATGGAGTTAACCTGGATATTAATTCGGGCGAGACGCTGGGGTTGGTGGGCGAATCAGGCTGCGGCAAGACAACTTTGGGCCGCGCGATCTTGCGGTTGACTGAGCCCACCTCAGGACAAATTCTTTTTCGCGATCAGGATTTGGCGCACCTTTCGAACAGGGAGTTGCGCGCACATCGGCGGCATCTGCAAATTGTCTTTCAGGATCCGTACGCGTCGCTGAACCCGCGCATGACGGTGAGTCAGATTATCGGCGAGCCGATCGACACGTTTGGAATTGCCAGGGGCGAGGCGAAGAAACAGCGCGTGCACGAACTGATGAAGATGGTCGGACTTAGTCCCCAATTCCTGAAGCGATATCCCCACGAGTTCTCAGGTGGCCAGCGTCAACGCATTGGAATCGCGCGGGCCCTCGCCGTCGATCCTGAGTTCATTGTGGCTGATGAACCTATCTCGGCGCTCGATGTTTCGATCCAGGCTCAGATCATGAACCTCCTTAGTCAACTCAAGGAACAGAAAAAGCTTACGTACCTTTTCATCTCTCACGACCTGCGCGCAGTGCGTCATGTGGCCGAT
>Ga0134121_10002610_pt1 | contig 15452 bp, 15 predicted proteins | sample KB301_FD_96463 | JGI IMG/M metagenome (GOLD analysis project Ga0134121, IMG submission 96463) | Terrestrial soil microbial communities without Nitrogen fertilizer from Kellogg Biological Station, Michigan, USA - KB3-0-1 | ecosystem: Environmental > Terrestrial > Soil > Unclassified ... | reverse complement strand
ATTTACATAGTATTTCTGAGCTCTGATCGAATAGTAATTAAAAAATTCTTCATTTATATCACCAAACCGCAATATAACAAATCGTTCTGTTTTGCATTTCTTCATAGGTTTTGGCACTCTATCATCAGTAGCAATATCTAATTTCTGTTCAACATTTGTCAACTTATTATTGGTTTCTTTTAGTTCGATTTTTATATTTTTATTATCATTTATTAACACATTATTTTGATATTGTATATCTTTGGTATATCCAATTAATTCATTAAATTTATTTGTTATATCTAATGAATACATTTTATGTTCATTTTTCATATCGATTATTAATTTACGTAGGTCATCATTTTCACGTTGTAATTTATATTCACCATACTTTCTAATAGAGGGCAAAACTTCAGATGTTACCCATCTTTTAAATAATTTAGAAGCTGGCATTTTTGAAGACAGAATTAAGGAATATAACCCAGATTCGTTTAATAAATATGTTTTTGGTTCTAACTTTAATGTGGCATTGATTCCGTCCCACCTAATAAAATTTTTGAACATAATTTTATCTTCTTTATCAACATGATCACGTATAGAATTTTTTGTACATTCATACCCTAAAGCTTTAGCAATATCTTTACCAACAAAATATGGATTATTATCTTTATCATATAATGTTCTTATTTCAATATGTTTACCATTTATTTCACATTTATATAAGTTTTTAAATATGTTATCAATATTATTATTAATTGATTGTATTTGTGTACTTATCATTTTATTATTGTATATTGTATATATTTATATTAATTTCAATTTTTTCCAACAAAATATACATTCATTTCTTTTTAACAATATATTCAGTAAACAATATAATTATGAATAATCAATTATCATTAAAATATATTTTGGGCAAAAATGAAATATTACCGTATGATAAATATGGAACTGATGCTGACATAGAATTTGAGAAGAATGGCATTTGTACCGTATATAATAAAAAAAAAATAATAATCGCCAAACACAGATATATTAGTAAAATTACTGATTATGGCTATCCATTTATTTTAATAAAAACACATAATTTATTAAATCAGTTAAGCAATTAAATCAGTTAAACACAATAGTTAATCATACAATTGACATACAATTGACATACAATTGACATACAATTGACATATAATTATTTTAATTATATATTCGATCAAAATTAATGAATTGTTCATTATTTTGTTGTAATTGTTTTTTATATCCATCATAATTATTTGTCAATTTAGAATATATCGTATTTCTATGAGAATGAATCATTTCTAACAATTTAGTCAATCCCATATGTATACTGACATTATATAGATTATCTATGTCATATATATCAGAAGGATATTGTTTATTCATATAGTACGATAAATCATGTTTGCATTCGAAACATTTTGAATTCGTACAATATTTGAAACTAACTCTTTTGCATGAATTGTATGGTCTAAATATGATTTCAAATGAATTACCTAAGCTGTGTAAACATGATGGAATTATATCAATTTTATCGATATCTGTTTGAATTGATTTGTCACGTTTAATTGTTGTAGAAATATTACTTTTCATGTCTATGTTGACATTTTTAAGTTGTAATTCTTTACATCTAATGATTTCTTCACGCTCTTTCATTTTTTTTTCATTAGATTCTAATTCTTGTTTCTGTCTATGTAATTTTGCTTCCAATTCTTTCAGATCATTTTCTTGTTTCATTAGCATCTTTTTCATACTTTCTATATATTTGGGGTTATCGAATATATCATTGTTCATTTTATTATTTGTCCGAATAACATCATTTTGATTCTTATTGACATTTTTCAATTCAAATTCTCTTTTTGATACGTCCTGTTCTCTTTTAAGAAGTTCGCGCTCTTTTATTCTCAATTGTTCTTCTTTAATATTGATTTCAGCCAAAACATGACATTGATACGATATATGTTTCAATAAATTGTTATAGAATTGTAAATTTCCACCAGGTAGAATATTTAATGGGGGCATTTGAATAGGTGCAGGCATTTGTATTGGTATCTTAGAATAATCAATATTTTGTGATAAATTCAAATTGGGCACGAAATTATTTAATAATGGTATGTTCATCATATTTGGATTAATTAACATATTCGGATTAATTAAATTAGGTATATTTCCATTATTGAACATATTGATATTATTTGGAATTGGCATAGTTTTGTTTTCATTATTAAGTTGAATATTTGATTTGTTATTGTTCATCATATTTTCTCTTTCTATTGGTTTATTAATATTCATGTTTTTTATATAGTTGTAATATTATTATTTTATAATGAAAAATTCACTTTTTTTTAATGAATAGCTTTCAAGTATAAAATACGTTAGATATGATATTGTGAGATAATAATTATGTATAATCGATTGGAATTAAATTTTTTATATTAATGATCTAATAAATATATCCAATGACTAGTAAATATGCTTATGTATGGTTAGTTATGATAGGTGATAGATATGCACCAGGTGTCATAGTTAGCGCATACAGTTGTAAAAAAAATAGCATCATAAAGTGCGATTGTATTTGTATGGTGACAAATGACGTTACAAAAACTTGTATAAAAGAAATGGAGAAAGTGTTCGATAAAATAATTGTGATCGATTATATCAAAACAAAATCAAAGAAATTAATGACTCAGAAACAAAGAAATAGATATGAATCTTGGATAGATATTTCATATACAAAATGGGCCATGTTGCAATTTGATGAGTATGAAAAGGTACTATTTATTGATGCGGATACGGTTTGTATTCAAGATATGTCCGAACTATTCAAAATTAACACCCCAGCTGCTGTATTTTTCAATCCATTTGGAGATATGATCATGAAAAAATCCTTTGTTAAAGATTATATTGCAGAATATAATGGACTAATAACTTCATATGACATGAAAGAGGTTCCACATGGAAGTTTTGTACCAAAAAATATACTAAATAAACAACTGCATAAAAATGGAATGACTATTAATGGCGGTCTGGTTTTGTTGACACCGAATAAGAAGGATTTCAAATCATACGTCCATATGTTGGGTGAATTTGAGGAATTTGGTTTCAAATCATTTTCAGGATTTGATGAGCAATCTATCGTTTATTTCTATACATTCTACAAAAATAATAACCATAAATGGTACAATATCAGTAGAATGTTCAATTTCTACATAATAAAAGAACAATTCAAACATATAAAAAATGTGCATATGATTCATTATGTTGGCTCATTACTACCGTGGGAATCTAAAGGCGATGATTATGATGATTTAATTCCATGGAACGTATATTGTAGACAGGCTATTGATAACTTAGGGCTAGATGTGACGAAATTAAATTTCAACAAAGAATTATTAGCATATTTGGAAACGGACTTCAAAAAGGGAGTTGAATTAAATTGATAAAAAAAACAATAATTATATGATTCTTTTTTCATCATTTAATTACTATGTAAATTTAGATATTGAACAACATTTAATTCATTTTCAATATCATATATACAATAATTATATGATAGAATAAATTTAATATTTTCACTCGAATTATCATAACATAGAAATAACATAATTATCATAACAATATCATTAATAAAAATATGTTTTAATACATAAATTACATTATTTACATATTCATTAAAATTTGTTCTGTAGAAATAACATAATTCAGTTAATTTTATATATTTTTCTAACACATATATATCTACATTTATATCGTCATGTTTTTCATTCTGATGTAAATTAATTATATTATTTAGATAAATTAGAGCTTTTTTGGCTCTATTAACATCAAATTTATAATATTGTCTAAAATTGTCATAATTATAATAACGCATTAAAGAACAACTAGCATATTTTATACTTAACAATATTGTATTATTATGTATAAATATATAAAAAGGATAATTAATGTAATTTCGGACATAAAGTTTAAATTTATTATATTTCATTATAATTATTTATGTTTATTTTTTTAGACAAAAAAAATATATTAATCGATTATTATTTACAAATTAAAACATTCATCTATGTTAACATAACCTAAGTTTTGATCACATTTATTTAATCTACATGGTCTTCCAGAAACTACACAATTATTTACAGACAATGATTTACAATATTCATCCAATCTTGTGTATGGTATACTTGATCTACAACATGAATTTGTACTATTTAAGCATCCATATACTGCAACTGGTAAATTATTAATATTTTGTCGTAAATTATTAACGATATCATTTTGTGACAGTGAAAAATTCTGAAGCAATAAATTAGCAACTAATCCAGCCATAAATGGTGAACTAAATGAGGTTCCACTAACATATTGAACTTGGTAATTGTTTGAAATTGAATAGGCTGTAACTATACTACCACCAAATGTGTATATGTCTACACAATCACCCCAATTACTGAATGACGACTTAGCAAAATTTTTATCTAAAGATCCAACACTTATCACGTTTGGACTAAATGAATAATACCAATTACAAGCATCTTGATTAGAATTGCCAGCAGCCACAACTATGATAGCTCCATTCGATTTCAGTTCAGAAAATAATCCATCCAAATATTTTCCATATGATCCATTTATAGGATTAGATCCCGCGTTACTACCTAAACTGAGATTGATAACTATTCGTCTTGTTCCATTATTTAATCGAGAATAATTTAATGCAGCTTTTAATCCATTATCGACATCCGATGAACCGCATGAACCTCCAGATCTACAAACTGGATAATTATATATTGTCAATCGCTTTGAGGATCCGTAATTTAAACCACCTGCACAACATGATGTTCCGGTGCCATGTGGATGAGATAAGTTGACTCTGGTGAATGTTGGATCCACATTCACAACTTGTGATGGTAAAAATTCTACATGTTGATCATTAACTCCTGTATCTAATATCCACAAATCTACATTAGGATTCAACACATTTTGATAAGAATATGAATTGTTTGCGGAATTGTCTAACAAATCTAAGTCCCATGCGGCTGGTTGTGCAACGGTGCCGTTATAAAATATATTGACAGTATCTTCTATTACACAAAGAGTATCTTGTAAAGATGAGCTATCTACTTGAAATACTAATTCGTAATCCATATCTAACAAACAATCGTTCATAACAGAAGTATCTCCAAAAGATTGTAAGAAACTACTGAATAACTCTGGTTGTACGTAACCTCTTGTCACTCCGCCAAAAGTATCAAAATTGTTATCATTTAATACGGATATATGATTATCTGTTAAGCACGAACTATCAAAGTTTAATGCTAATAAATTATGATTATGCATGTTTATTATATTATGGTATACATATTTTTTTATAGTGAAATTATTTAATGCCAAATTATTTTGATGGTAAAAAAAAATTAATCAAATCCACAATATTTAAAATAATCCCACATATAACCATAAAAGTTATTGTTATTATTTCTTTCAAAATAAATTTTTATGACGAATTCATTATCATAAATATTATAAAAATATTCTATAAAATCTATATCCATTTTTCTTCGTTCAAAATTACTAAATAAATTTGGTTTATACACACAATTTAAACGTAACTTATTTTTAATATTTATTATTATTCTATTATATTCTACGCAATAATATTCATCGTCATATTTTGTAGTACATTTTAATAAATTAAACAAATATATTAATCTTTTATCTATGATACGATAATCATTAAAATTTTCTAAATTGAAATTGACTTCAATAACATTATGTGTTTCTGTACATTTAAATAAAGTAGCATATTCACGTCTAAATTCTAATAAACATAAATTTAAAGCAACTGCAATGGTACAATATTGGTATTTATAAATTAATTGAGAAATATCTTCAATAACATATATATTCAATATTTTTATTATTTTATCTTTTTCCATTATAGTTATAATATTATATTTTTTAGACAATATTCAATTTTTTTTTAAATTAATGATATAAATATATTTCAACTAAATATAATAAAGATCTAAATATGCAAATGAATACAATTCAATCTATATCTGGAAACTTATCTACAGAACAATTGAATATTATCGATGATATAAATAATAACAACATCATAATTAATTGTGTGGCCGGAAGTGGAAAAACTACCATGGCTATTGAATTGGCCAAATATTATTCTGATAAGAATTTCTTACTGTTAACTTATAGCGCTAAACTTAAGATAGATGCTAGAAAAAAAATAGAAAAGGGCAACATAACAAATATGAACGTACATAGCTTCCATTCCTTTTGTTATCACTATTATACGAATGATGATGGTATTAAGTGCATAAATGACAATACAATGAAATTATTGTTAGAAAAATATACAATTGAAAATGTAATTAATTACGATATCATTATAATTGATGAAACACAAGATTTAACATTTATGTATTATGAGTTAATTTGCAGAATATATAATGATAATATAATTGGTAAACAGTGTAAACTATGTATTATGGGCGATGAATACCAAAATATATACAAATATAAAGGTTCTGACTCGAGATTTCTAACTTTGGCCGAACGTATATTTAATTTTAATGACTATGGTTGGAAACATCATAATTTTAAATATAGTTACAGAATAACACAACATGTTTCTAATTTTTTGTGTACGCATATATTTGGGTTCGATAAAATATTATCAAATAAGATATCTGATATAAAAATTAAATACCTTCATATGAGTGCGTTTAGAGCTCACAAAATATATATGGAAATAGATAATCTATTGAAAAATGACAAATATAAATGTGGTGATATTTTTATATTAGCACCATCAATTAAGCAAAAAAAAGATAGCAAAAAATATGACAAAGAAGGTTATACATATAGTAGTCCGATTAATCATTTGTCTCTATATTTTTGCAAACAAAAGAAACCTCATTATGTTCCTATTAATGATGACGATTCAGTTGATGAAAAGGAGATGGCAAACAAGATAGCATTTTTAACATTTCACCAATCAAAAGGGCTAGAGCGTAAAGTAGTAATTGTGTTTAGTTTTGATATAACTTATTATACTTTTTATAACAAATCTGCCGAAAAAGGAATATGCGCAAATGAAATATATGTGGCATTAACAAGATCTTCAGAACAATTGATTTTAATCCATAATAATGAACATGATTATTTACCATTTATTAGAAATATAGATGATATGAAAAATATGTGCGATTATTATTATGAAATTCCTAAAAAAAGTGATAAACAACCTCCAGCAAAACCAACATATTCTGTCACAAATATATTGCGACATATAGATGATGATTTTCTGAATAAATTATATGAAAATATTCAACTAATAAATATTCGCGAAAAATCGAAAAAAGAACTAAAGAAGAAGAAATATGATTGTGAAAAAATAAAGCAAAAATTTGGAGTTAAAAAAAATATTGACAACAAAATTATCTATGAAAATATCGACATTGTAGAAAATATATCTGCAATAAATGGCCAGGCTATTACACTGTTCACAGAATACAAATTTAAGGGCCACGAATGCAAAATGATACAATATATTTATAGGGATTTAAAAACCAAATATTTAAGCAAATTGCCTGATATATCGTTAATAAATAACAAATCTATTTATGAATATATATTAAAATTGGCAACGTATTATGATGCTAAAAAAAATGATTATTATACTAAATTCTTTCAAATAAAATATTTCAATTGGATGAATGAAAAAAACGCCAAATATCCCAATAGTATGATAGATGAATGTTTCAATAGATTATTATCACTAAAGATCAATAAATATGATAAATTCGAGGAAAAGATAGATTATTCTATTAATAATTATGAAATAACTGGTATTGTAGATATTATTCATATCGTTGATAAAAATAATCATGAAATATATGAAATAAAATATGTTAACGATTTTAAGTTAGAATATTACTTTCAAGTATGTTTTTATATGTATATGTACATGATGAAAAATAAGAATATTAATTGTAAATTTTTCATATATAACGTTAATAATGACGAATTAATAGAAATTAGATGTAATCTAGATAATTTAGGAAAAATATGCAACAATATAATATATCGCAAATTTATATATAAGAATGAAGAAATAAATGATGAAGTTTTCATAAACAAAGCAAATAATATAATGGTCAACATAAGAAATTATCAAAATATGATAGATGATAATTTTATTAATCGATTCAATAAATTATATAACATATTATAATAATTTGATATAAATGATATCAATATATAGAATATAGAATGAATATAATAATGACCGATTTAGTAAATGATACAAATAATTTAACAACACAATCTACATCTTCTAATGAACAATCATCAATATGCGAACAACATGAAAATCATCTCGATGAACAATCTGTGTCAACCTCTACAATACCATCTTTAGATAGATACAATTATACATTAACCTTGGAATTTATGGACCAAGTTAATGATGGAACGAAATATATTCCATTCAGAGTATCTTTAGTCAGATCGAATATTACGCACCAAAATAATAAACTTGACATAACAAATTATCTATTGTATTGTGTTTCTATTTTGAATAGTGGTAACAAATATTGCTTAGAAATAAATGGTAGTAATTGTGAATCGTTAGTATCTAATTTGTTTGCGGATTATAAAATTCATTCAAGAGATGATAATGGTATAACATACGCAATTATTAATGAATCTCGTTATGATGTTATTGTTAGATTTCTATCATTAGGAACATATAGAACACTGTTAGATTTGTGTAAACATGAAGCATCTGAACATTTGAATAAATTAGGAAAATATATATATTCCTTTTGTAGAACATATAGATATGAATTGTTGTTGTTAACAGCGTCAACATTATGTGTAGCCACAAGATGTTTTCAATGTTAATATTGTGAATAAAATTATATTTTTTTTAATATATAATCATAATGAATATTGACAATTCCTTGAATTTGCAACAATTATATAACACATCTTCATACTACAAATCATTAGATAACTACTATGGTAAATATGATGTTAATGATAAATTTGCATTTAATTTAATGTTTTTATATTTCGTATATAAATATGTTAATAAAGATGATAATATAATAATAATTTATATTGGTAAACATATCAATATCAAACAATATGCAAAATTATTAAATGCTGCAAAAATATATTGTTTATTTTATAGAGATATAAACAATATTAACATCGAAAACATACGAAAAATTAGTGATGAAATTAAGAACAATCATGGAAATAAAATAATATTCATTTCGAATATTGATCAAAAACCTCCAAATCACGATAAATGTGCTTACAATAGATTACAAGAAACGTGGTTAAATATATTATCGCCAGATTATTCATTAATCACATTTAATATGGATTTGATCGAAATTGAAACCATAATATACAAATATATGTATGGTGATGTTTATTTGTTACCATTTATGGATTTATTCTCTACAAAAACATATATGATCATAAAAATGAACGATATAAACAATTATAAACATTATTATCCGTATATTTACCACTATAATATCAACTACTTGAAAACTAGAAAGATAACAAATAAATCTTCATATAAATTAATACATAATATGATTATCAATTATGGGAATAAATTTAATGTTGAAAAAAAATTAATTAAGCCATTATTTGAACAATTTGATAGCTAATGACGTAAATAACGATATGATAATCGGATATACTATCGAAGATGATGATATATCGACAGTATATATATGATAATTTTTGTGGATAATAATTTGATCGTTATATGGATGAGATGATATGGTAGACATTATTTTATTTTCACCCATATTATCATTATGTGAGCTAATATTAGTATCAACTTTATTTTTCATATGATTGGTTATATTATTTTTTTTATTATCATTTGAATATTTTGATACAATAATATTATCAGTATTTTCTTTAATATCATTTATATGTTCGTATTTATTTTCTTTCAATATTTTTTTAATGTTTAAATATGTTAATTCGTCAGATATTGACTTATTTTCATATTCCATATCATCATAAATAATATTATCATATAATTCTTCGATTATATCGTTATATTTTTCTTCAAAGTTAATATATTCGTATTTATTATATTTTGATGACACATTATTAATCTCAGATACATAAATTTCCATGATTTTAGATATTTGTGATTGGGGCGATATTTTATATGTTGAATTGTTTTGTAATAAGAATGTTTTGTGATAATTTGTGAAATATAATCTATATTCACTACTAAGTTTATTTATTATATTTTGTTCAATTTGTTCATAATCATTTATATATGTTAATTTTAGGATATCAATATGTTTCCATCTAGTTTTGTTTTTTTTATCACTATAATAACCATTACTATTCTTGAACTCTGAAAAAAATTTTTTATCAATATCTTTTTTAGATCCAATTCGTATACATATCTCATTGTTAACATTGGTCAATTTCAATAAAAAAATAAAACCTTTATTAATCATCTATATGTAAACAATATAATTATATTTAACGAATAATCATTAAATCATTAAATCATTAAATCATTAAATCATTAAATCATTAAATTACGATACGATTGTTTTTATAACACTTTAATGGAAATGATCCATTTGTTGTTTTTAAATTCGTGTGTTATATGATAGATATGATCATTAGTCTCTATGAAGCCATCATGTGTTGATCTATCTATGTTATCATATTCTCTGTAGATTTTGATATCATAATTGCCCCGTATGATACAAATTGTGACATAGTTGACTAATTCCATGTATATTTCAGATTGAGTTAATAATTTTGATTCCATTAGAATTTCTTATTATATTCTGCTTAAAGTTTAATTGTTTTATTTGATATAAAAAATTCAATTTTTTTAGGAATATATCAATAATCTATGATATGTTACTTTGTGATTAGTATTAAATAACATATTGATACAATTATGATGATTATTGATAAAAATTGAATTTAACTTTATGGATATAAAAATTTTTCATACCATTAATATAATAATGTCACAAGAATTAATATCTATAAAAGATGCTTTTATAGAATTTGTCAAAAAAAATGGGAAAGGTTTGAACATGAAATTGGGTTCAGGCGGCTTAACTGATGTCAAGGGTAAAAGTGATGTAGATATCATTTTAGTTGTAGATAATTATGATGAAACTGACAAAAGATTTTCTGACGCCAAGATTGAAAAGGACAAGGATGGAAAATGGGTCACATATGATTATGATGATTTTATGGGTAGAGAAATTAATATATTTGCAACCACTTCTAAAGACTTAGCGAACAGAAGTTTGACACATAGATACAACGAAATTATGTTGAATAAATTCACATTATTATTGGCACAGGCCATAGTTTTGAAACTAAACGGCCATAGCACAGAAGAGGCTTGGGCGAAAGTTTTGAAGCTGAAAGGCGATCCTTACGAAGCCATGCTTATGAACAAAGAAGAGCTCAAAAAGATAGCGATCCAAGTTAATGACGATTTGAAGAAGAAAATAGAAAGGGTTCCAAAATAATGAGTTAATCAATATGATAACAATAAAAAAATAATATATTAAATTGAATGATTTAAATCAATTAATGACTTAAATATTCTTAAGATGAACATAATAAACATTCATCTACAATTTCTTGATCAATTATATTAATTTCATTCAATTTAATATTTTTTTTATCATGTTCTAAATTATCGTTATTTTTTACAACAGTTACCTTAATGGGGTCAACAATATTACGTGCTCTGGTATAATATGACAACGTTTTCAATCTATTTTTATATCCGCAAAACATTATAGAATTAAATTTAGCAAATGTCAAATCATCAGCGAATATATTAAATGATTGACTTTGATCGCAATAAAATTGTCTATCTTTGGCCATTTCAATTATATCTTTTTTCGACAATTCATAGCCAGTTTTATACAATTCTTTTATATTATTTGGTATATTATCGCAAGTCTGAATAGAACCATTATTTAACATTAAATGGTTGATGAAATTTTGCGACATTAATCCTAAATTTTTTATATCATTCATCATATATTTGTTTATAATTATGAAATCTCCAGCAAGAGATTTTCTACGATATATATTCGAAGAATATGCCTCAAAACATTCGCTATAACCCATTATCGCGCTTGTAGAACAAGTTGGCATTAGCGCTATTAATAATGAATTTTTAACTCCAAATTTTAATACATGTTCTCTTAAGGTATCCCAATTCCACATATTCGATGGAATTGTTTTTTCATTATGATCAAATAATTCATTATATAGTTCCCAATGAAATTTGCCCATAGATAAATGTGATCCATTATATTTATTATATAGTTTACTTGATTTTGCCAATTGAGATGATTTAGATAATGCACTATAATAAATTGTTTCCATGATAAGTTTATTTAATTCTTTCGCCTTTTTTGAAGTGAAAGGTAATCGCATTTCGAGAAATAAGTCATGAAGTCCTTGAATTCCTATCCCAATAGGTCGATTATTCATATTAGATATTTTAGTTTCCTCAACAGGATATATATTTATGTCTATAATATTATTCAGACATTCTACAATAACTCCAACTATATACGATAGTTTTTTATAATTAAAATATATATTATTATTCTCATCCTTTGTTAGAAATTTCGGTAAACAAATACTTGATAAATTGCATACACTATATGAAGAATCATCTGAATATTCTAATATTTCGCAACATAAATTTGATCCGCGTATTATTCCTATATTATTTTGATTTGAACAATAATTTGAGTTATCTTTTGACAAGATATATGGATAACCATTTTCTCTACATGATGTCCATATTTCTTTCCATAAATCAATTGCATTTATTTTTTTAACATATTTATGTTCATTTACATATTTATAGTATAATAATTCATATTCTTTTCCATACACATCTTCTAAACCAGGTGATTGTTTTGGATCCATTAAATACCAATCTCTACTGCTAAATACACATTCGAAAAATAGATTTGAACACCATAATCCAATTGAGATATCTCTACTACGCATCTTTTCATCTCCTGTGTTGCGGCGCAATTGAATAAAATCCAAAATATCTGCATGATGAGGTTCCAAAAATATAGCGAATGATCCTCTTCTATTGCCTTGATCTACACAACAAGAGAGACTATCAAACATTTTTATTATAGGAATTATTCCATTCGATCTTCCGTTTGTTCCGTTGATTATGGAACCATTTGATCTTAATTTGCTAAAATTTAATCCAATACCACCTGAATATGATGATATTCTACCAGTTCTATCAAATACTTTTAATATGCTATCTAATGAATCTTCTATTCCTAATAAGAAACAACTTGAAAATTGTTGCCGTTTACTTGCTGCATTAAATAATGCAGGTGATCCAAATATAAAATGTTTAGTCGACATCAAATCATATGTTTCTTTGATTTTATCGTAACAATCTTCAAATTCCATATGAATTGCTATAGAAACTCTCATAAACAAATCTTGAATTCTTTCAACAACAATCACTTTATCATCGATCTTTTTATTTAACAAATAAGTTTTCTCCAATGTACAAACGCCAAAATAATCGAACAAATAATCTCTATCATAATCTATCAATTCATTTATGAAATCTTTATTATCTAGAACAAATTTATAAAATTTATCATTTATCATGTTATCATTATATTGTTTCAATTCGATTATTTTATCAACAAAATTATCTTTAGTATTCTTATGATGATTACTGATAACAATTCGGCTTGCAAGCTCTTGATATTCATAATTCGACACACTTAAATTGATCGCGCATTCTGCCGAATAATTATCGATATCACTTGTTTTTATATAGTTTGTTAAGCCAGTTATGACTTTTTGGGCCAATTCATATATGTTAATACTTTCTAATTTAGGATTCATGTTTGCCAATATATTCAATCTCTTTGTTATTTTGTCAAAATATACCTCTTCAATTGAATTGTTTCTCTTAATAACGTACATTTTTGAATTGTGATTAGTCAACATATTTTTTATACTATTTAGTTATTATGATATATTTATGATATTCAATTTTTTATATAATTAATTAATTACAAAAACTTATAATCATTCTGTTTCTTTCATAAATTTATTAATAAATTAATCTATAGCATTTTATTATCATTTGTATTTATTTTATTGATTTTTGATATATATCTGTGTATATAAAATAATCGCCCTATTAATAAAATTAGTAAAAAAAATATGTTCCATACAGAATATATAACATTGTGAAGAAAATGAATGTATATATTCTGTATGAACGATATTTTATAACATTATTTAATTCATTTGTAATCACTTGTATAATTGTTATTTTTCACAATCAAATAGAAATGATTGATATTTTTTATGATATCATATGCTGAAACGCAATATATATCGGTACAATCAAAATACAATCTGATTTCGATTGATATTTTAATATTTTCATCCATAAAAATTTCCTTTCCACAAAGATAACAATATATGGTATTATTATCTTTGATACTACGATTTTTAATATAATCTATTATCGTGCGTAATTTATTATCATCTTTGTGTTTCTTATAAATTTGTATCTTATATGCTATATTTTCATTTTCATAAGCAAGCACTGAATATTTTTCGATTAGATATGGTATATATTCATCTAATGTAATATCAGTGTAATATGACATAATTAAGGTTTCTATATCAATTGGTAACATTGAAAATCTCTGTATTTATTAACAATATAGTAAATATTCAATTTTTATTTGAATTAATTGTATTGCGCGCGATCTATTACAAAATGTATGTAAAAGTATTCCGATTTCGAAAAATTCTCAAAATTACATACTTTTGAAGGACACTCAATTTCATGTGAAGAAAATCCGATCCACACATTTTCTGTAGTGTAATATTTTGGCCACATAATATATTTATTTAATGAATAATTGTTAATAAATAGATCAGTTTGAATATTATATATTGATTTGTAACCATAAGATTTTGGATCATATAGAGATAAAAAATGCTTCATTATGTCGATAAAAATGATGTCTTCTTTATTCGGATAAATTTTGTATTCCAATAGAAAACCGCCACTACAATTACAAAAGTATTCTGGGGCGTATGTTCCATAATTTTCGATCAAATATGGTATATATTCATCTAATGGTATATTTGTGCAATATGATATTATTATGTCAATAATATCATCATAAAAATATGTTGATAAAATACTAATTAATTCGTTATGAATAGTTTGATTTTCATTCATTATAATGTATACAATTATTAATGTTTAATAGAATATTTTCTATAGAAAGCTATTTAGTATTATTTTCTATAGAAAGCTATTTAGTATTATTTTCTATAGAAAGCTATTTAGTATTATTTTCTATAGAAAGCTATTT
>Ga0134121_10002608_pt1 | contig 15462 bp, 15 predicted proteins | sample KB301_FD_96463 | JGI IMG/M metagenome (GOLD analysis project Ga0134121, IMG submission 96463) | Terrestrial soil microbial communities without Nitrogen fertilizer from Kellogg Biological Station, Michigan, USA - KB3-0-1 | ecosystem: Environmental > Terrestrial > Soil > Unclassified ... | reverse complement strand
TAGGCTGGCAGCGCCGCCTCCAGCGCCTCCGGCGTCGAGGAGTCGATCGAGATTGGCACGTCGACCGTCTCCATCATGGCGAGCACCGCGGCCCTGAGCATGCCGGGCTCGTCGGCTCCGGGGATCCCGGCGTTCACGTCGAGCACCTGCGCGCCCGCCTGCACCTGGGCGACCGCGTCGGCGCGCACGCGGGTCATGTCCAGCCGGCGCATCTCCTCGGCGAGCTTCTTGCGGCCCGTCGGGTTGATGCGCTCGCCGATGATCACGAACGGATCCTCGGGGCTGATCACCACGGTCTTGGTCGCCGACGACAGGACCGTTTTCATGAGCGTGGCTCCGGGCGGGGGAGCGCGGCGCCGGCCGCGACGACCCGCTCCGGCGCCCCGAGACGCGGCGAGGCGGCCCGCGCGGGACGCAGCCCGGCCCGGGCGGCGATCTCCGCCACCGAAGCCTCCCAGCGGATCGGCATCAGGTGAATCCCCGCGACTCCCGGAATGGCGCGCACCTGTTCGATGATCTCCACGCAGATCCGAATCCCTTCCGACTCGACCCGTTCGGGCGCCGAGCCGGCCGCCTCCAGGCGGCGCACCAGCGGCTCGGGCACTTCCATACCCGCGATCCGGTCGCGCATGTAGCACGCCGCCCTGACGGAGCGCAGCGGGGCGACGCCCGCCAGGATCGGGACCTGGGCGTCGATCCCCAGGTCGCACACCCGGCTCATGAACTCACGGAAGCGCGGCACATTGTAGATGATCTGCGTCTGGATGAAGCGCGCCCCGGCCTCCACCTTCTTGCGCAGACGCAGCGGGCGGAACTCGTAGGGCGGAGCGAACGGGTTCTCGGTCGAGCCGGGGAAGAGGTCGGGCGCCGGCTCGATGGGGCGTCCGGAGAGATAGCGTCCGGCGCGGACCGAGCCGGCGAGGCGCAATAAGTGCAATGAGTCCAGGTCGAACACCGGCTTGGCCTGAGGCTGGTCGCCGTGGATCGGATGATCGCCCGTCAGGCACAGTATGTTTCGCACCCCGAGCGCCGCGGCGCCGACGAGCTGGCTCTGCAGGCCGATGCGGTTCATGTCGCGGCAGGTGACGTGCAGGATGGTCTCGATCCCCTCGCGCGCCAGGATCGCGGCCGCGGCGAGGCCCGACAGGTGCGCGATCCCGGAGGTGTTGTCCGGGACGTTGATGGCATCGACGAGCTCGCTGACCGTCCGCGCGCGGCGCAGGAGATCCTGCGGATCGGGACTGTCGCCGGCGGCGATCTCGCAGGTCAGGACCGGCTGGCCGCTCCGGAGCGCCGCCTCGAAGCCTCGGGCGGCAGGGAAGCTCACGGAAACGCCCCGTGGCCTTTTCCGAGCAGGGCATTGACCCACGAGGAGCGGCCCTTCTGCGTCCAGTCGAGGGCCGGCTGGATGCGCAGGATCTGGCCGCGCCAGGGCAGGAAGCGCGATCGCCTCTCCGCCTTCACCCAGACGCACGGCATGTCCGGGAGCACCTCGCAATGGCCGTTGAGGCGGACGCCGCCGCAGGGGCCGTTGCGGAGGCTCTTGGGGCAGCCCATCGGGCAGGTGAGGCCGGTCTCGTGCAGGACGCACTGGCCGCACATGTGACAGCCGAAGATCGGCTTCTTGACGAACGCCTCGACCGGACGCAGCAGACGATCGAGGAACGACACCAGGCGCGGATGTCGCGTCTCGAGCGGGGACAGGCGCGACGACGGCGCGGCGGCCTGTCCGGGGGTCATGACCCCTGTCCGCCCGCCGTCGGCGCCAGGGGCGCCGTCGCGGCCACGGCTGCGGCGGGAGAGATGGCGCCGGCGGGCGCCACCGCGATCGTGGCGACGGCCGGACGGAACTGCCCCGCCCGCTTGAGCAGCATCAGCTCCTTGGCCACCCGCACCGCCTCGGTGGCGTTCTCGCCGTACCCGTCCGCCCCGACCTCCTTGGCCCACTGAGGGCTGGTCGGAGCGCCGCCGATCATGACGACGTAGTCGCCCCGGATCCCCTGCTGCTGCAGCAGCCGGATGACCTTGCCCTGGTTGGGCGCCGTGGTGGTCAGGAGCGCCGACATCGCGACGATATCCGGCTTGCGCGTCTTGATCTCCTCCACGAACCGATCGACCTTGACGTTCACCCCCAGGTCGACCACCGAGAAGCCGTTCGCGGACAGCATGGTGCAGACGATCCGCTTGCCGATGTCGTGGATGTCGCCCTGGACCGTGCAGGCGAGGACGTTCCCCATGTTCTCGCGCTGCGCGTTTCCCTTGGCCAGCTCGGGCTCGAGGATGGCGAGCGCCGCCTTCATCGCCTCGGCGCTCATCACCAGCTCCGGCAGGAACAGCTCGCCGGCGCCGAATCGATCGCCGACGACGCGGATGCCCTTCACGAACCCGTTGTCGATCGCGTCGAGCGGCTTGATCCCCAGCTCCAGCGCCTTGCGGGCGAGGGCGGCCGAATCCTCCGCCTCGCCGGTGATGACGCTGTTGGCCATCTTCTCGTACAGGTCGGCGTGCTCCACGTGTCTGTCCTCCTCTCGCTGCACCGCGCTCAGGCGATGGCGCGCGGTGTCGTCGGCTTGGGGGGAACGACCCGGTTGTAGGCCGGTCCGTGATAGCCCAGTCGGGCTGAAATCCTCGCGCAGGTCTCCAGTCCGAGACGGAGGAGACCTGGCAGCTTGTCCGCGGTCAGCCGCGTGTCCGGACCGGAGATGCTCACAGCGGCGAGGGCGTCCCCGTTGCGGCCCCTGATCGGGAGTCCGATGGCCACCAGGTGCTCCTCGAGCTCGCCGAAGGACAACGCATATCCCTGGTCCTTCACCTTCGCCAGCTCCCGCGCCACGGCCTTCGCGTCGGTGATGGTGCGCGGCGTGAAGCGCTTCAGGGTGCGCGACAGGATCTGCCGCTGCCGCTCGGGCGGCTGGCATGCGAGGAGGACCTTGCCGTTGCTGGTCGCATGCGCCGCCCAGGGCATGCCGATGGCGCCCGCCGCGGCCACCACGTGCTTGCCGGCAATCTCCTCGATGGTCACCACGTTGCTGCCGCTGAGGACCTCGAGATCGACGGTCTCGCCGCTGCGGTCGGCCAGCTCCCGCAGGAAGGGGAGCGCCAGGCGGTGAACCTCGGTATGCCGGAGGACCTGCTCGCCGAGGACGATGAGCTCCGGCCCCAGACGGTACTTGCCCGTCTCCGGGTTGCGGGCGATGAGACCTTCGTCCTCGAACGCCGACAGAAGGCGGTAGACCGTGCTCTTGTGCAGGCTCACGCGGCGGCTGACCTCGGTGACGCCCATCTCGGGGGCCTCGTCGCTGAACGACTTGAGGACGGCGATGGCGCGCCTCACGGCCTGATTGCCGCTGACGATCCCCATCCCTCGTTCATTGCGACGCCGGGTCACGCTCTCTGTCTCATGACTCATGACGGCCCCATGTCCTTTCGCGTCGTCCGCTCCGGCCGTGTCTCGGCTCGAATCCCGATTATGTGAATCCATCATCGGGTGGAGGGGTCGGACGACACCCTCCGATTGTCCACCCAGGGTCCCTTCAACGCAACGAGAAAGTGCCCTCAAATGACGTTACGGCAACGATTTGCAGGTCGACTGCTGATGAGGAAGCCGTAACAGCATCACCCCGCGTCCCGGTCCGACACCGCGTCGGGTGCCCGGGAGTGCGATGGCGCGGCAGCATCGCGCGACGGGGCCATTCGTGGCTCCGGTCGTTCGCTTCGCCTGTCTCGTATCGAGAAACATCGAGGCACCATGCGCACCAAAGATACCCCGAGCGGGGCCCAGCGTCAATGCCGCGTTGACGCCGGAGCGGCAATGGAGCGCGCCCGGCGAGGGGAAGCGGGCCGTGCCGCGCGGACGGCCCCTATAATGCTGCGCGGGGATCGGGCGATGCGGATCGGCGTCCTGCTGGGCGGCTGCGGGCTCTACGACGGAAGCGACGTGTTCGAGACCGTCCTCGTGATCCAGGCGCTCGAGGGGGCCGGCGAGAAGGCGCTCCTGCTGGCGCCCGATCGCGCCCAGGCGCGCACCGTCGATCACCGGACCGGAGAGGCGATGCCCGGAGAAGAGCGCAACGTCCTGCGGGAATCGGCCCGGCTTGGCCGCGGCCGGGTGCAGGATCTCGCCGGGACGTCCCCCGACGATGTGGAGGCGGTCATCATCCCCGGAGGGTACGGTCCGGCGATCAATCTCGGACGCGGCTTCGCCGAGGCCGGCGTGGCGCGGGATCTCGACCCGGTGGTCGAACGGTTCCTGCGGGCCTGTCTCCTGACGCGCAAGCCGTTCGGTCTCGTGGGGCTCGGGGAGATCCCGGTGCGCCTCCTCCTCGCGCAGGAGTTCGAGGCGCCGGCGCCACCCCCCGAGCCGGCCGCGCTCCGGGTCGACGAAGGGAATCGCATCGTCTTCACGCCCGGCTACGCCGTCTTCACGCGGCTCGCCGACGTGCGCGCCGGGATCGAGGCGATGGTCGTGAAGGTGATCGCTCTCATCGGGAGTCCCGCGTGAAGGTGCAGGTGCTGCTGTTCGCGCGTTATGCCGAGCGGGCCGGCGCGCCGATCGTCGAGATCGATGTCACGGACGGGTCCTCGCTTGCCGCGCTCTGGGACGAGATCCGCCGGCGGTTCCCCGCGCTGTCGGGAGACGCCAGCCCGCTCATGGCGATCGATCGAGCGTATGCGACCCCCGATCGCCAGGTCGCGCCGGGGATGGAGGTCGCTTTCTTCCCGCCAGTGAGCGGCGGGTGACGCGCAGCGTGGTGGACGCGATGTTCCGGATCACCCGTGAGCCGATCAGCGTGCTCCAGGCGATGGGAGCGGTGTCGGGACCCGATCGGGGGGCGGTGGCCACCTTCTGCGGCGTCGTCAGGGACCATCACCGCGGCCGCCCCGTGCGCAGCCTGGAATACCACGCCTACGCGCCGATGGCAGAGCGGATGTTCGCGGAGATCGCCGCCGAGGCCGCTCTCCGCCGCCCCGGAACGAGGATCGCGGTGATCCATCGCGTCGGCGCCCTGCAGATCGGCGATCTGAGCGTCGTCGTGGCGGCGGGCTCGGCGCATCGCGCCGACGCCCTCGCCGGCTGCGCCTTCGTCATCGACGCGATCAAGGCGCGGGCGCCGATCTGGAAGAAGGAATTCCTGGAGGACGGCGCCGTCTGGCTGGAGGGACCGGACGGATGCGGACCCGCCGCCGTCTGACGGGCCGCGCCAAGGGCCGCGCGGAGGGCTGCGCGGACCCGGCCGCGCGTTGCGACCGTCGCGACGCGAGTGCTATACTCGCGCGGCCTTGGAACAAAGAGGAAAGATGTTCCGGGCGAATTCGTTCCGGCGGCCGTGGCCGCGTGGGTCCGTACCAGACCGGGGGGGAATCGGGGTGCCCGTCGATTTCGCGTGCGCTGCGTTTCTCCTTCCGATTTTCATGTTGAGCCAACCTTTTCCCGAACCCCTCCGGGCGCGCCGCGAACCATTCGCGGACGACCGGCGCAGGACTCGCCGGTGGCGGCAGCGCCCGGCGAGCGTTCCCGTAAGGCGCGCCGTCGCGCCGCCGGGGGCATCGGGGTAGCTTCCGCCGCAGGCGGATCGGGACAGAGGCTCGAGACCCGCGGGCCGCGCGCGTCGCCGGCTCCTCCGCACCAGCGGAGGACGGAGACGCAGAATGGGTATTCCGGCTCTCGTTTCGTCCGCCGCCTTCCTGGCCCTGGCGTGCGGCGCCGTCCTCGGATGGATTCTGCGCGCCCGGACCCAACGTCCCGCGATCGACAAGGCGCGAGCCGAGGCGGGCGAGATCGTCACCCAGACCCGGCGCGAAGCCGAGGATCAGAAACGCCGCTCGCTCCTCCAGGCGCGCGAGGAATGGCTTGGGACGAAGGCGCGGTTAGAGCAGGAGATCCGCGCCCGGTCGCGCGAGGTCCAGGAGGCGCAGCGCGCGGTCGAGGAGCGCGACACGGCGTTGCGTGATCGCGACGCCCGGCTGCAGACGCGCGAGCAGGACCTCGACGCGCGCGACAAGGAGCTCGAGCGCCTGCAGGGCGAGGCCGCCCGCGAGCGCGACCGGATGCGCAAGGCGGGCGAGGATCTCAACCTGCGTCTCGCGACCATCTCGGGACTGACCACCGAGGACGCCCGCCAGATGCTGCTCGGCAACCTGCGCCAGGAGGTCCGTTTCGATTCGGCGCGCCTGATCCGCGAGGCCCGCGAGGAAGCCCAGAAGAAGGCGGAGGTCGAAGCCGGCAAGATCGTCTCGCTGGCGATCGAGCGGACCGCCTCCGACTGGACGGCCGAGCGCAGCGTCAGCACCTTCACGCTCCCGAACGACAAGATGAAGGGGCGGATCATCGGACACGAAGGGAAGAACATCCGGGCCTTCGAAAAGGCGACCGGTGTCCAGCTCCTCATGGACGATCAGCCCGGCGCCGTCGTTCTGTCCTGCTTCAACCCGATCAAGCGCGAGGTGGCGCGGCTGACGCTGGAGCGGCTCCTGAAGGACGGCAACATCAGTCCCCGGCGCATCGACGAGCTGGTGGAGAAGAACCAGAGGCGTGTCGAGCAGGAGATGCTGCGCGCGGGCCAGGACGCCCTCCGGGAGCTGGGGATCAACGGGGTGCACCCGGAGATGGTCAAGCTCCTGGGTCGCCTGCGTTACCGGACCTCCTACGGCCAGAACGTGCTGATGCACTCGATCGAGGTGGCGAAGCTGACCGCCATCATGGCCAGCGAGCTGCGGCTCGACGGTCTCATCGCCAAGCGCGCCGGGTTGTTCCACGACATCGGCAAGGCGATCGACTTCGAGCGCGAGGGGACCCATCCGGAGATCGGCGTCGAGGTGGCGACGCGCTACAATGAGCACCCGATCGTGGTGAACGCCATCGGCTCGCATCATGACGACGTCGAGGTGATCCATCCGATTGCGGTGCTGGTCTCAGCGGGCGACGCCATCTCGGGCTCGCGGCCGGGCGCGCGTCGCAAGAGCGTGGTCGACTATGCGAAGCGCATCGAGCAGCTCGAGGGCCTCGCGAACGAAACCGACGGCGTGGAACAGTCGTACGCCATCCAGGCCGGTCGCGAGATCCGGGTGATCGCGCGGGCGGAGAAGGTGGACGACGATCGGCTGGCGCTCCTGGCCGCCGATCTGGCGAAGAAGATTCAGTCGCAGATGGAATATCCGGGTCGCATCAAGGTCACGGTGATCAGGGAAATGCGCGCGAACGAAACCGCGCACTGACGAGGTCCGACGATGACCCAGATGGAGCAGGCGAAGCGAGGCACGATCACCGCGGAGATGCGTTACGTCGCCGCGGTCGAGGGGATGGAGCCGGAGGACCTGCGCCGGCGCATCGCCGCGGGCACGGCCATCATCCCAAAGAACGTGCACCACGATTTCAACCCGATCGGCGTGGGCGAGGGGATGGCGACCAAGGTCAACGCCAACATCGGCACCTCGGGGCACCACCAGCAGCTCGCCGAGGAGCTCGACAAGCTCGCCATGGCGGTGCGTTGCGGGGCCGAGATGGTGATGGACCTGTCGACCGGGGATCACCTGGACGACGTGCGACGCGAGATTCTCCGGCGTTGCCCGGTCATCCTCGGGACGGTCCCCATCTACCAGGCGGTGGCCGATCGCGGCTCGGTCTTCGACCTGACGGCCGACGACCTCTTCGGCGTCATCGATCAGCACGCCCGGGACGGGGTCGACTTCGTGACCGTCCATTGCGGCGTCACGCGCGACGCCGTGCGCCGCATCGACAGCGACGGGCGGATCGCCGGCATCGTGTCGCGCGGCGGTTCGATGCTGGCGTCCTGGATCGCGCGCAGCGGCGAGGAGAACCCGCTTCTGTCGCAATACGACCGGCTCCTCGACATCGCTTTCGAGCACGACATGACGCTGTCGCTCGGAGACGGGCTGCGGCCGGGCGCCACGGCGGACGCGACCGACGGCGCGCAACTGATGGAGTTGATGACCCTGGGCGACCTCACGCGCCGCGCGCACGTGCGCGGCGTGCAGGTGATGATCGAGGGTCCCGGTCACGTGCCGATCGATCAGATCGAGGCCAACGTGATGATCGAGAAGCGGGTCTGTCACGGCGCCCCGTTCTACGTGCTCGGGCCGCTGACCTCCGACATCGGCGCCGGATACGATCACATCACCGGCGCCATCGGCGGCGCCGTGGCCTCCGCGGCCGGCGCGGACGTGCTCTGCTACCTGACGCCGGCGGAGCACCTGCGGCTGCCGACCGTTCAGGACGTGCGCGATGGCGTCATCGCCACGAAGATCGCGGCGCATTCCGGCGACATGGTGAAGGGGGTCGTCGGCGCGCGCCAGCGCGACGCGCAGATGTCGGTCTACCGCAAGCGCCTCGACTGGGAGGGGCAGTACCGCCTGGCGCTCGACCCCGAGAAGGCGCGCGAGATGCGCCTCATGAGCGAGGACTACGACAAGGCGGTCTGCACCATGTGCGGGACCCTCTGCTCGATGGCGTTGGAGAACGCGCGATCCAAGGTGGGCGATCTGCTCACCGCCGATCCGCAGGCCGACGCCCACCGCCTGGTGCGTGTCGGCTCCCCCGAGTACCGGCGGACGGTGCAGGCATGAGCGCCGCGCCGGGTCTGACCCGGCTCGCGAGCCGGTACGTCGAACAGGCGGGGCTCGGGTCGATCCGCGACAAGGTGGTCGCCTCCGAGCGGCTGACGCGGGAGGACGGCCTGACGCTCTACCGGCATCCCGACCTTCTCGCGCTCGGGGCCCTCGCCAACCTGATGCGCGAGCGGCGTCACGGCGACGCGGCCTATTTCATCGTCAATCAGCACATCAACTACACCAACATCTGCGTGGCGGGCTGCAAGTTCTGCGCGTTCTACCGCACCGCCAAGCAGAACGACGCCTACGTCCTGTCGCCGGCCGACGTGGAGCGCCGGATGCGCGAGCACCTCGACGAGCCGATCCGCGAGATCCACATGGTCGGCGGGGTCAACCCGAAGCTGCCGCTGGACTACTACCTCGACGTCATCCGCGCCATGAAGCGCGTCCGCCCGGACGTGCACGTCAAGGCGTTCACCATGGTCGAGATCGCCGCCATGGCCGAGAACTTCGATCTGCCGCCGCGGGACATCCTGGTTCGCCTCAAGGAGGCGGGGCTCGGATCGCTTCCGGGTGGCGGCGCGGAGATCCTGACCGATCACGCCCACCAGGTGCTGTTCAAGGGGAAAATCGATCACCGCGCGTGGATCGAGATCGCCATGACCGCCCACCGGCTGGGGCTCAAGAGCAACGCCACGATGCTCTACGGACACGTCGAGACCGTGGAGGAGCGTCTCGACCACATGATCCTGCTGCGCGAGGCGCAGGACGAGACCGCGGGGTTCATGGCCTTCATCCCGCTCTCCTTCCACCCCGAGAACACGCGGCTGTCGCACCTCACGAAGCCGTCCGCGGCCGAGGACCTCAGGCAGATCGCGGTCGGCCGCCTGATGCTCGACAATTTCCCCCACGTCAAGGCGTACTGGATCATGATGACCCCGCGGGTGGCGCAGGCGGGGCTGCATTTCGGCGCCGACGACCTCGATGGCACCGTGGTGACCGAGGAGATCTTTCACGAGGCCGGGGCGGTGTCGCCGCAGAAGGTGGCGCGCCAGCGGCTCGTCGATCTGATCGAGGAGGCGGGGCGGGTGCCGGTCGAGCGCGACACGCTCTACAACCGCATCGAGCCACGCGGTCTCCCCGCCGGACCGCCGCTCCACCGGGCATCGGTCGTCGCCGCGCCGGCCAGCCCGGCGCCCTGAAGCGGCGGCCGTCCGCGCCGGACGGGCGACCCGATCGCCGGCCGTCGCCCGGGAGGTGCTCCCTGCTGATCCATCTCGACGGTCGCCTGGTCGCGGAGGAGGACGCCCGCGTCTCGGTCTTCGATCGGGGTTTCCTGTTCGGCGACGCCGTGTTCGAATCGATGCGCGCCTACGGGGGACACGTTTTCCGGATGACGCGGCACCTCGATCGGCTGGCGGACTCCGCCCGCCTGATCGGACTGACGCCCCTCCTGCCCGCCGAGCGACAGGCCGGCTCGGTCAGGGAGCTGCTGGAGGCCAACGGCCTGCGCGACGCCCGCATCCGCCTCACGGTCACGCGTGGGCCGGGACGACCCGGCGAGTACGCCGGGGCCGGCGCGGCGCCCACCTGGGTGATCAGCGCCGCGCCGTTCGCGGGTCTCGAGGCGCGCCTCTACGACGAGGGTGTGACGCTCGCCACCGCGTCCCGCCGCGCGGTGCCGGCGGAGGCGCTCGATCCGTCGATCAAGTCGACCAGCCGTCTCGCCTCGGTCCTGGCGCGCCGCGAAGCCCACGAGCGCGGCGCTTTCGAGGCGATCCTGCTCGACGCCACCGACCACCTGACCGAGGGGACCGCCAGCAACCTGTTCCTGGTGCGCGAGGGCCGGCTCCTGACCCCCTCCGCGTCACGCAGCGCGCTGCCCGGGGTGACGCGCGCCGCCGTGCTGGAGGCGGCGGCCGAGGCGGGCATCCCGGCCTCCGAGGAGCGCCTGCCGGCCCGTCACCTCCTCGACAGCGCCGAGCTGTTCCTGACCAACAGCTCGTGGGAGGTGCTGCCCGTGGTCCGGATCGACGAGCGCATCGTGGGCGACGGGGCCCCCGGACCGATCACGCGGGAGCTGCTGCGACGCTATCGGGCGCTGGTGGAGAGGGAGCACGGCGGTGGTTGAATCGATGGCGGTCCTGCAGCGCATCGGCGCCGGCATGGTGGTGCCGGATCCTCCGCTCGTCGCGGAGGGGGCGCCGCTGGTCGAGGATCTGGGTGTCTGGACGGAGCCGCTCGCGGTCCTGCGGGCCGTGGCGTCGCGACGCAGGCCGGTCCTGCTCGCCAGCACCCTCCCGCATCCCGAGGACGCCCGCTGGTCGATTCTTGCCTGGGATCCGATCGCCGAGCTGACGCTGAGGGGGAGGGGCGGGCGCCTGATCCGGCACCGCTCCGCAGGCCGCCCCGGGACGCACCATTTCGAGGGGGACCCCGTCGAGCTGCTGCGCGCCCTGGCGCCGGCGAACGCCGCCGCCCGGGCCCCCGGCCTGCCGTTCGCCGGCGGAGCGATCGGCTACCTGGGCTACGGGCTGAGGCGCGCGCTGGAGCGGCTGCCGTCGGGTCGCCCCGACCCGCTCGACCAGCCGGACGCCTGGTTCGCGTTCTACGACCGGGCGGTGATCTTCGATCACGTCGCGCAGCGCGTCGTGGCGGTGATCGCCCGTGTCGAAGGCCGCAGCTCGAAGGAGAGGGCCGTCGGGGTCTTCGAGGCGAGACGCTGCCTGGAGGATGCGCGGCGCATCGGTGTGATGCCTCCGTCCGAAGGGCTCGCCGCCGCCGAGGCCTCGCCCGCCACCCCGCGCGGCGCCTACCTCGACGCGGTGCGCGCGATCCTCGGACGCATCGCGCGCGGCGACCTCTACCAGGCGAACCTGTCGCATCGCATCAGCTGCCGGCTTAGGGAGACGCCCCTGGCCCTGTTCGAGCGGCTCGCGGCGCACAACCCCGCCCCCTTCTCCGCCTATCTCGACACCGGGGCCCTCCAGATCGCCTGCGCCTCGCCGGAGCGCTTCGTGGCGCTGCGCGGTGAGCGCGCCTGGAGCAGTCCGATCAAGGGAACGCGCCCGCGCGGGCGGGACGGCGAGGAGGACGCGCAGCTGGCCCGGGCGCTCCTCGCGAGCGACAAGGATCGCGCCGAGAACGTCATGATCGCCGATCTGGTGCGCAACGATCTCGGCCGGGTCTGCGAGCCCGGCAGCGTGGCCGCCGAGGCTCTCTGCGGGCTGCAGTCGTTCGCCACCGTGCATCACCTGGTCTCGACGGTCTCCGGCCGGCTGCGCCGCGATCGCGATCGCTTCGACCTGCTGCGGGCCCTGTTCCCGGGAGGATCGATGACGGGAGCGCCGAAGATCCGGGCCATGGAGGCGATCAACGCGCTGGAGGGCGAGGAGCGCGGCGTCTACTCGGGGGGCATCGGTCACCTGTCCGTCGACGGAGACCTCGACTTCAACATCGTCATCCGAAGCGTGGTCTGCGGGGGAGGCATGGCCCACCTGCGGGTCGGCGGCGGGGTGGTGGCCGATTCCGATCCGGGGGCCGAGTACGACGAGACGATCGACAAGGCCCGGGCGCTGCTGGCCGCGCTCGGCGCCGTCCTGCCTCGCGGCTGAAGGCCGCCTAGAACCTGATGCCGACCACCAGGTCGGCCCAATCGCCCTGATCGGCGCTCCGACCGCCGCGGAGGGCGGCCTTGCCGAACCGTCCGAGGGGCTGCTCCAGACCGAACCGGACCTCTCGTTCCAGGAGCGGCATCTCGATCACTCCGGTGAGCGAGCCGGCGCGGGCGCGCAGCTCGACGCGCGGATGGGCGTCGACGCGCATCCGCAGGCTGGCGTCGAACGGCGCGGGCCGCTCCGGCGCGGCCATCGCGCCCGCGACGATTTCCGCGCCCGCCAGGTCCTCGGCCGCCCGCGGCGCAGGCGCCGGGGCCGCACCGCGACCCGAGGTGTGCACGCCGAATCCGTCCAGCCAGCGCATCGCGTCGCCGAACCCGGGCATCTCCCGCGCCAGCGATTCCGCCTGATCGTCGAGCAGGCCCCGCAACGCGCGCGTGAAGATCCGCTCGGCGCTCTGGGAGCGGCCGAGCACCGCCGCGTCGTCGTCCGGATCGAGGGCCGCGAGACTCACCGCGCCGCGCCGCCGCGCCTCCCGTTCGAGACGCGACTCGAACGTGACGGAAGGGTCGGCCGCGCGCGATTGAGCCACCGGCACGGCCCACGTCGCCGCCGGTCGCACGGCACGGTCCCGTGGCGACGGGGACCCGTCGGCCCGGTCGTCCGCGACCGCCTGCGCGGCGGCCTGTTGCGCGCCGAGACCGGCCGCGAGCAGGAAAGCGATCGCGCCGATCGGCCCTCGCCGACCGGTGCGAATGATGGAGGGCATGCGTTTCGTATACGACGGGAATTCCCCGCCTGCAATAACAAGAAAGCCCGGTTGCGGAATCAACGCCGCGACCCGGGGCGTCAGAAAGCCGACACCCCGGGACCGTCGTAACCCGATGCTATAATCCGCCGCCCAAGAGTGGGCCGGCCGACGCCTCGATCGGTCCCATGGAGGCCCGGTGGCCAGCACGCCGCTCCTGCTGTTCCTCTCCGCCTGCTCGACGGCGGTCATTCACGCCCTGATCCCGGATCACTGGCTCCCGTTCGCGCTGATGGCGCGGTCGCAGGGATGGACCGTGCGGCGGACTCTGACCCTGGTCGGGATCACGGGGGCCATTCACGCCGGCGTCTCGATCGCGCTCGGGACCCTGGTGTACGCGGTCGGCTGGGGTATGGCCCGCAGGATGGCCGGTCACTTCCAGGCCTCGTCGGCGATCGCGGGAGGCTGGCTGATGCTTCTGTTCGGCCTCGGCTACGGCATCATGGCGCACTTGCGCGAGGCCCGCGCGCACCACTCCGAGGGCCGGGCGGACGACCGTCCCGACCCCGCGGGCGTTCCTCTCCACCCCCTGCACGCGCACGGTCACCTGCTGTCGCGCTGGTCGCGCGGGACGATCACCGGCGGCGCGCTCGTCGCCATCATCGGGATCAGCCCCTGCGTCCTGCTGCAGCCGATCCTGTTCGCCGCGGGGGCGGAGGGAGCGGGAGTCGCGGCGGTCGCCGCCGCGGGGTTCGCGGCCTGCACCGTCGGGACGATGATCGCCGTCACCTGGGCGGCCTCGCGAGGCATCGAGCGCCTCGATCTGCCGTTCTTCGCCCGTTACGGCGACCTGGCCAGCGGTCTCGTGCTCGCCGCCCTCGGCATCTTCGTGATCGCGCAGGAATATCGATGACGCGCGCCCTTTACCTCTCGGGGCGCGTTCTGATATAACGCCCGCGCTGTAGCCTCCGCGCCACGCGGCATGCGAGCCGGTGGCGCCCCGCATGAGGAGACGATGACGCACCTGACCATACGCGAGGCGTCGCAGCTCATCGGCCGCACCCCCGCCACCATCCGGCGTTACATTCGATCCGGGCGTCTCAAGGCGGAGAAACAGGTCGGCAAGTTCGGGGAGGAGTACCGGATCCCCCGCGAGGATCTCCTGGCTCTCGGATTCACTCCCGCCGAGCCTCCACGTGGCGGTGAGGCGGCGATGGTGGTGCGCGCGCCCGCGGCGGTGGCCGCGCCGGCCGCGCCCGACGCCGTGCCCCTGGCCCTGTACAACGAGCTGCTGATGAAGCACGAGCAGATTCTCGTGCAGTACGGCATGATTCGGGCCGGCGGACAGAAGCTCCTCGAATACAAGGCGGACGCGGAATCGAAGGGCGAGGAGATCCGGCAGGCGCGGCTGCGTTACGACAGCCTGCGCCAGCGCGCGCTGAAGGAGATCGGCCTGCTGCGCAAGCAGGTGCGCGAGATGGAGATTCGCCTCGAGGAGCGAAGCATCGAGGTCACGTTGCTGCAGGAGAAGGTCGGCCACCTCGAGCAGGCGCCCGCGGGACGTCGCATCGCTCTCGATTCCGTCGCGTCCAGCCTGCACGACGTGCGCCAGCAGCAGCAGGCCGTCGCCGACCTGCTGGCCGAGGATCCGCGCGGTCTCGCCGGCGGCGTCGGGCTCCGCCCGATCGCGGCGGGGTACCCGCCGCTCGATCGCAAGGACGACCACTAAATCGTCCCGGCGTCGAACGTCAGGGCCGCCTGCGCCCGGGCCGTCTCCGTCGCACGGCGTCCGGGCGACGGGGCGCGGGTGGATGGCACGGCGATCCAGGTGTCGGTCCGACCAGCCCTCCCCCCGCCGCGGGCGAGCGGGCCGGCTTGCAGTCGCAGTGCGGACGACCGTGGCGCGGCCGTGTGGCGCACTCCTTGAGGATCGTCCGGATGAGATCGCCCTTGGTCACCGCAAGACTCTCCCTGGCTTCGACCGATGAAGCGAATATAGGGACGGCGTCGCCTCGATCAAGACCGGACCGATCGACGAATTTGAAACTGCACCGCATCGCCACGCTGCTATGCGTCATCGTGGCGGGGACCGTGCCGCTGCCGGCGGCGCCGCCTCCTTTGAGCGGCGACCATCGCCTGATGCTCTCCTTCGTGGAGGACGGCGCCCTGATCTCGAAGGCCTGGTTCGAAGCCGGCGGCACCGCCGCGCGCGACGACGGGGGGGACGATCTCGGCGGGTTCGTGCTGGTCGCCTTCCGGTACGGGCGCGACGTCGAGGCGGGAGTCAAGGTGGGGCTTCTGCACCGGGAGCGTGACGGAGGAGCCGAGCTGTATGGCACGACGCTCGCCGACTCCCTCTCGGAGACCGGTGCGGACGACGTGACGCTCTACGGCAAGTATCGTGTCCTCAGGAGCCCCATCGACCTGGCGGTCGGCGCCTCGGTCGACCTGCCGCTCGCCGGAGATGACACGGGATTGACCTCGGGGGCGGTGGTGGGGCGGGGATTCGCGGCGCTGCGCGGCCGGCTC
>Ga0134121_10002606_pt1 | contig 15466 bp, 15 predicted proteins | sample KB301_FD_96463 | JGI IMG/M metagenome (GOLD analysis project Ga0134121, IMG submission 96463) | Terrestrial soil microbial communities without Nitrogen fertilizer from Kellogg Biological Station, Michigan, USA - KB3-0-1 | ecosystem: Environmental > Terrestrial > Soil > Unclassified ... | reverse complement strand
GTCGGCGGCGAACGACACCGCGTCGAACGACAACCCGCTGGACGCGATCCTGGCAGCGTTTGGCGGCCAGGCGGCGCCCGAACAGCCGGCAGCGCCGGCCGAGCCGCAGATGCAGCCGGCGCCGACCAACGCCTACCTGGCGCCCGTGGTGCTGACCATCGGCGGCAAGTCGCAGGAATTCACCCACGACCAACTGGCGGATTTCGTCAGCAAGGGCGTCGACTACACCGCCAAAACCCAATCGCTCGGCGAGGTGTCGCGGCACATTCAGCAGCAGCAGGCGACGATCGCCGAGCTGCTGCCGGTGCTGGTGCCGGAGGTGGAACGCCAGCTTGCCATCCTCAACGGCCAGAATGAGCAGCAACCGGACTGGTCCAGCCTTGCGGTCAACGATCCGGCGGAATACGTGCGGCAGGATGCGCTCTGGAAGGCCAACCAGGCGACGCGAGCGCAGGAAAAGGCCCGGCTCGAGCATATCCGCAGCGCCGCCGCGGCCGAGGAGGCGCGGCAGCGCTCGGCCAAGATGCAGCAAAGCCATCTCGAGCTGATCAAGACGGTGCCGGGCTGGGACAAGCAGGCGACGCGGCAGCGGATCCAGTCGGAAATGATGCAATGGGGCAAGCGCGAAGGCTTCCCTGAGCAGGAGCTGAACAGCGTCATCGAGGCGCGCCACGTCCGCACGATGCTGAAAGCGATGATGTTCGACCGGATGGTGTCGGGCGCCTCAACGCGGGCGCCGGTTGTCCCCACGGTGCAACGTGGCAATGCGCCGGCAGTGAATGCGCCTGCCGCGGTGCGCGATGCGCAGCGGCGATTCGAGACGCGCAGCACGCTGAACAACGCGGTGAAATTCGTTGCGGCGCAGCGCGCCGCGCAGCGCCGCAACGGCGCGGGGAGCTGACCATGCCCAAGCCACCGACGACCGATGAGGAATTGCTGGCGCGCGTCGCGGCGCTCGAATCGCGGATGGACACCGCCGAAGCCAACATCGTCACGCTCGATGATAATCTCGACATCATCAACCAGGCGATGGCCGCGCTCGATGTCCGGGTGACCGCGCTCGAGGGCGGCGAGCCGCCGGAGCCGGAGCCGGGACCGGAGCCGGAGCCCGGCGAACGGACGCCGCTCACCGTGATCATCGTCCATAACGGGGTGACCACAACCCTGCAGGAAACCGCCGGCACCGAGCTCGGCGACTACATCGATCCGGCCGGCCTATTCGTGCAGCGCTGCATCAAGGTGACCGATCCGGCATTGCCGGATTTCGTGGTGCACGTGCGACCCGATCGCGACGGCGCGCGGGAGGAAGTCGTCTTTGAGCTCGGCCGCGTGCGCAGCGATGCCCCGATCATCATGTCCGACCTCACGGCAACGGTGAAACGCGGCGACGAGGTGCTGTGCGACTGGACGATCCCCGATCAGTGGTATCGCTCGCGCTGGCGCTGGCAGTCCGCGCCGCGCCCGCCGCGGCGCACTGTCGCCGAGCTGATCGCCGCCAACCTCATACCGCCCTACAGCGAGGATCTGGCGACCAACACACCCGCGTCGTCGGTGCAAACCTATACCCCGATGGGCTTCGCCGGCCTCACGACAACGATGGGGTCGACGGGCGAGCGCGGCGACATCGGGCCGATGACCGAGTGGCAGGCCGATTACATTTGCACCGGGCGCAATCTCTCGACGGTGCTGGCGCAGGCTGAGGCGTGCAACAGCTTCCCCTGGTGGTATCGCGACGAAACCACCGACGCGCCGATCGACACGTTCGCCGAACTGCAGGCGTCGTCATACAATTCGAGCAACCCTGATCCGTATCTGTTCAGCGATTGGCGCCTGAACCCCAACAACGGCGATGCGATCGTAAAGATCCAGTGCGACACGGCGCATCATCCGAACCTGTCGTATCTGCCTTTCCTGTTGACCGGCGATCCGTATTACCTCGAGGGGCTGCACACGATCGTCAATTTCAACATCCTGTCGCAGCCGTGGAATGGCCGGATGTTCGATATCTATTTCGCCATCCGCGCGCATGCGTGGGCTTTGCGCTGCGCCGCCGAGGCGGCGCTGGTCACCCCGGACGATCTGCCGCGCTGGTTCCTGCCCAAAAGCTATTTCGTGCAGCATCTGCAGGACAACCGCGACTGGATGCTGACGACGTATCTCGGCCAGTCAACCCGAGGGGCGCCGCCGCAGATCGCGGCGGAAGCGCTTCGCGCCTATGGGCTTGAGCGGTTGATCAGCGTCGATCCGCATGCCGAGGGTTCGGCGGTCGCGTGGGCGCGTTTCATGACCACGGAGCAATCATTCGGCGACAACGATGAAAGCCCGCAGGCCCCGCAGGGCACATATTCGCAAACGTATATGTCGGAATTTGAGGCATTCGTGATCTGCTGGGTGGTGCAGATGGGCTTTGAGGATTTCCGGCCGATCGCCGAGTGGAAAATCAAGAATACCATCGCGCGCACCGATGGCACGTCGGGCTGGATCCGCGCCGTCAGCACGCCGTATCGGCAGATCCTGCGACCGGCGCGCGATCAGCCGTGGTGCGCTGATTGGGCGGCGTCATGGGCGCTGACGCAGGAGCGCTACGGGCTGAGCTATGCCGATCCTGACGTGCTGGCGATCAGCGGCGATGACATTTCCTACCCGACCTACAGTGAGGGCGCGCTGGCGATGGCGATGCAGCTCGAGATTGCCGATGCGTGCGATCCGCATGCCTGGATCCACGATCAGGTGGACAGGCTGATTGCGGCGTCGCCGGGGCGGTTCCGGGCGCGGAAATGGTGCATTGCGGCGGGGTGGCGGTTCTCAAAGCAAGACTTGACATATTACGCCCCCGGCAGTCTGCTCCGCGGCACCCGGATATGGCAGTCGGAAAGACCAAGCAACGCCGGGTAGCCGAAGCAGTCGAAAGACCCAGCTCCCCGGCGACAACGTGCCTCTGCGGCGGTTGCCACCGTCGCGGTGATGCCGGCGGGCCGGAGTCGAAAGACCAACCGCGCAGCGCCCCACACCGCACCGGACGGCTCCCATGCGGAACCCGGTCACCGACGCGGCTTTGCTACCCGTGCGCGGCGACCAACCACCGGACCAGCCAGATCAGCACCCTGGCGATGCCGGTGATTTGGTTCAACGCGCACGGCGCATTGCGCACGGCGCTCGCACAGGGAAACTGTCATGGCGCTTCCGGTCATGTCGCCGGCTCCGACGAATACCTATCTCGAGCCAACCGCTCCCAACGTCAAAGAGGCGCTCGCCGACGTGATCTATATGATCGACAGCGACGAAACCCCCGTCGTCTCCATGCTCGATCGCGTGGGGGCGAACGTTACGCTCGAGGAATGGTTAGTCCAGGATTTGAATCCGGCGGCTAACGTCCCGCAGCCGGAAGGATTCCAGGCGGCGATGAGCCCGGCGAAAAAGCCGACGCGCCTGAACAACGTCTGTCAGATCCTGGCGCGCTCAACCTCGGTGTCCGGCACGCTGCGCGCAACGGATCAGGTCGGCGAGGAAGAATACATCCGCCAGATGCTGCTGCGCGGGCGTGAGGTGCGCCGCGATCTTGAACTCGCCATCACCTCGGAGAGCATCAAAACAACCGCCGATCCGCGCGCGCTGTCCGGCCTGCAGACCTGGTGTACCACGGGCAGCGTCGGCGCCGGCACCGGCGCCTTCCCGGCCGGCGATGGAACGAATGGACACACCGCCGGCACGCTCCGCGATCTGACGATCCAGATGGTCGAGGACGCGATGATGGCCAATTTCAACAACGGCCAGGTGCCATCGGTCGCGGTGATGTCAGCGAACATCAAGAAATGGTGGTCCAACATGGCCGCCACGGTGCCGAGCGCCACCAACCCGATCGTGCAGGACAACATCCTGCAGGCCACCGCGCCGGAGCCGGTCACCGTCAATGCGGCGGTCGATATCTACCGCGGCAATTTCGGCACGCTGCAACTGGTGCCGGACCGCTTCATCCCGGCGCATGTCGTGCTGCTGATCAGCCCGGAGTTTGTCGAGCTCGCCCCGCTCACCGGGCGCGACATGCAGGAAGAAGAGCTCGGCAAGACCGGCGACAACACCCAGGGCTTCGTCCTCTGGGAAGGCACCCTGCGGGTCACCGCGCCGAAAGCCCATTCGGCCATTTGGGATTTGAATCAGTAACGTAACGATCCCAGGAGACCGAGCCGATGGCAGACCGCCCCCTTTTCACGACACGCAGCACGAACGGGCGCGTGACAAGCGTCACCCGACGCGAGGAAGGCGGTCTGCTCATCGCGCACCATCAGAACAACCTCGAGGCGATCGCCGAGCAGTGCAAACGCGAAGCCTCCGCGTTCGATCCGATCGCGCATCGCGCCAATGCGGGGAAAAGCGAACAGATGACCAAAGTCGCGAGCATCCCGATCGTGGTCTGGCAAGACCTCTGCCGGCGCGGCATCGCGCACAACACGCGACTGCTCAACGCCTGGCTCGACCGGCGCGATGCCCGCGTGTTCCGCACCGACGACGGCCGACGACTGAGCTGATGGCGAAGCGCGCGCGTAGCAAAAGGAAAAAGCCGATGGCAATCGACCCGAACCAGTTTGCCGGCGACCCGGCCCCATTGCAGATGCAGCCGGCACCGAAGGAAGCGGACGGCGGCGAGAAGCTGCAGCCGGAATACGTCGAAGGCACCCTGCCGTCGCGCCTGCTCAAGATGCACCCCGGCGCCGGCTTCACCGCGCCGCCGGAAGGCGTGGATATCAGCGTGCCGCCGGAGCCGCCGCCGCCGCCCTCCGAAATCGCCAACGTCGATGATCCGACCTCCGGCGGCACCGATCCCGGCGCGCCGGCCAGCGGCCCGCCGGTCAATGTCGACGTGCCGAACGTATCGCAGGCTGCCGATCTGCTGCTCTGCACGATGGGCAACTGGCAGGGCGAGCCGACCTCATACAGCTATGCCTGGAAGCTCGACGGCGCCCCCGCCGGCGGCAACACCGCAGATTACGCCGTCACGTCAGGCGATGTCGGCAAAGTGGCAACCTGTGACGTGACCGCGAGCAACGCGGCAGGCGCCACCGCGGCACCGACCTCGAACAGCATCACGGTGGCATAGGTGGCCGACCCGACGCTGCAAACGCCGACGCTGCCGGCGGGATTTCGCAACGACCGGCTGCACCGATGCCCGCCGTCGCATTCGACCAGCTTCTGCACGACATCGCGGACCCTGGTGTCCGGCGTGACGATCCCGGCGCCGGTCTTTGTGCGCGCCAACACCGGCACCTATCCGGCGGATCCGACGCTGCAAGTGCCGGTCATGCCGACAACGATCCGTATCGAGCGCGTCTACCGCGCCGGCGGGCGCGGCACGCTGGCGACGATGAACACCGGCATCGATACCGCGGCAAGTGCCGTCGTCTGGCCGGCGCCGGCCTATCCGCACGCCAATACCGGCACCTACCCGTAGCATGCCGACCCGCGCGCAACTTGTTTCTGAAGTCATGGGCTGGCTGGATCGGCGGGATATTGAGCCGCTGATTTCCGGGTGGATCGCCATGGCGGAAACCGACATGACCCAGCAGTTGCGCGCGCGCTGCATGGAGGTGGTGGCGGTACAGGCCGTCGATGCGCCGCTGATCAGCCTGCCGGCCGATTGGGCGAGCATGGCGAGCATCCGCGACGCGGTGAGCGGGAGGCTGCTGGCGCTCGAGGATAATTGGACCGGCCCACTGCAAGGCGCCGCCGGCGGCAGCGCCACGGCCTATCGCATCGTCGGCGAGTGCATCGAATTCCTGCCCTGGCCGACGATCCCCGATCCGCCGCTGCTCGGCTGGATGCCGCAGACCGTGCGCATGGTGTGGTATCGCGCGCCGCAGCCGCTGCGCGACCCGCAGGACACCAACCCGGTACTGGAAAAGCATTACGCCTGCTATCTGTTTGGCACCTGTAAATACGGCGCGCTATTCGAGCTCGACGACGACCGCGCCGCACAAGCCAGCCGGGAATTCATCACCGCGCTGACTGCGGCAAACCTCTGGCGCGAAACGGCGCAATACTCCGGCGCGCCGCTGCGCTCCGTGCTGCCGACGACGGCGTTCTGATGGTCGCGCAAATCGACATCGTGCCGGTGACCTTCAGCGTCGGCCTGGCGCTGACCCAGCCTGAAATGTTCGACCAGGGCATCGAGGTGGCCGGCGTCGGCTACAAGCGGATGCTGGTCAAATTCATTCGCCCGAGCGACGCGCCGGACAGCGAGACGATCGCCTGCAGCGCCGTCACCTTCGAGTGGCCGCGCGCCGGCAGTTACTGGGGTGAAATCGGCTGGGTCATGCTGTTCGATCTCGATGGCGTCTATGTCGGCTTCGGTAATGTCGTGGCCTCGCCCGAAGAACTCATGCCGACCACCGTCGTCATCGATCGCGGCGATGTCGCGCGGGTGAAGGCGGCGGATATCGTGCTGCGCAACGGCCCGCTGATCCCGCGCCCCTGGTCGGTCGGGCGCTACGGCCGGGGCCCGTATTCCCGTTACCCGCTGATGCTGGACTGCACCGCGACGCTGACCGGCGGCTTCCTGCCGGCGAGCGCGCCCTGCCCCGGCGCGTCGGGCTGGATCATGGAGGCGCTGCCGTCAACATGAGCGATAGCGACGAGTTCACCCTGACCGCCAACTACGGCCTGAAAAAGCCGATCGAGAATGCCGACGACGATGTGTGGGGCACGCACGTCAACGAGGATCTCGATAGTATAGACAATCTGCTATTCACGAACTTTGCCGACGTGCGCGCCACATTCCTGCGCAAGACCGGCGATACGCTGACCGGCGGCGGTACGATCGATGGCGTGCCGACGCCCATCGCCGCCGGCCAGATAACCCCGAAATCCTATGTCGACGGCGCGGTTGCCGGGCTCGGCGCGACAGTCGGCGCGCAATTCCTTCGCCTCACCGGCGGCGCGCTGACTAGCGGCACCGTCAGCAACATCCCGATCCCGACCGGGCCGACCGACGCGGCGCCGAAGAACTATGTTGATTCACTGGCTGCCGCCGTGGGCAACACGGTCGGCACCTGGAACGCCACCAGCAACACGCCAACCGTGACCTCTGGCAGTGGTGCGGCGGTCGGCAATGTGGTCGGCAACGCGCTGATCGTGGACACCGCCGGTGCCACGGTGATTGACGGCAAGGGGCCGTGGTTCATCGGCGATCTGTTGCTCTGGACGGGCACGGTCTGGGCGCGTGTCGCTTACGGCGCGGTCTACGCGATGGCCAGCAATGGCACGCTGACCGGCTCCACCATCATCGCTGCCAAGTCGATCGGCTGGGCCGGCGGCGAGACCATCGGCACGCTCGATCCGCGCTTTCCCGATATCGTCTGGGCGCTGCAGGACGCGGCCGGCAATATCGGCGCGACGATCGACGCCAGCGGCAAGCTGACCTGGGCGGTCATGCAGGTTACCGCGTTGAGCGCTGCCAGCTTCTCCGCGACCGCGCTCGCGGTGACCTCGCTCACCATCGGCGCCGACGTATGGACGGTGCCGAACCCGCTGGCCTCGCCCTCGCTGCGCTATGCGCTGCAGGACACCGCCGGCAACATCATCGCTGCCGTCTACGACGATGGCGTGTGGCGCACGGCGGTCTCCGCGAGCAACGCGGCAACGGTCGCGAACGCGCCGGCCGCCGCGCTCGATGTCGTCAACAAAGCCTATTTTGACGCCCATGCGCTGACCACGGCCGGCGGCACGATGGTCGGGCCCTTGTTCCTGTTCCGCGATCCGCTGTCGCCGACCGAAGCCGCGACGAAGAACTACGTCGACAGCCACGCCGGCGGCGGCGGCGGATCGGGCAAGCTGGTCGCGGAAGCCTGCATCGGCGCCGGCAACGTGTCGGGGCCAGGCAACGAGGCCGGCGACGATACGGTCAGCGACTCACTCAACGCGCGCAGCATCAAATGGGCGCCGCTCGACAGCCCGATCAGCGACATCGTGCTATCGTTCTATGGCTACATCATTTCGCCGCACGATACCGACTGGCCGCAACCCTACACGGTGAAAGCAAGCGTCGAGTATCCGATCGGCAGTACGCCACGTCGGGTCTACTGGAACGGCGCCGACAGCATCGTGGTCAATCCCGGCCGCATCATCGTCAAAAGCGATCCGCTGCCCGTCGCCATCCCGGCGGGCGCGCAATACGCGGTGAAATGCTTCTGCAGTTGGACGCCGAATCATTGGTATGGCACGACCAACGTCAGCTCATCGTTCCCTGGGGAGTGGACCCAGCGCGGCGTCGGCCTGGCGGATCACTCACTCGATAACCTCGTGCAAACCAGCTCCGCCGGCAATGTCGGATTCCCGATCACCGTGTTCGCGCGACTGCGCAACAATATCCCGATCATCGGCGCGGTCGGCGACAGCATCCTCTGGTCGCAAATGGACTGGTGCGAGCCGGTATTCGGTATCGCCGGATGGCAGCGCGCGATGCGCGGACGCACGCCCTGGGTGAACCTCGGCCGCAACTCGGATCAGCTCACCTCGATGCTGGCAGAGCGGCCGGAGGACCGGCACCTGATCCTGCGCGATGCCATCACGCATCTGTTCTGCGAAGGCGGCACCAACGATCTGTTCAACGTCGGATCGTCGGCCGTGCAGATCCGCGACATGGTGCAGCGGACGGTCGCGCCGTATCTCGACCGCGGCGTGAAATGCTACGCCTGCACCTTCGCGCCCTGGTCGGACAGCACCGACAACTGGACCACGACGGTCAACCAGACCATGCACGCGCCGGCCATCGAGCCGGTGCGGCAGACCTACAACGCGGACCTGCGCGCCAACTTTGCGTCGTGGGGGCTGACCGGCGTGCTCGATATCGCGCACGTCATCGACGCCACCGACAGCGGCGTATGGTCATGCGATGTGGGCGGGTCACGCACCACCACGGGCGTCTCGGCGGCGGCTTTCCCAACGCTCTCAGGCGGTGCGATCGCGTCAGCGGCCTACGGCACGAGCGGCGGGCTGATCAGCCAGGGCGGCGGTTATCCCATATCCAGCACGATCCCCTGCAGCCTCTACACCTACCCGTTCACATCGGGCTCGGGTGGCGCGGTGCACGGCGTGAGCAACGCCACCGGCAACGTCACCGCCTACGTCGTGGATACCCCAGGCGCCGGCTACACCTATCCGCCGATGATCAACGTCCTCGGCGCCTGGACCGATGACGGTCGGCACCCGAACAAACGCGGCTTCAATGAACTGATCTACCGGCTCGGCCTCGGGCCGGAATATTTCCCGGTCTAGGGGACGCAAATGGCAACCGCGGTACAACTGGCCGGCACGGCATTCCCGACGCCGCTGATCAAAGCGCTGCCAACGCTGTCCGGGCTGCAAGGCTGGTCCTATTTCGGCGGCGATCTGACGAAATCGCAGAACGCCGCGCCGGGCGGCGTGGCCTATTCCAATCTCGGCGCCGGGCCGGCATTCCAGCCGAACTACGCGCGGTGCGGCGCGGTGACGCCCGGCGCAGGCGTGCAAACCGGGATTACGCTGTTCACAGCGGAGACCGTGCTCGTCGTGGCGCGCTACGTCTCGGGCAGCGTCGGCGCATCACTCGGACTTGTCACATGGGGTGCCAATGGGCTGCTGCTCACGCCATTGACCGGCGGATCGACCGGGGTGCAGATCGCGCATGGTGGAGTGACGACCTCACTGGTCGATCCGCCGATCACCGCCTGGCGCTTTTATGCCGCGACGATCGGCGGCGGGGTCGCGTCGGCGGTCTATGACCTGACCAACAATCTAAGCAACACGGGCGCGGTTGCCACGATCACCGCGGCCGGCACACTCAAGGCGATCGGCCAGGCCCCGCCATCAACCAATAATCAGGTGGTCGATATCGCGTTCGCCGCGAGCTACAACGCGATTATCAGCAAAGCGAACATCGATCTGATCTATGCCAGCGTGAAGCAGTCGCTCGCGCTGCGCGGGATCGTGGTGTGAGCGGGAGCATCGAAGATGGCTGACGAGCACACGCCCTACTGGCATCTGGTCGAGCCCGAGGTAGGATCTAGTCGCGACACCTGGGGAACGAAATGGAACCAGAACCTTCTTGACATCGACACGCTGCTGCAGGCGCTGATGCCGGTCGGCGCGTTGCTCGATTTCTCGGGCGCCGCGGCGCCGACCGGCTGGCTGCTGTGCGACGGCACGATCTACACCACGGCCGCCTTCCCGCGGCTGTTCGCGGCGATCGGCAACCGATATGGCGGCGATGGCGTCACCAATTTCGCGGTGCCGGATCTCCGCGCGCGCGCCACGATGGGCGTCGGCAGCACGGTCGGCGACCAGGGCACGACGCTCTCGCTCACGCTCGGCCAGCGCAGCGGCGACTGGCTGATCAACATCGGCCAGGTCAATCTGCCGAACTACGCGATCACGACGACCTTCGCCGGCAGTCACAATCACCCCGGTAGCGTGAGCGATATCACCGGCAACCATGCACACACCGCCGGCACCGACGTGCAAGGCGACCATGGTCATTCGACCTCGCTGCCGAACCTCGGCACCGGCGCGGCCGGCGGACCGTTCAGCGTGTTCTCCGACGTGTTCGGCTTCGGCAGTTACGCCAGCAGCGTGAACGGCGCGCATGCTCACAACGTGAACGTGCTGCCAGCCGGGCTGCATCAACATGGCCTGGCGATCAGCAGTGACGGCAACCATCAACACACCTTCAATCTCGGCGGATCCGGCGCGGCGCTGCGCATCCTGCCGCCGATGTTCGCGGCAACGAAAATCATCTGCTGCGGGCCGCCGTCGATGCAGACGCTCGCCGGCGGCGACAGCCCGCCGGCGCTGCTGATGGCGCCCATGCGCGGGATGCACTGATGCCGCTGAACAACATCACCGTTGCGCCGAAGCCAGGGATCTATCGCGGCGCCACGCCGAACGCCTCGGCCGGGCGCTGGTTCGACCAGAACCTTGTGCGCTGGCGCGGCGGCCAGGCGCAGCCGGTCGGCGGTTCGGCCGCGCTCGGCGGCGCAATCGGCGACGCGCCGGGCCGCGATGTCCTGACGTGGCATGACAATGCCGGCGGCCGATGGGCGGCGCTGGGCACCGACAACAAGCTGTTCGTCTATTCGTTCGATCTGCAACAGATATGGGACATCACGCCGGCCGGGGTCGGCCCGCTCGATCCGCCGGGCGCGCGCGACGGCTACGGCCTCGGCGATTACGGCGAAGGACTCTACGGGACGCGACGCGAATCAGCCGATATCGGTCCGTCCGACGCGAGTGCGGTGCTCGGCGACGGGTGGAGCCTCGACCTGTTCGGCGAGGATCTCTTGTTCGTACCGACGCAGGACGGCCGGCTGTTCCGCTGGACACCGAACGCCGATGGCGATCCTGCCGTGGCGGTGCCGGGGGCGCCGGCGGATAACCTCGGCGTGCTGGTCACCAGCGAGCGGCACGTCGTGCTGCTCGGCGCGGGCGGCAATCCGCGCAAGATCCAATGGTCGGACCAGGAAGAACCCGAGGTTTGGACGCCGCTGGTCGACAACCTGGCGGGCGACAAGCTGCTGGAAACCGAGGGGCGCGTGCTGGTTGCCTGCAAAGCGCCGGGCGGCAGCCTGATCTTCACCGACAACGACGTGCATGTGATGAGCTATCTCGGGCCGCCGTTTGGCTATGGGATCAAAAAGGCCGGGGCAAATTGCGGGCCCTGCTCCCGGCGCGCGGTGGCCTATGCCGGGGACTCGGTGAAATGGATGGGTCAGCAAACCTTCTGGCAGTACAGCGGCGCGGTCACGCCGCTGATCACCGAAATCAGCGATTGGCTGTTCAGCCTGATCAACCGTGACATGATCGGCCGGGTGTTTGCGGCACCCAATCCGTCCTTCACCGAGCTGTGGTGGTACTGGCCGGATGAAGGCGCGCAGGAGTGCAACCGCTACGTCGCGCAGGACTACGGCGACCCGTCCGGTCCATGGATGATCGGCCGACAGGCGCGCACCGCCGCCGATACGCGGGGCTCGATGCTGCGCCCGGTGCTCGCCGGCGCTGACGGGAAGCTCTATCTGCACGAATTCGGCTACACCGACGACGGCGCCAGCCGGGTCGGGCAGATCTATCTCGAGACCGGCGATTTCATGGCCTCGCCGGAGGCGGATTTCCGCTTTCATGTGCGCCAGATCCGGCCGGACTTTACCGGCCCCGCGAACCGCGTCGGCTTTCGTTTCTTCCTGTGGGAAGAACCGGACGGGCCGCAATGGGATACCGGCTCCTATCCGGTGATCAACGCAAGCGGGCTGGTCGATGCGCGATTCTCCGCCCGCGGCCTGCGGATGCGCATCGAGGCGCTCGAAGATGGGCCGTGGGCGCTCGGGCGCACCCGGCTCGATATCCGCAAGGGAGGCTCGCGCTGATGGCGCGCCTGCCACCGCAAAGTTTTACCCCGCCGACATCGGGCTCGCTCGAGCAACGGGTGCGCATCATCGGTGAGGCGCTATCGCGCAAGGCGGATCTCAGTCTCGAGCCGGTCTACAGCGCGGTGCTGCTGGTCGCACCGGGCGGGGCGACCTGGCGGCTGAGTGTGGACGACACCGGCGCGGTGTCGACCGTGGTGGTGGCGCGCTCATGATCGCGCAGCATGAGCTCTGCAAGCGGATCGAAATCGCCCTGCAGCGCGGCGGGGCGTATCTGACGCTCGAGGATCTCGTGGCGCTGGCGCGGGCTGGCAAATGCCAGTTTTGGGCGACGGACGGCGCGGCGGTCGCGAGCGAGATCCTCACCTATCCGCGGAAGAAAATCCTCAACTGCTTCATGGCGGCGGGCGAACTGCCGGCGATCTTCGCGCTGCAGGAGCGGATCACGGATTTCGCGCGCGAGCAGGGTTGCACCGCCATGGTGTGCCACGGTCGCACCGCGTGGGGCACGATCGGCGCGCCGCATGGCTGGAAGGCGCAGGCGATCCACTATGCGAGGGAGCTGCGGCTATGACCGGATTCTGGCGCCCGCCCTACGCGACGGATTTCCAGATCACCCGCGGCTCGGGCGGTGGCGGCAATACAACCAGCACGTCGCAAGTGATCATCCCGCCATGGGTACAGGAGGCGGGACAGAAGAACATCAGCATCGCCGATCAGCTCGCCGGCCAGGGCTACGAACAGAACCCCTATTCCGGTGCGGCCGGCGTCGCGCCGTTGTCGGCCGATCAGACCGCAGCCTACGGCACCGTGCGCGACCTGCAGGGCGCCGCGGCGGCCGGCTACGATCCGGCGGAGGCACAAGTCGGCGGGCTAATCGGCAACGCCCGCCCGATCACCGCGGACGCGATCGGCGCCAACGTGACCAGCCTGATGCGCCCCTATTCGGATATCGTGATCGATCCGTCACTCGCGCTGATGCGGCAGCAGCTCAATCAGACCAAGAACACGATCGGCGCCAACGCGGCGAATGTCGGCGCGTTCGGCGGCTCGCGCCAAGGCGTCGAGGAAGGCATCGCCGACAGTCAGACCGCGCTGCAGGCCGGGCAGCTCAAATCCGGTCTGCTGCAGTCCGGCCTCAACGCCGTGCTGCCGGTCGCGTCGGGCATCGAGACGCAGAACCAGGCGCTCGGCCAGTGGGCCAACACCACACTGCCGGCGCTCTACGGCGCGGAAAGCAATCAGCGGATCAAAGACGCGGCAGCGCTCGAGCAGGCCGGGCTCGCGCAGCGCGGCTACAGCCAGGAAATCATCAACGCGCAGGCCGCCGAGGAAGAAATGCGCAAGGCTTACCCGATCGAAATGCTGCAGCTCCGCGAGCAGGCGCTATCGGCGGTGCCCTACGGCAACACCACGCAAAACACCGGGCCGGGGCCGCAGTCGAATATGGCCGGCACGATCATCGGCGGCGTCGGCGCGGCGGCGGCGGTCGCGGCGGCGGCGGTCGCGATCTAAGGGGGCGGGGATGTCAGGCAGTTGGGGCGCGGGCGGGTTCGACCCGGACTTGTTTCTGAAGCAGATGGGTTCGCTCACCGGCAGCTCTGGCGGGCTTGGGGCGATCGCGGGGCCGCTGACCGGCGATCCGATGAGCGGCGCCAATACGTGGGGCGCGGCAGATCCATCATCCGGCTGGTTTGGCAAGAACACCGCCGACACATTAGACGCGCTCAGTAAGGGGCTCGGCGGGCTGAAGCCGCTGGCCGATCCGATGGCGGCGCAAGCCCGGCAAGGTGCGCCGGCGGGGAGTTTCCACCCCGGCGAGCAGCCGCAACTGCTCACGCAATATGTCAATCAGTTACGCGAGCGGCAGCAGCAGCTCCGCTCGCAGTTCATGCCGAAGGTGAGCGGCCTGTTGGGAGGTTAGGCCATGTCGGAATACACCGGCCTGCTCAACTGGAACCCGGACGATCCGGCGGTTCAGCCGCTGCTCGCGATGAGCGCCGAACAGGTGGCGCCCGGCCTGGCTAGGTCGCCAGACCAAGCGCCGCCAGCCGCCCCGGCAGCGCCGCCGGCCGATGAGGGGCCGGGGTTCTGGTCGAGGCTGGGAACCGGCTTTCAGGATGTGACCTCCGGCATCGGTGAGGCGCTCGGCGGCGGGCTCGATCCCAGCATCACCGGGCGTGATCGCACGAATGCCGGGATCCGCGCGCTCATGTCGGCCTCGGTGAACATGCTGGCAAATTCAGGGCCGAGCTATACCCCGCGGAATTTCGGGCAAATTGCCGCCGCCTCGCTCGCCGCCGCCGGGGAAACCAATCAGCTCGCCGAGCTCAACCAGTTTCGCCGCGATCAATCCAAGCAGACGCTCGCGCTGCGCCAGCAGCAGCTGCAGCAGCAAGGGCTCATGCCGAAGCTGGCGCTGCTCAAGTTTGGCGAGGACAGGGAAGCCGCCGCGCGACTGAACAAGCTGATCGAGAAGCTGATCGGCGGCGGCGATGGCGCGGCGCCCGGCGATGGCGCGACGGCGCCGACCGGGGCGGGGCCGATCACGCCGGAGGTGCAGGCGGATTTCGTCAACAAAGGCTGGCCGCTATGGACTGATATTGCACAAAAGACCGGGTTTACGCCGGATGTGGTTGCCGGCCTCGCGGCGCACGAAACCGGCTGGGGCACCTCGCCCGCGGCGCAGAAAGGCAATCTGTTCGGGATCTCGTCCAACGAAAAGCCGCTGACCTACGCGAGCCCGATGGAGGGCGCGACCGCGTTCGTCTCGCTGATGAACGGCGACCGCTACAAGGGCGTCGATCGCTCCGGCACCCCGTCCGAGGTGATCGGTCGGTTGGCCAAGGCCGGCTATAACACCGCAGATCCGGACTACACGACCAAAGCGGCGCGCACGGTTGACCAGATCGCCCGGCTGCGCTCGCCGGACCAGCCGGCGCCGGTGCAGACGGCAGGACCAGCCGCGCCGACCGGCGCCACCGGGGCACCGCCGCCGGCGTCAGCGCCCGTCGCACCGCCTCCGGCGCCCGCTGGCGACACCACGGCAGCGCCGCCGCCCATGCCGCCCGTGGCGCCCG
>Ga0134121_10002604_pt1 | contig 15474 bp, 10 predicted proteins | sample KB301_FD_96463 | JGI IMG/M metagenome (GOLD analysis project Ga0134121, IMG submission 96463) | Terrestrial soil microbial communities without Nitrogen fertilizer from Kellogg Biological Station, Michigan, USA - KB3-0-1 | ecosystem: Environmental > Terrestrial > Soil > Unclassified ... | reverse complement strand
TCTGCGCACTGGCGACACCGTCAGCGGCCAGATCCGGCCGCCCAAAGAAGGTGAACGCTATTTTGCTTTGATCAAAGTCGAAGCCATCAACTTCGAATCTCCGGATCAGGCGCGCGAAAAAGTCTTCTTCGACAATCTTACGCCGCTCTATCCGGAAGAACAGTTGAGGATGGAGACTTTGTCTGACAATCTGTCCGCGCGAGTCATCGATCTGGTGACGCCGCTCGGCAAAGGACAGCGTGGATTGATCGTCGCGCCGCCGCGCACCGGTAAAACGATGCTGCTGCAAACGATCGCGAACTCAGTCACGCAGAACCATCCGGAAACAACCTTGATCGTGCTGCTCATCGACGAGCGACCTGAAGAAGTCACTGACATGCAGCGCTCGGTCAACGGCGAAGTGATCTCGTCAACGTTTGACGAGCCACCTACTCGCCACGTGCAAGTGGCGGACATGGTGATCGAAAAAGCGAAACGACTCGTCGAACACAAACGTGACGTCGTAATTCTGCTCGACTCGATCACGCGTCTCGCACGTGCGCACAACGCAGTCGTGCCACCGAGCGGTAAGATCCTCTCGGGCGGTATCGATTCAAACGCGCTGCAACGTCCGAAGCGATTCTTCGGCGCCGCGCGCAACATCGAGGAAGGCGGCTCGCTGACGATCATCGCGACTGCGCTAATCGACACCGGCTCGCGCATGGACGATGTGATCTTCGAAGAGTTCAAAGGAACCGGTAACTCGGAAATCCACCTCGATCGACGTCTGAGTGATAAGCGGCTGTTTCCTGCAATCGACTTGCAACGCTCCGGCACGCGCAAGGAAGAATTGCTGATCAGCAAGGAAGACCTCAATCGCATCTGGGTGATGCGGCGTGTGCTGAATCCGCTCTCGCCGGTCGAGCAGATGGAAGTCGTGCTCGAGCGACTGGAGAAGACCAAGTCCAACGCTGAATTTCTCGCCTCGATGCAGAGCTAGATTTTTCGCCACAAAGAGGCACAAAAACACACAAATGGTTCTTGAATCATTTCGTGTTTTTTGTGCCTTTTTGTGGCAATACTCTTTTTGAATGCGGGTAGCCATTCTTACTTCTGAAGCTGTGCCTTTTGCCAAAACCGGCGGGCTGGCTGACGTCTCCGGTGCTTTGCCGAAAGCGCTGCAGCATCTCGATGTCGACGCGAAACTCATCCTCCCGCTTTACGAGAAAGTCGATCGTTCGCTGCTGAACGGCGGCTCCGTCGAGAACGTGCGCGTTGAGTGGCGCGGCAAAATTCACCAGGTTCGCTTTCTGTTCAGCGATGCCGCGGGCGCGCCGGCTTATTTGCTCGACGCACCGGAATTCTTCGCGCGTCCAAACATCTACGGCTACAACGACGACTACATTCGCTTCGCATTCTTCTCGCGCGCCGCGCTCGCACTGCTCAAGCATTTGAGTTTCGAGCCTGACATCGTACACGGAAACGATTGGCAGTGTGGTTTCGCGATGGCCGAGTTGCGCGCACGTCGTCGTCACGAAGCGTTCTTTCAAAACACGAGGAGCCTGTTCTCACTTCATAACGTCGGTTACCAGGGCTTGTTTGACGCGGGCGATCTCTGGTGGCTCGGATTCGGCGATTCACCGGAGCGCGACGACTTCATGCTCGACCGTGCCGCCTCTGCTTTGAAAGCAGGAATCATCACTGCTGACGCGCTCTCGACCGTGAGCCCGCGTTACGCGCAGGAGATTCAAACTCCTGACCAGGGCTACGGGCTCGATTGGTTACTGCGCTCGCGTCGCGATCGTTTGGCGGGCATCACGAATGGAGTTGATTACAGCCTTTGGAATCCGGAAACTGATCCAGACATCGCGGGAAACTATTCCGCCGCTGACTTATCAGGCAAGCGCGATTGCAAGATCGACCTGCTGCGTCGCTTTGGTCTACCCGAGAACCCGGACCGGCCGATCATCGCGGTAATCTCGCGCCTCGTGGGCCAGAAGGGCTACGATCTGGTTCGCCAGCTCTCGTATCCGATTCTCGCGACCGGAGCTTTCTTCATCGCGCTCGGCGAAGGCGAGAAAGAATACAAAGACTTTCTGCAATGGTGGCACGACACCGCGCCGCGACAGGTTGGTATTTACATCGGCTTCGCGCCGGAGTCTCTCGCGCATCAGATCGAAGCGGGCGCCGACATGTTTCTCATGCCGTCACTTTACGAGCCCTGCGGGTTGAATCAGATGTACAGCATGCGTTACGGCACCGTGCCGATCGTGCGCGCGACCGGCGGTTTGGACGACACGGTCCAACAGTTCAATCCGTCAGATGGAACGGGAACCGGTTTCAAGTTTGGACCGTACGAAGCGGGCGCGTTGCTTGAAAAAATACGCGAAGCCCTTTACTTTTATGCGCGGCCCGAGCAGTGGCAAAAGATTCAGCACAACGGAATGTTAGTCGACAATTCCTGGGAAGCTGCTGCGAAGAAGTACATTCAGCTATATGAGGAGATGATTAAGCTCTGATCTGTAAAACCCGTGGCTAAAGTAATCGCAGTGATTGGCGCCCAGTGGGGCGATGAAGGTAAAGGCAAGATCGTAGATCTGCTCGCCGAGCGTTTCGACATCGTCGCTCGCTACCAGGGCGGTCACAACGCCGGCCACTCGGTCCAGGTCGGCGATCAGTCGTTCGTGCTGCACCTGCTGCCGTCTGGGATCGTGCATCGCGGCAAGACGTGCGTGCTCGGCAACGGCATGGTCATCGATCCGAAAGCGTTCTTCGCCGAAGCGGATCGTTTGACGCAACAAGGCATCGAAGTCTCACCGGAGCGCGTCAAGATCAGCTCGCGCGCGCATCTGATTCTTCCCTATCATCGCGCTTTGGACCACACCAGCGAAGAACGGCTCGGCAACGAGAAAGTAGGCACCACTTTGCGTGGCATCGGTCCGGCGTACGAAGACAAGGCCGGTCGCCGCGGCATTCGCACTGCCGACGCGCTCGTGCCTGACGTGCTTCGTTCGCGTATCGAGCGCAATCTCGAAGACGCAAACCGCATCATCGAAGCTTATCGTGGCGAACGTCTCGATGCTGATGAGATTTTTAAAGAGATGTCGGTGCTGACGGAGCGGCTTGGACCATTCATCGCTGACACGACGCACTATCTCAACGTCGCGGCAACCGAAGGCCGGTCAATACTGCTCGAAGGCGCACAGGCGACGCTGCTGGACGTAGACCACGGCACTTATCCCTTTGTAACTTCGTCAACGACAGTTGCAGGCGGCGCGATCATCGGCACCGGTCTCGCGCCGCATCGTTTGAGTGGCGTGCTCGGTATTGTTCGCACTTACACGACGCGCGTTGGTGAAGGCCCGTTCCCGACCGAGATGCTCGAGGGTGAAGCGGAACTGGGCCAGATGATTCGCGAGCGTGGTCGTGAGTATGGCGCTTCAACCGGGCGGCCGCGTCGTTGTGGCTGGTTTGACGCGTTTGCGACGCGCTATGCAGCAGAGATCAATGGCTTCTCTTCAGTGGCGCTGACAAAACTCGACGTGCTCGACACGCTCGACGAGATCAAAGTCTGCACTGGTTACAAGCTCGACGGAAAAGTGTGTGAATCGTTGCCGGCAGTCTCACAGGATCTGCGGCGCGTCGAGCCCGTTTATGCAACCTTGCCTGGCTGGCGCAGCTCGACGCTCGGCATGACCGAGATGAGTTCCCTTCCCACCAACGCGCGTCGTTACGTCGACTTTTTATCCGAGCAGATCGGCGTCGAGATCGGGCTTGTCTCGACTGGACCCGAGCGCATGCAAACCATCATCGTGCAGGATTCGGCGCTCGGTGGCTGGCTCCGCGATAGTAAATAGGCAGCTCCGCTCTTCTTTGTGCCTTTTGTGGCTCTTCCTTTGTGCTTTTTTGCCCTTTTGGACAATCGTGGGCAGCTTCGGTAGAATGCCTTCCGTTCTCGCAACCAGAGCACGCCCGCGCGTGCTCTCTGCATGTAGATGGGCCGATAGCTCAGTTGGTAGAGCAACTGGCTTTTAACCAGTGGGTCGCAGGTTCGAGTCCTGCTCGGCTCAAATCCCATCCAAAGAGTTCTCACACCGCCGAAATGAAAAGCTGATTTTTCACATTAAGAATAGAACGCAGATTGAGAAGAGTTATCCGGGAGTAAGATGGCTCGCACGTCTAAGCTAGCTTTGTGCTCTGACGAACCGGACTTCCTACCTTATCAAGCAGGTGTCTGGCCAGAACTCACAGTCCGCAAGGATTTCATCGCCAACCGCGACGATTTTGCAGCCTGATTTCCATGATCAATCCAGTTGCTGCAATCAGGAACTACAAGCCGTCCGCCATGGTGCGGGCCTTCATTATTAGTCTGACGGTGCCGCTGGCACTGCTTTTTGTCTACTTCAGTTTTCACGTCACAAGCCGCACTCGTTATTTCAATGACCGTAACTTTCGACAATTAAGCAATCTAAGTGACGAGGTCTCCGGCAGAGTCGCCGATCTCGGCACAGCGTTTACTAACGCCGTCGACAGATTCCTTAATCCCCCGCCGGATCAACAACCATTAAAGGAGAATGGCGGGTTCCAGAGCTATCTCGACGTGCTAAGGAGCGACGGAGCCATTTTCTCGGCCGGCCACATAAAGCCGCAAGACGCCGCCGGTAAGAAAACCGACTTTACGGTCAACATCGACGTCACGATGCTGGACTCGACCCCATGGTTGAGCTTTGAGGGGAACGGCAAGCTCAAGGACGGGAGCCAGCTCAACGTTTCAGCCGGTACAGATTTCCGATCGCTGATTGAGTCAATTCTGAGCAGACAGGAAGAGGCGCAGTCGAAGACCGACAGTGAACCAGATTTCGATCATGTCGTCGTTGCGCGCGCCGATACTGGTGAGACACTTTTCGAGCAAACTACCCAGGAGTTACACCTCACCTCGTTCGAGTATGTTCACCTGGCTGATACGCCTGACAAGACTTTCGACCTGAAAACCCGAAGCCAAACAACCGACAGCGTTGACGTAACCATCGCGGGCACGAGGTACAAGCTTTACGTGCAGCCAATCGAGATAGCTTTGCCGACCAAAGGAGTCGCGGGTGGTGAGACCCACTGGGTGATTTGTGGTCTCGTGGATGCGAGCCGCTTCCGCTATCAGACGTGGACTATTTCTTACACCGTTTTAATTCCAAGCTTTTTCGTTGCTGGATTGCTCTTACTAAGCTGGTTCTTTCTGAAGCTGCTCTTCATTGGCCCAAAGGACAGATTGCGCCCCGTCGAAACGCACGTGCTGGCCATATCGGTTATCGTCGCCGGCTTTCTACTCACCGGTTTAGTTATCTACAGCTTAACTTACACGAATCTCGAACTCATTTTAGATAAGCAACTCGAGAATGTCGCCGACACGTTTAAGACAAACTTCAGGCAGGAGGTCGAACTCGCGCTCGATCAGATCGATAAACTCGATCTCGAACGCGTCGAACGCATCCACCGGCCGGCTGAATACGTCACCAGGACCAACCTGCTGAAAGAGATCTGCAAAGATGGAAACTGTGACTCGAAGCAAACTCCATATCCGTACTTCAAGTCGGTACTTTGGATCGACGATCAAGGCCAGCAAATTGCGAAATGGACTATTAACAGCCAGACGACCAAATTCATTAACGTCGGTACCAGAAAATATTTCACAAACATTAGAAACGGCTATCCACTCGACTTGAACGGCAGGAAATTCTGGTTGGAGCACGTCGTCTCAAAAATCACAGGCGGTTTCACGACAGCCATTTCGAAAGCGGCTAGAGCTGAGGGCGAGCCGAAAGCCAGCGTTGTTGTGCTTGATACGAACCTCGTGTCCTTAATGAAGCCGGCAATGGTCAGAGGGTTCAGCTATCGAATAATTGACGCCGATGGCGAAGTTGTTTTTCCCAACATCAAGGAGAACTTTTTCAAGGAATCCGATCAGGATCGTCAGTTGCGCTCCGCTGTATCCGGACACCTGAGCGACTGGGTCAATGCACCGTATCTTGGTCGCGACTCGCGCATCTACGTGACACCCATACCAGGCATGCCTGACTGGACCCTCGCAGTGTTTCGCGACAAAGAACCATTGAGAAGCGGGTATCTGGAGCTTGTCACTCTGTCGTCGTTGCTATTCGTTATTTATCTGTTAGTGTTCTTATCGCTATTGATGGTGATGTTCCTCGCGTTTCCAGCCACACGACCGGCGCGGAAGTGGCTGTGGCCGTCGCCGAAGTCTTCACCCATTTACCTGCAATCGATTCCGGCCACTGTTCTCTTGTGTTTCGTTGCCTACTGGCTATCCACTCGTTTGTCCGACCGCGCCCTAGTTGTCGTCTTTAGTTCGCTCTCGCTCGTGGCTATTCTGCTCCTGACCGTGCAATTGAAATACCGGTTCGAGCTTAGAAAAGCGGCCGAATTTGCAGACGCTCTTGGGCGATTGTGGTCAAAGATCAATTATCGATTTCTATTTATCCTTTGTTTAGTGCCGCTTGTTTTTCTTCTTGCCGTGCTGCCGTCGCTGGCTTTCTTTCGACTCGCCTTCAACCAGGAGATGGATCTGTTTACGAAGTATGGGCAAATTACTTTGGTCAACAGCCTGAATGAACGAGAAGCACGTGTTCGTTCTGCCTATGCCGGTATTGATTTCGGATCGGACCCAAAAGCGGCCCAGAATTTCGTTCAGGCAAGGTTGAACCAGGTCTTTGATCGTTGTGATGATTTTTTCTTCGATACGCAAGTTGCGAACGGCCGTATAACCACGACGACAGCCGTCGAACCGCATGAGCTCTTCCTGCTTGGGAGTCTCAGAAAACTCTTACCTTTCGGAAGTCGAAGCAGCATCATCCGGCATGGTTTAGTTGAGAGCAAAAGAGCGGACAACTTCTGGCGCTGGGGTCGAAATGAAGGCGGAAAATTGGTTCTGCAAGCCGGGCCGGAAAGTCCGAGCGACGGGACGGATAAGCCGGCGAACGCGGATAAGACCGACACGACGAACACGGCAGGATTCAGCATCATCAGCAACACACCTCACTTCTGGTTGCGACGACTTTCCTGGTTCTCTTTCGTCTCGCTGATGGTTTTCATTTTGTTCCTTGTCATACGCTTCGTTGTAAAGCGCGTTTTTCTGCTTGATGCAGTCAAACTAGTATCCAACTCCGAAGACAAGCAGTCCGTCTTATCAGGAACGTGGAAGCGCTTCGTGGTGCTGGGTTCTCCCTACACGCGTCGAAATCAGCTTGCGCCAAAAGCGGAATTCAAGGTGCTGAATCTGGCGGTCGATAAGTGGGGACAAAAGTTTGATCTCGAAGAATTCCTGAAAGACACACCGTCCAGGTCTATCGCGATTGAATGTTTCGAATACGAGTTCGATCAGCCGCAACAGAATCTACAAAAGCTCACGTTGCTTGAGGACCTGCTAACTCACGATGGCACGGTGCTCGTCTCCTCAACGGCCGATCCCAGCGACTATCATTTCGAGATTCCCGACAATGCTGTGAATGATCTAAGGATTACCGATGCGTCTGCACGCTGGGCCGGCCTCATGAGTAAGTTCTGGATCCAGTATCTCGAGGATGACGGCAACATCGAGGCGTTCAAGAATGAACTCAGAGAGAACCATAAAAACAAAAACCGGACGGCCGTAAACGGTAATCAGGCCGCGAGCAAAAAATCGGAAGTCGAACAATGCAAAACTGAAGCTGTCAAGACTGATACCGAAAGCCAGAACGGAACCGGCGCTAAGCCGGATGAACCCATAGCAACTGATCCGGCGGAGGAAAAGTTGTATCAATTGCTGATTCGGGAGTGTGCTCCGCGAGCTTGCCTTCAGGACATCGGAAAGGCAATTGCCAAACGCTGGAATTTCAAAAACACCTGTCCTGAGGCGCTCATTGAAGAGGTTTTGCTGCAAGCCACGACTTACTACAAATTCGTTTGGAAGTCATGTTCGCGACACGAGAAGGTAACGCTGGCTCACCTTGCGCGCGACGGTTTCGTCTCGCCAAACGATCCGGATCTTCAGCAATTAGTACGTCGCGGGTTCATCGTACGCGATCCTGAAGTCCGCTTGATGAACGAAAGCTTCAGACTGTTCGTGATAGATAAGTGCCGCACTGACGAAGACGTGGCGGTCACAGAGGGAGAAGCGCGAAAGAGCAGTTCCTGGCAATATTTGAAGATCGCGTTGTACGTTGCAGTGGTCGTAGTGATGGTATTCTTGTTTGCTACTCAGCGGGATTTGTACAACACAACGCTGGTGGCTCTTACCAGTATCCTCGGCGGACTACCGGTAATCCTCAACTTCTTCAACCTCTTTCAGAAGAACGCCGCCGCCCCGCGTCCTCCGTCTCCATCTTCGTGAACGTTTGGCTAGCGGGATCCCGGCAAAAAAACAGGCGCTGCTGAGACCTGTCTGCTCAGCAGCGCCTTCGGCCTCACCTTCCTGGGAGTTGGCGTGAGGCTAACAAGATGCGGCTTTGGTTATATCTGCCGCCACCAATCATCGCAAGACTCAATTGATGCAAGATTTTGAACGAAGTTGAAAACACTCCTACTTACTCCCGCACTCCCGCACAGAACGCAGGCTGAGTTTTACAGCACGGGGAACGACGCTCTAGCGAATCAAGGTCAGGATCGTCAGAATTATCGTCGTCGTAGTGCTGGTTATTGAGGTTGATTGCCCCGTCGGCGGATCTGGCGGTTTCGCGCCTGGTGAGTAAATTGTCCCTGCAAACGCAGAAACAGCAAAGGTTAAACTCAGGGTCACGATTGCGCCCGTTCGGCGTAATTTATTCACTTGTCGGTGCCTCCTAAGGATTCAGGTTTTGCATTGAGAACTAGAGAGCGATGCAAAATTTTCTAAAAACAACCTAAGCCACTGCAACTTTTCTTGCAAGAGTGCGCGGGAGTGGTTAAGATTTGGTTGCAGTGCTGACCTGAACTTTTTGTTCTCACATGACTTTACGGGCCTCACTCTTTCGCGAGTTAGTAAAGCCAAACCTCAGTGTGGTGGGCCGTGCGGAGCTGTGCTGTGAGCTCGCCAGGGAGTTTGAGAACCGCGGCGAGTACGAAGAAGCATGTGAAGTGCTGTCTGGTTTCTGGCCGCGCATTGGTGAAAATCCCAAACTCGAAGGCCTGGAACGATCCATTGCCGCCGAGGTTTTATTGCGTGCGGGAGTGTTGACTGGAATTATCGGGAGTAGTCGCCAGATCCCTGACGCACAGGAAACCGCAAAAGACTTAATCAGTCAAAGCCTCACGATATTTCAATCGCAACGATACAAAAATAAGTCGGCGGAAGCGCAGATAGAGCTCGCGCTCTGCTACTGGCGCACGGGCGAGTACAACAACGCCTCCGATCTTCTCAATGTCGCTATCGAGCAGTTGGGTATCGACTGCGAGTTGAAGGCGAAAGCGATAATTCGCGTGGCCATTGTTAAGGCTGTTTCCGGTCGCCTCACCGATGCGTTGGAATGTCTCACCGACAACGCCGCTCTGTTTCAGAAAGTTGGTAATTACACGCTCAAGGGTTGTTACTATCAGACACTCGGAGATGTGCTCAAGGATCTTTGGGACTCGGGAACGCCGGGAGATTACCTCGACCGCGCCTTGGTCGAATATGCCGCCGCGAGTTATCACTTTGAGCTTGCGGACCACCGGCGGTATCGCGCTAACGTCGAAAACAATCTCGGTTTGATCTATTTCCAAGTCAGCCGTTGCAAAGAAGCGCACGAGCATTTGGATCGCGCGCGGCGGATGTTTACCAGTCTCAGAGACAAGAATGCAGTAGCACAAGTTGATGAAACGCGCGCGCGCGTGTTGTTGAAAGAAAAACGATATGACGAGGCTGAGAAACTCGCGCGTTTTTCGGTGCGAACTTTGGAAAAGAGCGACATGCAATTGCCGTTAGTGGAGTCACTCACCACCTACGGCACCGCCCTCGCGCGGCTTGGAAATTACGGCGCTGCGCTTTCAACCTTCCGTCGCGCCATCGACGGCTCTCAGCAGATCGGCTCTCTCAATCGTGCCGGACAAGTTGCACTCACCGTCTTTCAGGAAATGGGCGAACGACTGGCAGTGCACGACAAGGGTATCTTTGTTTCCGGGCGGAGTTTCAGTGAAGAGATACAATCACTTGAAAGTGACCTGATAAAACACTCGCTCGAGACTAATGAGGGCAGCGTCACCCGCGCTGCTAACAATCTCGGTATATCGTATCAGGAATTGAATTACATGCTCGAGACAAGGCACCGTGAACTGGTCCACCTGAGAACCCCCGTGCGCCGTCGCCCACGGAAAGATTAATTCGCAGAGAATCGCTCACCACGCAAAGGCCGCAGATAAACGCTGATCTGCGTCGAGTTACTCTCCCAGAATCGATAAATACGCTCTCCATGGTCCGACGGCCTCACCGTACTGCTGCGACATTACGCGGACTACTTGCCTGATGTGACCGAGATCGTGGACCACCCAGGTTGATAATAATTGCTTCAACGTCACCACACCGAGCTCCGGATGGCGACCACGCTTGTCCAGTAGGTCAGAAGTTAGATTCAGCGACTGTAATTCACGCAGCTTTTCAGCGCGCACTTGTGCAAAGATGTCGAGCAGCTCAACGATCGACTTCCCTTTCGACTCCGCAAACATCGCCACACGGTCGAACGGTTCAAAAGCCTTTGCCTCACCGTGCTCGAGAATGATCTTCGCGCGTGGAATCCAGTCAGTCTCGTCGCCATGAATCAAGTGGCCAATCACGTCGTACGGGCTCCACGTGTCCGGCCCTTCATTCCGGACCAGCCATGGTTCGGGAAGATCGCGCAGCAGCGCGTTCAACGTTGCCGGCGTTCTTCGCAAGACCTCGAGCGCATGTGCAAGTTCAAATTCCATGCTCAATTAAGCATCTCAGTTCTGCGATCCGGATTTAAGTGTAAGTATCACTATTTCCGGCGGCAAGCCAAAACGAACAGGAACGATGCTCGTGCCGATTCCGGTCGTCACAAACAGATGATGATTGTTCTCAAACACGTGACCCTGGACCCAGCGATTGCCATATTCCGACGACGAGATCACCGGGCCGATGATGGGAAATCTGACTTGCCCGCCATGAGTGTGACCAGCCAATACGAGCTGCACGCGCTGCGGCACGTTTGGAAAGATATCCGGGTTGTGCGTGAGCGCAATCACCGGTTGTCCTTCGGGAACAGCGGCAACCGTGTCAGCAATCCTTTGCGGGCGCGTCCAAAGATCCGCGAGACCGACGAGCCAGAACGACGTGCCGCGCGCGTCGACTTTCGCAGATTCGTTTTCGAGAACTTTGATTCCATTTTGTTCCAGAGCTTTGCGGACCTTTGCGCCGCTGTACCACCAATCGTGATTCCCCAGCACGGAATAGACGCCGAGCGGCGCGCGGAAATCCTTTAATATCGGACCAAAGACTTCCGGCTCGACACGCTCCGTGGTCCGGCCGGCGCCCGCTACGTAATCGCCGAGGATCACGATCAGATCCGGCTGTAGTTCGTTCGTGCGCGCGACGATCGTGCGCAGCTTTTTCTCGGTGATGAACCTGTTGTCGACGTGCAGGTCTGAAATGACAGCGATGCGCAGACCGTCGAGCGGTGGCGGCCAGTTATCGATCTGGATTGTCTGCTCGTGGACCACAAGCCGGCCCGGTTCGATGAGGAATCCCCAGAACGCAGCCCCGGCAAGGAACAGGATGATCGCTGCAAACACAACTCGCAGCCGCTTGGGCCAACGGGGGACGCGGCCCCACTGCGCTGGTCCAGGCGGGCGCCGCACTTCGTTGTGAAGAAACAGCAGCAGCCCGAGCAGAATAGCGATGGCAACGACGAATGTAACAGTCATATTAAATGCGAAACAATGCTATCTTATGCGCCGTCAGGAGCACACAGCCAATGAAAACCATCTTAACCCCCATCTTAGCCTTAGCCCTGCTTTTCTGCGCGATTAACGTCTTCGCTCAAACTCCCGACCGGCAGTTCATTCGCACCGACGCGAAACTGATCGCGCTCACGCACGTGCGTGTGATTGACGGCACGGGCGCCGCCGCAAAGGACGATCAGACAATCGTCATCAGCGACGGCAAGATCCAGTCGATTGAGCCCGCCGCAACTGCGAAGATACCCGCCAATGCTCAGACACTCGATCTCAACGGCTACACAGTGCTGCCGGGTCTCGTCGGAATGCACAACCACATGTTCTTTCCGATGGGTGGCTCGCCGCCGATGTATTCGAACATGGGCATCAGCTTTCCGCGTCTCTATCTCGCGCTCGGCGTTACGACGATCCGCACTACGGGCAGCGTTGCTCCTTACTCCGATCTCGAAATCAAAAAGCTGATCGATGCGGGCCGGATGATCGGTCCAAAGATGCACATCACCGCGCCATACCTCGAAGGCGTGGGCTCGTTCACGCCGGTGATGCACACGCTTACCGGGCCGGACGACGCTCGCAAGCTGGTGAATTACTGGGCCGATCTCGGCGCGACGTCGTTCAAAGCGTACATGAACATCACGCGCGCTGAGTTGCGCGCAGTGGTTGAGGAAGCGCACAAACGCGGACTCAAAGTCACGGGCCATCTCTGTTCGATCGGATACAAGGAAGCGGCTGAGATCGGCATCGACAATCTCGAGCATGGACTGTTTGCGGATTCGGAGTTTGTTACGAACAAAGAGCCGGACAAGTGCCCGCAGGGCGTCTCGAATAGTCTTCGTCAACTCGATCTGAATAGTCCGGCGGCGCAGGAGACGATTCGCACGCTCATCGCGAAGAACGTGGCGATCACATCGACGTTGCCGGTCTTCGAAAGTGGTGGCGCGCCGCTGGCCCAATCAGGCATCGGCGCGAGCAGTGCGTTGTTGAATCAACGTGTTTTTAATGTGATGTCGACGGACGCGCGCGTTCGTTACTTGCAGGCACGGGCGCGCGTCTCACCGGAAGCAAATTTCATCCCGCTGATGCGGAAGGCGATGGACTTCGAACGCGCCTACGTGAAAGCTGGTGGACTGCTCATCGCTGGACTCGATCCGACGGGCAACGGCGGGATTGTCGCGGGGTTTGGCGATTTGCGTGAAGTCGAGTTGCTGGTCGAAGCGGGATTCACACCGCTTGAAGCGATCTCGATCGCTTCACTCAACGGCGCGAAGTTTCTCGGTGAAGACGCGCGCATCGGCTCCATCGCGTCCGGCAAACAGGCGGACTTGATGGTTGTCAAAGGCAATCCCGCCGCGACGATCAGCGACATCGAAAACGTCGAGATTGTTTTCAAAGATGGTGTCGGCTACGACTCAGACAAACTCATTCAGTCAGTCCAGGCACTCGTCGGCATCCGCTAAAGCAGTACACAAGAAGGCACAAAAAGCACAAAACGATTTACAGAACTCCGTTGTGCTTTTTGTGTACTTCTCTCATGTGCCTCTTTGTGGCTAATTCTTCGTCTTTTTGAGGCCGGTAACGATCGCTTCGGTGTTGTGCGCGAAGCGAATGCCGTAAATACCGTCAGTTGATTTGAGCTTGCCTGCCGTCACGAGTTCCGACTTGTTATAACTCGCGACGACCTTGTTATTGATCGCGCATTCAACCTTATCGCCCTTCACGGACAGCGCGATCTCCTGCGTTACGGGCTGTCCCTTGTCCGCGGCCTTGTTCACTGCCGGATCAGCAGCGCCGCGTGGTCCATTCAACTGAAACGGCGCTGGCCCAAACCCGCGCACGATGAAGTTACCGTTGCCATAAGCGGCGCAGTACAGGTAACTCTGCTGGTCCGTTCCGAGATCGTTACCCGCGATCACGATGCCGTAAGGGTGCGGGTGGTTATTAAGGTTCATGTACTTCGGCTCGGTGAACGTCGCTTTGACGGTGTAGTCACCGGTCGCTTTGTTCTTCGGATCCCAGTACGTGACGGCAGGCCCAGTAGTGACGTGCAAGCCGTTGCCATCCTTTTCGAGCTTCGCGCTATTGAGCGTCATTCCCCCTGCTTCCTCTTTAGCGTCGATCTTCCCGGTCCAACCGGGCACAGAGATCCCACCTCCCGCGACTCCCCTGGAACTCTCCATCTGTCCACCTTGCGAAAAATTCTCAGTCGGAACCGCTACAACCGCGAGCAAAGCGAGGGCAAGAGCAGTAAGGTAACGCATGTGCAATCCTCCTCATTACAAATTGTTGAAAGGAATATGGCAGACCAGACCATACTCACCAAACAACCACAAGGCAAGGGCAGACGACCAGTGCAGGCGTAACGCCGAAGGCGTTGGCTAATTTCAGCCCAGGGTTCGAGCTTGCGAGAACCCTGGGAACGAATAATGACTATGGGTTGAAACCCTGTAAGGGTTTAGTCGTATTTTTGGATTTATACCCGGGGGTTGTCGCTGACGCTCCAACCCTGGGCTCAAATTAGCGAACGCCTTCGGCGTTGAAAACCGATGTGCCTTTTTATTTACCGCATATGCAAGATTAGCCAACGCCTACGGAGTTAAAGTAAGCCGACGCTTGCCGGCGGAAAACGAAGAAGAGAATAACGGAAAAGATTGCGATGTGCATCAATAGGAACAACGGTGAGTGAAGGGCGCTGACGACGATGTGAAAAACGATCCAGGCGACGAGGAGCCAGCGGGCCCAGTTGCGGCCGTAGAGCATGAAGACGCCGGCGACGATTTGCAGGATGCGAGAGAGATGAATGTACCAGTGGCTCTTGATATCCGTAGTAACGAAGCCACTAATAAGCGCTATGCTGCCGAATAAAATGAAGAGCCAACTGATGATTGTGATCGAGAGTGGGCGTCGTGGCACGGGCCACAGATTACACTGATTTAAACCCGTGGTCTAACTTTTCGACGATAAAAAAGCGCGCCGCCACCAAGCGCGAGAGCAGCGAGGCCGCCGCCACCGAGCATCAGCAGTTGATATCTTCGCGGCGAAGCAGCTGACAACATATTTGTGGGTCGAGCGCTCTGTTGATACTGCAGAATTTCAGCGTTCCTCAGCGCCGTTTCCAAACGCTGCTTACCTGTCTCGAGCGTGTTCAGCTGCGCCTGCACGCCGTCTCTCTCAATCGTCAACTGTTTTCGCCGCGATTCGCGCAACTCCTCAGGTCTGGTTGAACCGATTCCAGCCAGTGAGCGTTCGATGTTTTCAGGCTTGAGAGCCTCATTCAAATCCTGCAGCCGCGCGCGCAAAGCCTCTTCCTGACCCTGCACTTCCAGCAACTGCATCTTCAGTTTATCGACGGATTCCGCCGCACTTTCCTGCGCATAAGCAGCCGCTGAAAACATCAGCAATATCAACAACACTAAACCGGATTTAAGCTTCATTCCCTCCACCTACTTTCGTTAGCCTCGAAAGTCTACGAGCAATTCGACGGCCATTCAATAGCTAACGCGTAATGTGGTCACAAAGAAGCACAAAAATCACAAAATGTCCCCTGTTAGTTTTTACAGGCGCTTGAGACGACGCCAGCGCTGCGGA
>Ga0134121_10002603_pt1 | contig 15480 bp, 22 predicted proteins | sample KB301_FD_96463 | JGI IMG/M metagenome (GOLD analysis project Ga0134121, IMG submission 96463) | Terrestrial soil microbial communities without Nitrogen fertilizer from Kellogg Biological Station, Michigan, USA - KB3-0-1 | ecosystem: Environmental > Terrestrial > Soil > Unclassified ... | reverse complement strand
TCTTCGAACCCCAGCGCGTGATTTGCGGCGGCGCTTAGTTCATTCTCGAGAACGGCGTCCGATCCAAACTCGGTGCAGCCCTGCTCGATCCCCCAGTCATCGGCGGCCGCGACCAGTGCCCGACCAACACCTTGCCGGCGGAACCCTTGATCGACATACCACCCCTCCAGGTAGGCCACTCGGTCGGTGTCGCACTCCTCAGCGTAGCTCCGGATCGACAGCTCCGCGAAGCCAACGGCGGTGCCGGTCTCGTCAAAGGCCAACAGCACCTCGAGCGGCATGCGCAGCTTCCCCGCGAAGTACTGATCCACCTCACCGGCGTGCGATCCCGCTTCGTGATGGGGCCAGAGCGCGTCGCGCATGCGGAGCCATGAAACGGCATCGCTCGGAGCGGCGGGTCGAACACGAATCATACGCTCGCCTTAGCGATCCACACCTCGCCGTAGCGTTCCATCAGGCCCAGCTCGTCAACCAGCAGCTCGGCCTCGAAGCTGCTGCTCTTGTAGTGATATCGCCGGTCGCTCAAGCGTTGATAGGATTGATCGAGCGGTCCCAGCCGGAAGGCCGGGAAGGTGAGCCAGGCGGCGCGGACCGCCATCGTCTCGCCCTCCGCGAGGGGAGCTCGGCGCAGTGGCAGGATGTTGGTCGCAGGGGTGAACGCGAGGTCAACGTCCAGCGCGCCGTCTACGGACGGGACCTGGACTCCGTTGAGCCACCAGTGTCCCTGGGTGTCGGAATGGATATCGCAGGCCACCAGCCGCTCACCCACCAAGCCCTGGACCGTCGCGATAGTAGTCCGCCACGAGCGGTCGCACTGCACCCGGTACTCGAGCCTGGCGGGTACCTGATCGACGGCCACCAGCACAAGTCCTTCGATCACCCAGGCGTCAGGCTCCTCCCTGAGTTGAGCGACCTCTGATCCAGGGAGGTCCAACCGTTGCCAGAAGACTGTCTTGAGGAGCGCCACCGTCGTGAACCGTTCAGGTCGTGCCTAGGCCCCTTCCGCGCCAATCGGGTGCCCGGTGGTGTCGTTACATGTCATGGGAGCACCTGCAGGGTGGGAACGGCTGGAATCTTAACCCCGGGCGACAAGCTACAGGCGACGATCGACTCCACGAAGGCTGCGAGGATCCTCGGGGTAGGCGCATGACATGAACTGGGCCGGCGGCTACTCGAGGGGCGGCAGCGGGAGTCCTCGCCGGACCCAGGCTTCGATTTCCGAGTCCCCCAAGAGGCGCAGCAAGATGCGTTCGTTGTTAATGGCGATGCGGGCTGCTCCGGTTTCGATGGTCCGGCGAAGCACGACCAGTTGTGGCAGCCCTGGCGTTGCGGTCGAGTCTGCCCAGATGTAGCGGAGGGCCCCAAGATTGATCCAATTGCTTCCGGTCACTATCTCGTCGAACTCGCCGCTCTTCCGGAGAAAGTTGTATCCCTCCTCAACGCTCCAGTCCAGCGCTACGCCGATAGCGGCAAAACTGAGCCTGGCGGTGGTGGCCTGCTTCCGAAGGCCTCGCTTCGCCTGCTCGATTGCGGCTTTCAGTTCGGAGCTCTGGCACGGTCCGCACGTGGAAGAGCCGACGTAGATGGCAACCAGCTGGGGCCCTTCCGGCATCTCGAAGCTGGGGGTATAAGCCGAGTCCTGCGCGCCCAGTACTGTCGTACTGCAGAGGAAAACAACCGTGAGTCCGACGCTGCGCATGGATATTCCTTCCTTCATTCACCCATCGGCTCGTTGCCTTGCTCTACGGGTAGCATTTCGGCCTCGCATCCTTAATGCGCGCAATCCGATCCTTGGCAAGATCCGAAATGGTGGGCTTGGGAACGGGAACGGGATAGCGGATCGTGTCGACGAACTTGGGAGGGACGAGGTGCTGGTTGCCAAAGTACTGCTGCATCCGGCTCGTCAGGCGTTTTACATCGACACAAGTCTTGGCGTTCTGACGCCTTTCGTAGATCGATTGAACCGCCTCGTAGTCGGATTGGCTGTAGTTATCGGCGGGAGCCGCGGCCGGACCCGGAGGATTGGGAACCGAAGGATTCGGAGTCGGAGCGTGTTGCACTGTGGTCGGTGGTGATTGGGAAGTGAAGCGCGCCTTCAGCTCATTCCACCACCACGGGGCCGACCCGCCGACCATGGCAGCAACGACGACTCCGACGGCGATCTGGGAGAGTGGGCCTCGCACTTTGTCAGCCAAGAAACACCGCCATTCCGAAGGCTGAGCCTGTCGCAGGGACTCCCAAGTCGCGCGTGCTTGCCGCGACGGCGCTGAAGGAGCTCATGCCTTCGGCTTGGGGCAGGGGGACGGCATTCCAATCAAGCTGCAAGCCCAACCTCGGCGCGGCAAGGCAGGTTGCCCATGCTGTAGCTAACCCCCCGGTACCCCCTTCCTATTTCCAAAGGAACCGATCTCCCGTCTCCCGTCTGCTGTCTCCCGTCTCCCGTCTCCTGTGTTCGCGTCCTGCGCCCTCGCAAACATCTCGTTCAGCTCTCCCTGGCCGATCTGCTCCGTTGCGAAGTCCATCGTCCCCTGATCTCGCATCTCTCGTGCGGCAGCGCGCACGAACCCTAGTGCCGCGCGCGCGAGACTGCCGCCCACGCTGATCCGGGTGACCCCGGCCTCCAACAGCGCATCGATATTGAAGCGGGCGCCACCCCAGCCCACCACGACATTGACCGGCGCTCCCGCCTCCTGCACCAGGATCCGAACGGACTCCATGTCGCTCACCCCGCAGGGGTAGATACAGTCGGCGCCGGCATCGCGAAACAACCGGGCGCGCCGAAGGCTGATCTTGAGGGGATCGGGAAGCGAGAGCGAGTAGGCGTCAATCTTCGCATTCAGGACGAACGTCGTCCCGCTATGCTCGATCGCCTCGCGGGCGGCCCGAATCCGCTCGGCGGCAAGGTTTTCGTCGTAGAGACCGTCCGGTAACCGTGGGTCGTGATCCTCGATGTTCCCGCCCGCCAGGCCAGCCTCGATCGCCAACCGCACCGTCTCGGCCACAGTCTCCGGGCGGTGCCCGTAACCGTTTTCCAGGTCTCCATTCACCGGCAGGGGGACGGCCTCCACGATCCGCCGGATGCACTGGAACATCACGCCGCGGGTGAGGCCGAGACTTGGGTCGGGGAGCTGAAAGTCACACTTCCCGAGTGAGAACGCGATGCCGGCACTGGTGGTGCCCAGGGCAGGGAAGCCCTCCTGGGCCAGTACGACGGCGCTTCCCGGGTCCCACGCGTTAGGCATGAGAAAACCGGTGGGAGCATGGTGGAGCGCCTTGAAGATTTCCGCTTTTTGCTTCTGGCTCGCCATGGTCCGTCTCCTTCAGGGGTCATGGCGCAGATTAGCGGTTGATGGCTAATGCGTCAAAGTTGTAGTTCTTTACAAAGCCATAAGGAAAACGTATGATAACAGCATGGACACCGAGGCCCTCGAGACTTTCGTGGCGGTGCACCGGGAGCAGGGATTTTCCCGCGCCGCGCGCGTCCTGCACCGGACTCAGCCCGCCATCTCGCGGCGCATCTCGCTCCTGGAGCACGAGCTGGGCGCGCCGCTCTTCGAACGGGTCACCGGGGGAATCGTTCTCAGCCAGGCCGGCCGGGTCCTCCTGCCCTATGCCGAGCGGGCACTGGCGGCGGTGAAGGACGCCACCGAAGCGGTGCGTGGGTTACGGGCAGATGCTGGCGGCCCGGTCTCGCTCGCGAGTGTGGGTACCCTGGCCGGTACGAGCCTGACCGCCGTGCTCCGGCGGTTCACCAAGAGTCACCCGCGGGTGGATCTCACCTTCCGCACCGCCCGCAGCGCCGAGGTGAGCGATCTGGTGCGCCGGGGTGAGGTCTCGATCGGTCTGCGCTACGAGCGGGATCGGTCTCCCGATCTCCAGTGCGAATCCCTTGGCGCCGAACCGCTGGTGGTCGTGTGCGGTCCCGGGCACCGGCTTGCCGGACGCGAAGTCGCTTCGCTGCAGGTGCTTCGGGATGAGCGCTGGCTCGCCTTTCCTGATGTGGCAGGTCAACGCGAGATCGCCGCATCCCATGTGTTCGGACTCTTCCTCACCCGTGGACTCGGCGAGGTGGACTGGACTGCGGTGGACAGTCTGACGGCCCAGAAGCGGCTGGTCGAAGCGGGATTTGGGCTGGCCTTGATGACGGAGAGCAGTATCACGGAGGAGCTCTCGGCAGGCGACCTGAGCACGATAGGAGTGAAGCAATTGGGCGCCGGAGTCCGGGTCTTTCTGGTTACCCGGAAAAATGGCTTCCTGAGTCAGGCAGCACTCCGGCTGCTGGAACTGCTGCGAACCGAGTACGCGGCAGGGTGGGGCCGGCAGAAGCGGCGGAATCGAAGGAGGCCGGTCACCCGCCGCTAGGGCCTGCAGGCCTCACTGCCTGGCAGCCTCGCCGAGAAATTTTCGCATCGCCTCCGACACTTCTGCCGGATGCGAGTAGAACACGTAATGATTGGCTCCGTGCAACTCCAGGATTTCTGCCCCCGCCAGCTCCCGGCGAACTTTCTCCCCCTCGGCCTTCCCCCATCGCTGCAATGTCCCGGTAAAACGAATCGCCGCCTGCCTAGTGGTGGAATCGAGTTGCGCGAGTGTGGGGAAGATTTGCGCTGCCGAATCCACCACAGCGTCGATCACCAGTGCGGGTGACCGGACCGCCTTGTAGTCGGGGTGACCACAACCCTGCAGCATGAGAGAATCGACCCACTCGGGCGTCACGTTTGCGGTCAAATGATCCGAGCTGTCGTAGCGGCCGATGGCCCGGAGCTGGGACTCGGGGATCAGCGTGCCGTAGGTGCGCAGGATGTAGGCCTGCACCGCCCTGGGTGAGGCGGAATCCGCGGCGACCATCGGGGGAAGGGGAGGGTACGCGCGAACCAGAACTCCGACGCCGGAGTGATCATAGGCCGCGTCGAGATACACCAGGTGACTCACCCGTTCGGGGAACGCGCCGGCAAATGCGGTGAGCTCATCCCCGGCAATCGAGTGGCCCACCAGCGCTACCCGAGTGAGATGCAGTGAGTCGAGCACCGCGCGAAGGTCGGCGACTCGGGTGGCCAGGTCATAGCCGGAAGGTGACTGGCTCGATGACCCATAACCACGACGGGTGATGGCCAGCACGTGGTAACGATCGGTAAAGCGCGGCGCGAAGTCATCGAACCCGTGGGCCACGTCCTGCAGTCCGGAGAGAAAGACCAGCGGAGGCCCCGAACCGCCCCAGTCGAGCACTTCCAGCGTCACTCCCGGTGCGACAGCGACGAACTGCCCGCGGTGAGGTGAGGTATCACGCCAGCCGGTTGCCGGCTCTGCATGACGGCAGAAGAGCAGCAGAGGAACTCCCGCCACGAGAATTAGCCTAGTGACGAGGCGCGTTGCCCACAGGCGCGAGACTGGTTGCGTCACGGTGACCTCATTTAGGAATGCCTGGCCGGATACGGTGCCGGACCGGGGGGCTTGACGGGTTCGAGAATTTATTGTATTTAACTACTAGGTTAGATAGCTAGTAGGTTATACACATTGATACATAAGGTTATGCGAGCAGCCACTGACCAGCTCAGCAGCACTTTTGCGGCCCTCGCCGATCCGACTCGCCGCGCCATCCTGCTGCGGCTAGCCGACGGCGCGGCCACCGTGAAGGAGCTCGCGGCCCCCTTCGAGATCAGCGGGCCTGCCGTCTCCAAGCACCTCCGCGTACTCGAGCGCGCGGGGCTGATCCAGCGGGGCCGGGAGGCGCAGTGGCGCCCTCGGACTCTGGACGCTACCCCGCTCAAAGAGGTCGCGGAATGGGCCGGGGAGTTCCGCCGTTTCTGGGACGCAAGTTACGCGCGCCTCGACACCTATCTTCAGCATCTCAAGGAACAGGAGAAGTCCGATGACGACCGCAACTAAACCCGGCGTGACCGCCTTTGCGACGCCGAATGATCGCGAAGTGGAGTTTACCAGAGTCCTGGACGCGCCACGCCGCCTGGTCTTCGATGCATGGACCCAGCCGAAGCACATCCAGCAGTGGATGCTCGGACCGGAAGGCTGGACCATGCCGGAGTGCGCGATCGATCTTCGGGTCGGCGGCTCCTGGCGCTACGTCTGGCGCAAGGCGGACGGCACCGAGATGGCAATGGGCGGCACCGTGCGCGAAGTGAAGCCGCCGGAACTGCTGGTAACCACCGAGCGGTGGGGACCCGAATGGCCGGAGACGATCAATACCCTGCGCCTCACCGAATCCGGCGGCCGGACGACGGCCACGCTCACAGTCACCTATCCCTCCAAGGATGCGCGAGACGCCGCGCTCAAGACCGGGATGAAGGAAGGCATGGATCCGAGCTTTGCCAGACTTGAAGAGCTGCTCCGGAAGCTCAAGTGAGCGAGATGGCAGAACGGGTGCGGGATTCCCTCGCGTGGCTGGAACGCCATGGCAGCAAGGCCTATCGCGAGGCGATGCTCACTCGCTACGGGATTACCGCACCCAGGTCGTATGGCGTGAAAGTGGGAATGATCCAGCAGCTGGCCAAGCGCCTCGGCAAGGACCATGATCTGGCCGAGGCGCTCTGGAAGACCGGTTGGTACGAGGCCCGGATGCTGTCGTCGTATGTGGATGATCCTGCCTTGGTCACCTCGGGACAGATGGATCGCTGGGCCAGGGACTTCGACAACTGGGGTATTTGTGACACCGTCTGCTTTGTCCTCTTCGACAAGACGCCGCACGCCTGGCGCAAGGTGGACCAATGGAGCAAGCGGCGCGAGGAGTTCGTGAAACGCGCGGCGTTCGCGCTGATCGCGAGTCTCGCGCTGCACGACAAAGCCTCGGGAGACAAACCCTTCCTGCGATCGCTCAAAGTGATCGAGCGAGGTGCGACGGATCCCCGCAATTTCGTCAAGAAGGGCGTAAGCTGGGGCCTTCGGGTACTGGGACGGCGTAGCCAGGTGCTGAACACTGCCGCCATCAAAGTCTCCCGGAGGCTGGCGGAATCCGAAGAACCGGCGGCGAGATCGACCGGAAAGGAAGCGCTGCGCGAGCTTACCGGTCCCATTGTCCGGCGGAAACTTGCAGCGAAGGCCGGCCGTACCGCCAAGGGCCGATGAGGCCAATTCCAACCAACGAAAATGAAACAGAGGGTGTTCTAATGACGACACGCATCCGCAATCCGGGCGAGTTCTGTTGGATCAACATGCTGACCCCGCAGCCGACGGAGGCGTGCGCCTTCTTCGAGAAGTTGCTGGGCTGGAGTTATGCCGAGATTCCGGGGATGGGTTACCTGATCAAGGTAAGAGGAAGCGATATCGGCGGGCTGTTCGACCTCCACGGTCCCCAAACGCCTAAAGGCACCCCGCCCCTCATCGGCGTCATGGTGAAAGTCGAGAACGTCGACGCAACTGCCGAGAAGATAAGATCGCTCGGCGGTAAGGCCGAGCCGGCGTTTGATATTGCGGACAACGGCCGTATGGCCGTCTGCCACGATCCCAATGGCGCCGAGTTCGACCTTTGGCAGGGGAACAAGAGTCCGGGCACCGACGTGGACGGAACCTTGCACGGGGCCCCGAGCTGGTTCGAGACCCTGACCAGCGACGTGCCTCGAGCCAGGAAGTTCTATACCAGCCTGTTCGGGTGGACCATCGAAGAGAAGCCGATGCCTGGTTTCACCTACACCACGTTCAAGCTCGGTAACACTCCCGTGGCGGGCCTGATGCAGATCCCTGATGACATGAAAGCGCCGCCCCACTGGGGGGTGTATTTCACCGTCGACGACGCGGATCAGGTCGCGGGGCAGGCGACCAAGCTCGGCGGGAAGATCTGCATGCCGCTGATGGATATCCCGGAGATCGGCCGCATGGCCGGCATCACCTCGCCCCAGGGCGTGAACTTCTACGTCATCAAGTACGCGATGATGCCCGTGGCCTAGGCCCCATCGGGCTTGGCTTTCTGATCTTCTTCATCAGGGAGCCAGGCCTGGCGCGGAATTCCGGTCGCGGCAGAGAGCCGCCAGAGAAAGCGGAGCACGCCTTTCTTGGGCGGCTCGTTCGCTGGAGCCTCGTTCGCTGCCGGCTTCTCCGGCTCGAGTTCAATGGCTTCGACATGTTGACCGGACAGCCGCTTTACGATCTCGCGCTGTTCGGGGGTGAGCACCAACCGCACTGGTTCTTCCTCCGCCATACATCCCTCGCCTGTTGGATCCACAAACGCTAAAACCGCCGTGTCACCGGGATGTAACGGTGATCGGCGGTCGCGACTCAGGCGAATCAGGGGACAGACGAGCCCCCTTGGGGTCAGCTGGCGCGATCGATTCGAAGATGGGTGCGGGCGGGGCGATACCGATCAATCCGGCGACTCCGCAGGCCGATCGAACTGCCACGACGCGGAGTCCCTCCGCGGAAACGGAAATGGTTGCCAGGCAGGATCCGGTCAGGAAACCGTGCGTCGGGGCCCTCCTGAATGATCCGGGTACCTTTGACGTAGCCAGCGATTGCAGCGGCGGTGTACCACCGGCCGGGATCGAGCGAAGGATATAGATCCGCGAAGGCCGAGTTCACCTGAGCTTCCCTGAGCATAGAGGTGCCTCCAGGAAGGGCAGAGGTTGCAGGCTGGCCGCGCGGTCTGGAACCGCACGGAGGGGAGTTGAAGATATGACCGCCAAGGCGAGCATCCAGACTCGCTATGTAACGATGCCGTTACAAAGCGCCTCAATGTTACTTGCTCGACTTCGATCCCTTCACCGCCTTCTTCGCGGGCTTCTTCTTGAGTGGCTGTTTCGCGCGGCCGATAGCCTTTTTCCGAGCGAGAGCCATCGTTTTTGGACGAGCGTGACGTGGTTGGTAGACCCCGAGCCGTCCCCCACCTGGCAGGGTGACTTGAGTCAGCAAGCCGTATCCCTGGTCCTGCACCGGATCGCACGAAATACCCACATCTCTCATCTCGGCCACGAATTCCTCGACGTCGTCGCACATGAAGTAGAACTCGTGTACGTCGTTCTTATCGGAAGGGTGTACGGCCAGCTCGGCCGGCGGTAATCCGAAGATCAACCAGCCTCCGCCCACATCGACGTTGCTGAGCCGCAGGATGTCGCGGAGAAAGGCGCGGTCTGCATCCGGCTGAGTGCTGTAGATGATGGAGTGTCCACCGATGATCATGATGAAATCTCTCGTTCGGGGTGCGGGGACAGAGTAGGGCTCCTCTCGACCTCGGTCAATGCGGTGCAAGCGCATTCTGTCTTGCGAACCCTTGCGTCGTTGGAGAACGGTGGATATTCTCCGGGCGCAAATCACTTGAGAATTGTTCTCAGCAGATACTCATGTCAGACTCCGCCGCTTCCAGCGCGCCGGGCCAGACCGCAGGGCGCGTCAGCCGGCGATCGCGGCTGATTTTCAAGCGCGTCTTTCAGCTGAGCTCGCTGTTTTTCCTCATCAAGGGTTTAGCCTGGCTGGCGCTGGCATGGTGGGCGCTGTAGCAGCCTGGCTCCTCAAGGTCGAACGGGATCCTCGACATGACCTATCAGAGCAGCGGAATCATGGACCTCCTGAAGGAGGCCACCGCCGTCCAGCACCGCGACGCCGAACGCCGGAGGCTCCAGAAGGAGATGGTCACCGGGCGACTCCCGGTCGACACCTATCGCAACTGGATCGGCCAGATGCTCCTCCTTCACTCGGCGCTCTGGAGCGGGATCGTGGCCTGCCGGGTTTCTTCGCCTGCTCTAGCGGATATTGTCCACGACGAAGGCCGTCACGTCGTGAATCTTCGTGCCGATCTGATCGCGCTGGATGGCGATCCTGATGAGATCGATCCGCTCATGGCGACCGAACGCGGATTGTCGGCGATCCGGAACACCGCTGCCCAGGACCCGCTCAGCCTCCTCGGGTACAACTACGTGCTTGAGGGGAGCATGAACGGAAACCGGTTCATCGCCCGGGTTCTTACCCCTGCACTGAAGATTGCTGCGACGACCTACCTCGACCCTTACGGCGAGGAACAGCGTCCGGTGTGGGGAGCCTACCGGGAGCGGATGAACGCGGCAGGATTCGACGCGTCCCAGGCCGACCGGATAATTGCCGCCGCGCGCGACATGTTCTCCACTATCGCGGCATTGAGTGACGAGCTAATCGAGGAGCCGGCGCAGGCGTGATCAGACCTCCGACTCAACACAGATGAAACGCAGAGACGCAGAGATCCAGAGGGTTCACATACACATTGAAGTCCGATTGCACTGGGTTGTGGTCGATGCGAAACGCCAAGTAGTTGAAGTGTGATGTAGTCGGCCTCCTTTGCCTTATCCCACCGATCAAATAGCCGGGCTTCCTTGTTTCAGAGAGACCGTCGAACACCGCGGGCCCTCTGCGCCCTCGGCGCTCCGCGTTTTCGTTGTGGGTTTGTGGCGATGTCGGCTCAGACCCTGGGCCTTGACAGGTGACCATTTAGTCACATATTGTTCGCCCGTGACTGACGATGACCTGGTATTCAAGGCGCTGGCCGATCCAACCCGGCGATTTCTGCTCGACCGGCTCTACAAGCGTGATGGCCGCACGCTGACGGAGCTTGAGTCGGTGCTGGAGATGACCCGCTTCGGGGTGATGAAACACCTGCGTGTACTTGAAGAAGCCGGACTCGTGGTCACCCGCCGCTCGGGCCGGGAAAAGCTGCACTTCCTGAACCCGGTTCCGATCCGGCTGATCCACGATCGGTGGATCGACAAGTTCACGGAGCGCCGGATCTCGGCGCTCGCAGACCTCAAGCATGAATTGGAGGACACGGCATGACCGCGATGACGGAGACGAGAGTCGCCACCCAAGTGTACCGGGTGTACATCAAGGCGACTCCCCAGGCGATCTGGGATGCAATCACCCGGCCCGAGTGGACCGCGCGCTATGGCTATGGCGGCCGAGCCGAATTCGAATTGCGAGCCCATGGGAAGTACCGTCATCTCGCTAGTGCCGAGATGCGCGCAGGGGGCTCACCCGAAGTCGCAGTGGATGGAGAAGTCATCGAGGCCGATCCGCCACGCAAACTGGTGCTGAGCTGGCGGATGTTGATGGACCCCGAAATGGCAGCAGAGGGATTTACCCGCCTCACCTGGGAAATCGAACCTACGCAGGGCGGAGTAACCAAGCTCACGGTTACCCACGAACTGGAAGGCGCGCCCAAGCTGGCCCTCATCGTTGGCGGCAGCCTGGAGAAGCAGGGTGCCGGCGGTGGCTGGGCCTGGATCCTCAGCGACCTCAAGACGCTGCTGGAGACCGGGAAGCGGCTTGACTGACCGACAGCTCAGGAAGCCTTGGCGAATCGAAGCGCGACCGAGTTCATGCAATAGCGCAGCCCGGTCGGCTTCGGTCCGTCATCGAACACGTGACCCAGGTGAGCGTCGCAGCGGCGACAGCGGACTTCAGTGCGGACCATCCCGAGACTGTCGTCGGTGGATTCGACGATGTTCTCCTTCGCGATCGGAGCCCAGAAGCTGGGCCACCCGGTCCCCGATTCGAACTTGGTGCTCGAATCGTACAGGGCGGTATCGCAGCAGATGCAGCGGAAGACGCCTTTGTCGTGCTCCTCGAGCAGGGCACCGGTGAAGGGTCTCTCCGTGTCGGCGTGCCGGGTGACCTCGAACGATGCTGGCGGCAGCTGCTTCTTCCATTCGTCTTCCGACTTCACAATTCGCGCAACTGAAACGGTCCGGAGTCGCTTCCCGTCATCGCTGAACTCGACGATGGTCACGGTCGGATCCCCGCCCAGCGACTGCGCCGCGGCAAGCGGGACCCGCTTCTCTACCGCCCGACATGCCATGGCGAACATCGCGACTCCGACCTGCACCAGGAACGACCTCCGCCCCACGACGGTGTCGTCATTGCCCGCCTTTTGCATCGGCTCCTCCCGCCGCGAAATCATCCGAACGTAAACGCGAAAGCCTGAATCCCCGGATCGAGGAATTCGATCTCGAAGGTCCGATCCTCCACCTTACCAGGCTGCCGGATCAACTGATAGAGGCGGTACTCGGTCACGGTGCCGTCGCCCTGAGCGTCGGTGTCCATTCCGTGCTCGTCACCCGGGGCAGCGCCATCGAGCCTGACCCTGAACCGCACCGGCTTGCCGTCGGGCGCAGGGCCAAGGACCAGGTGGAGATCCCGGGCGTGGAAGCGGAAGACCACGGTGCCCGGTGCGGCGACCAGCGCCGCATTCTCGCGACTCACGTTCCACTCTCCGCCGAGGGCCCACTGATTGACCGTGAGCCGTGCCGGGGCGGTGTAGGACTGAGGCGTGTCCTTCAGGATTACATCGGGCGCCACGTAGTTCTTCTGCCGGGAATAGCCAAGATAGGTCTCGGGAGACAGCGCGTTCCCGAAATCCGCGGCGGCTTGAGTGCCAGACGCCTTCGGATCAACCAACCCGGTCACCACCGTCCCCGAGTCGCGCTCGCGGAGCAATTGCTGGATCACTTGCTCGGATTCGGCGTAATTGCCCTCGCCGAAATGGTGATACCGGATGTTCCCCTTGGCATCGACGAAGTAGTGCGCCGGCCAGTACTGATTGTTGAAGGCATTCCAGATCGCGTACTTGTTATCTATCGCAACGGGATAGGTAATCTTCAGCTCGCGAAGCGCCTTGGAGACATTGCCGGTGTCCTTCTCGAAGGCGAACTCGGGAGTATGGACTCCGATCACCACCAGCCCCTCGGCACGGTATTTCTCGGCCCACGCCACGACGTAGGGAATGGTCCTGAGGCAATTGATGCAGGAGTAGGTCCAGAAGTCGATGAGGACGACCTTCCCCTTGAGCTGATCGCGGGTTAGCGGCGGTGAATTGAGCCAGGCGACCGCGCCATCGAGACTCGGTAACGACCCTTCGGTAGCAAGAGCCATCATTTGAGGGGCAGCCGGAATGGCAGCACCCTGAGCCTCGGTCACCGGCTGCAGCCGATCAACCAAACCCTGTTCGATCCCGGAGGTGCTCGCCAGGGACAGCCGCCGAAGAATTCCGGTGTCCCAGCCCGCGGCGATCGCGACGACGCCGATCAACACCGCCACTCCGAGTCCACTGCGGATCCACTGTTCGGCGCGCAGCGACCTTTTCATCAATGCGAAGACCTTGCCGCCGGCCAGGAGGGCTAGGGCGAGGGAAAGCGCAGCGCCGGCAGAGAAGGCCAGAAGCAATCCGGTGGTCTTTGTGTTCGGCCCCTGAACCGCGGCGCCGGTTAGAATCAGTCCGAGGATCGGTCCGGCACAGGGAGCCCAGAGCAGGCCGGTGGAAACACCCAGCAGGAGTGAGCGGCCGATACCCGGAGGCTCAGTCTCGACGCCGGGCCCTTGAATGCGGGCTCCGAGCCGGGCGAGCGGCTGAGTCAGGAAGAGCGACAGCGAAGGAAAGAGCAGCGCCAAGCCGAGCAGCGCGAAGACGACGAGGGCCACGATTCGTCCGACCTGGTTGGCTCGCACGACCCACCCGCCGGCATAGGTCGCGAGACCGGCGACCAGCGCGAAGGTTCCGGCCATTCCGAGGAGCAGTGGTAACCCGCTCCGCCGGAAGGGCTGATCCGCCCGGGCGAAGACGAAGGGTAGAACAGGCAGGATGCAGGGGCTGACGATGGTCAGCACCCCACCCACGAACGCCAGCAGATAGAGCAGCATTTGAATCCCCCGACCCGCCGTTACGGATTCCGATAGAGCGCCGGGAATTGCTGCTTCAGGTGCTCCACCTTTGGTGCGTCGTTGTAGGCGATGTAGGGCTGATCGGGGTGCTTCGCCATGTAACCCTGATGGTAATCCTCGGCGGGATAGAAGGCCTTGAACGGCTCGATTGCCGTCACGATGGGCCGGGAATACACCTTCTTGCTGGCCAGCTCGGCCACGTAGGTCTCGGCGGCCTGCTTCTGATCCGCACTACGGTAGAAAACCGCCGAGCGATACTGGGTCCCGACGTCCGGTCCCTGACGGTTAAGCAGGGTCGGATCGTGTACTGCGAAGAACACCTCGAGCAGCTGCTGGTAGGTGACCTTCGACGGATCGTAGATCACTTCCACCGATTCGGCATGACCGGTGTTCCCCTCGCTCACCTCCTCATAAGTCGGTGACTTGGTGGATCCACCGGAATACCCTGACACGGCGGACTTCACCCCCTTCACGTGCTCGAACACCCCTTCGATTCCCCAGAAGCACCCACCGGCAAAGATGGCGGTGTCCTGACTGGCCGCTGAGACGGCGGGGGTGGCGTTGACGGAGGGATCGGCGGTCTCAACCCGAGGCTTCCCAAGGCCTACCAGGGCGAGAGCCAGTGACGACGAGCCGGCGAGGGCTAACCAGCGTGCTGCAGTCCTTTTGAACACCTGACGATCCAAGTTGGAGACACTATTGAACGTCGCGGGGGACTGGGTGGTTTTCAACGGGGGAGGGAGGGCGGGAAGGCGGACGGGCGGGACGGGGGGATCAGGGCGGTCAGGGCGGTCAGGGCGGACGGGGCGGACGGGGCGGACAAGACGTTTAGGGCGGTCAGTGCCAGGCCCCGCGGCATGCCCTTACTCGATCTCGGTGACCGACCCCAGCCCCGCGTAGACGTAGCGGGTTCCAAAACGACGTTTCAGTTCAGCAAAGGCCGGCTCGCCGGTGCAGTGGCCGGGTGCGATCTCATCCACCTGCCACTGATCGTGTAACGCTGTCGCGATCCTGGCGATGGCCGAATCCGGCGTGACTACGAGGTGCAGTCCGCCGAAGATGAGATGCACATGGTCTCCCCAGGCACGCGTTGCTTCGAGGATGGTTTCGATTCCGGGATGGGAGCACCCCACCAGTAAGACCAGACCCTGCTGAGTTCGCAGTACCAGCGACAGCTCACGCAGCTCGAGTGTGCCGGGGTTCTTCGAGACGGTCGAGATGATCGCGACGCCGGGTGCCACCTCGGTGAGGCTGTCGATCCAGGTGAAATGCGCCTCGGGCCACGGTGTCCCGAACTTGAGTTCAGTCTCCGGAGAGCCGGCAAAGTAGCGCATCGAATCGGGCAGGGTCGAATCGGTGCGATAGAACGTGGAGGGCAGGGCCGCACCGAAGACGCCGAATCCTTCTCGCGGCGCGTAGATCCTGACCTTCGGGTTTACCCGCAGGAGATAGTTGAGCCCGGCGGTATGATCTCCATGACGGTGGGAGATGACGACGAAATCGAGCCGCTTCAGGTCGATCCCCAACGCCTTGACGTTGTGGGCGAAGATGTCCGCGTTGTTTCCGGTGTCGAAGAGAATGCGTTTGCCGCCGTACTCAACCAACGCGGCGAATCCCCAGTCGCCGGTGAGATCTCGCCGAGGTCCGAAGGCGTCGTACAGGATGGTGACACGATGCGGTTCGGGCGGGGAAGGACCCGCCGCTCGAGGCGGCGGGCCGAGTGGGGCACCGGCAAGGAGAAGGAGCGTCAGGAGCATCGGGCCCCCAGTGTGAGCCCCATCCCTATTGGGAGAAACCGCTGAAGATGAAGCGGTAAGCCGGCGTGGTCGAGTCGTACACCGCTTCGAACTTGGTCGGGTA
>Ga0134121_10002601_pt1 | contig 15489 bp, 8 predicted proteins | sample KB301_FD_96463 | JGI IMG/M metagenome (GOLD analysis project Ga0134121, IMG submission 96463) | Terrestrial soil microbial communities without Nitrogen fertilizer from Kellogg Biological Station, Michigan, USA - KB3-0-1 | ecosystem: Environmental > Terrestrial > Soil > Unclassified ... | reverse complement strand
GCGATCGAAGAAGCCGCCGTCGGCCTCCAGCACGAGGCGCTCGACCCTCAGGGGCGACGTCTTCGGAACGATGTCGTAGGCCGAGCGCCCTTCGCGCTCCTGACGCGGTCCCGTGACCTGGAGGGGCACCAGGTCGGTTTTGGCGCCGCGGTCGACGAGGTAGGGCCATTGCTGCGACGACGCATCGGCCACCCGCAGGTCGGAAAGGTCGTCACGCAGGACCGCGAGGTCCTCCGGCGCGAGCCTGAGACGTGACAGGCCCTCGGGAGCGTCGGGCACGACGAGACGCCGCATGTGGCTGAAGGCCGCCGCGTCGAGCACGGCCCCCGGGTGCATGGCGAAGGCGAGGGCGGGGGAGCGGTCGTAGCCGGGGTTCGGTCGCAGCTCGCCCAGGCGCGCCGGGCGGACGACCGCGGGATCGTAGAGCAGCGCCGCAGCCTCGGCGCGCCGGCCCGTGGCCGTCGAGCCGGGCGGAGGCAGGAGCCCGCTCAAGTCGTAGCGCGCCGGGTGGGCGCGACCGCCTCCGAACCGCAGGACGCCCGCCGCGCCGCCCGCGGCGCCGGCCGGGAGGGTGAAGATGAGCGACGGCTGGCGCACCACGGCGGAGAGCGCCAGGTCGGCGAGGGGCGGGCTGTCGCCGTCCTCGATCTCGATCCGCAACTTTTCCCCGCGCGGCGCGGCGCGCACCGGGACCTCCTGCTCGCCGACCGGCACGAGAGCGGCGACGCGGAAGACGGAGCCCGACCCGATCACCTGGCCGAGACCCGTCGGGCCGACGTCGCGGATTTCGACCTTCCGGTCGAACGTCCCGGTGGAGGTCTCGACATGCAGCCGATCAGGCAGGATGCCGCGCGGTCTCTCGGCCTCCGCGACGGTGCGCCCCTCGGCGCCGCGCGTCACGACGACGGCGAGCGGCACCGCGATCTGGCCGCCCCGGTCGAGCACGCGGGTGCTCTCCAGCGTGAACGACGGCGTCAGCCAGGTCGACTGCTCCGACTCCAGCACGACGCGCAGCCGCGAGACGCCCGCCAGCGGCGGCAGCGGCAGCCGCGTCTTCTCGGCGGGCCGCGCGCCGGCCAGACGGAACAGGGACGTCTCCGGGACGAGGACCATGACGGTGCCCCCGGCGCCGACCTGCTCGACCCGGACGCGCGCCACGAACTCGCCGGCGCGCACGTCGGCCACCAGGGTCCAGCCGCCCGGTGCCGCCGCCGCGGACGGCGACGCCTCCCCCGGCGTCGACAGGTCGAACGTCTCGCGGCGCAGGGACGGCGCGCCGGGGCGGGGCGTCTCGTCGCGACGGGAGTCGAGAAGCCGTGGCGTGAACCGCCGCTGCGCCTCGATCCGTTCGTCCGGCGCGCCGCCGGAGTCGATCAGGAACGACGTCTCGCGCCCCGCCGCGTCGAACAGGCGCAGGTCGGAGAGATCGGGCCGGCACTCGGCCAGGACTTCCGGCGGGAGAACGAGACGCGACAGCCCTCCCGGCTGTGCCGTGACCTCGGCTTCCTTCGGGAACAACCGGGCCAGCTCGATCGGCGGCTTCGCCACGTCGTCGGCGCCCGCTGCCGGCGACAGACCGGGCAGGAACGCCAGGGCGGACAGGAACGGCAGGGCGAGCAGGATCGTCGGTGCGAGCCGGGCCGCCGCCGCGACCGCCGTCGCGGCCCTCACGAGCCCTCCCCGCGCGTGGCGCGGAAGACGAAGCGCTGGTACAGCAGCGACACCAGGATGAGCGACACCGCGAGGCCGACGAGCGACGCCACGCGATAGAGATCGGTGAGCGCGCCGAGGTCGTAGAGGAACACCTTGCCGATCGTGATCAGGAGGAACGCCAGGCTGATCCAGCGCAGACCGACCGAGTCGCGCGCCACGCCGGCCCCGAGAAGGAGCAGGGCGTAGATTCCCCAGGCGATCGACACGGTCAGCCGCTGCGCCGGCCGATCGCCGAAGCTCAGCGTCAGCACGTCCCCCGTGGCGAACCAGTTGGCGATCGCCAGATTCATCCAGACGAACACCACCGCGATGCCGGCGAGGCCGGCGAACGCGGCGCCGATCGGCTGGCCCTTGACCCCCTCCCCCGTCTCCCAGTCACGGGCGCGCTGCGCCTCCAGCGGCTCGAGCATCGCGGCGCTCGCGAACAGGGCGCCCGCCGGCACCAGGTAGGTGTAGAGCAGCCAGTTCAGGAGCCGCCCGGGGGAGCGCGGGTAGTAGGTCAGCAACGCCGGGTTCGCCACCAGGCGGGCGGTGGCGGCCCCCAGCAGCAGAAGACCGAAGTATTTCAGGCCGGGATGGTCGAGCCGCCGCCAGAGCGCGATCACCGCGAGCCCCTGAAGCGCCCAGCCGATGGTGATCCATTCACGGTTCAGCTGCAGGGGGACGGCCGCAGCGACAAAGCACAGCGCCACGGCCGCGAACCAGACGAGACCCCGCAGACGCGCCTCGCCCTGCAGGAGCTGACGCGTCGCGGCGACCGCCGTGAGCGACACCAGGGCGAGCGCCAGCGGCAGGAGTCCGATCGCCCCGGCGCCGAAGCGCCAGGTGAACAGGTGGCGCAGCAACGCGAACCAGGCGGGTCCGGCGAGCGCCGCCGCGTACCAGGCGGCGCCCTCGGACGCGAACACCCGGGTGGCGAGAAACGGCCAGGCGGTGAACAGCAGGACCGCGACCGCCTCGAGCGCGAACGCCGCCGCGATCTCGTCCGGGTTCGAGCGCAACCCTGTGCGCGACCAAGTCCATGCCGACTGCGCGACGAGCGTCGCCGCGACACCGGCCGCGTACCAGCCGCCGCTGCCGCGGCGCGTCGCCGCGGCCGAGACCATCAATCCGAGCACCAGCGTCGTGCCGAGCGCCACGAGCGGCGTCAGCCCGTTCAGCAGCGGCGAGGGGACCAGACCGAGAAGCAGGACGACCGGCAGCGTGCCGGCGGCATACTCCGCGAACCGGCGCGCTTCCTTGTCGCGACGCAGGACGGCGAGCGCGAGAAGCGCCATCGAGGCGATGACCAGGAGTCCGCACAGCGAAGTCGGCGACAGGTCCTCCGGGCCGCCGCGATGCTGCAGGTGCAGGAGCGTAAGTCCCACCCCCAGGCCCACGGCCGCCACGACCTGGAGCAATCCGAGATCCGGAAGACCCGCCTGCCGGACCAGGAGCGCGGCGAGGAGCACCCAGCCGGCCAGCCACGGCCAGGGCGGCAAGCCCGGCGCGAACGAGGCGACGAGCAGCAGCACGAACATCGCGACCACCGTGAGGATCGCCTCGGGGGCGGGGCTGTCGGCGTCCCAGGGGCCATCGTGGATCTCGACGAAGAGATGGAAGATCGCCGCCAGCCCGACCGTCGTCGCCACCACCTCCCACGCCAGCGGCACGGTGAGCGAGTGCTGCAAGAGCCAGGCGCCGGTGACGGCGACGCACCCCGCCGCCGCGCCGCGGCCGACCATGGAGGCGCTCTGGTTGCGGGAGACCCAGGCGGCCCCGCCGGAGAGGAACGCCATCAGGATCGCAATCGGATAGAGATGAGCACCCAGGTCGGCGCGCGAGGCGAAATAGACGGCGAAGACGAACGGGAAGAGAATGGCGCCCGCCTGGCTCCAGATCATCGGCGGCTCGGCGGCCGCCGCGCCCGCCAGCAGGTTGCCGGCGACGACGAACAGCGCTGCGAACACCCCGAGGATCGCGAGACCCAGGACGAGGTGCTCGGGCCCCATCCGGGCGCCAATCCAGAGACCCTGGATGAGCACCGTCCCGACCAGGCTGAGGAGCGACAAGATCGGCCAGGCGCGCCGCCGGCCGACGGCGATCAGGCCGATGTCGAGGAGCAGGACGTAGCCGAAGAGGCCGAACGGACGATCGGAGTCGCTCGCCAGGACCAGCGGCGTCGCGAACCCGCCCACCAGGCCGAGCACCGCGACCAGTTGCGATCCGTGCCGGACAGCAAGCAGGCAGCAGGTGGCGGTCACCAGCACCATGAGCACGAACGCCGCCGGCATGCCGATGAAGCCGTACAGGACGTGCGCAGCCCAGAACGCCGCGTACAGAATCACGACGCCGGCCCCGGAGAGCGCCTCCGCGGCCGCCTGATAGGCGCGCTTGCGCAACATCTCGGCGCCGACCAGGCAGCCGATCCCCGCGATCGTGCCCGAGACGACGCGCATCACCGGCGTGATCAGGTTGTGCTCGATGGAATACTTGAAGAAGAGCAGCCCTGCGAGACCAAGGGCGATGGCGCCGAGCACGGCGGCGCCGCGGATGCCGATCCATTGCTCCCAGTCGATCGAAGACGCCGGCGGCTGCGTGAACGAGGGCGCGCTCGGAGCCGGTCGTCCCGGCGGGCGCGGGTACGACGGCGCGCTTGTCGGCGGATGCGGCGGCACGGGTGGCGCCGGCCGGTGCGCGGCGGCCGACGGCGGCGCGGATGTCGCGGGCGGCGCGTCCGACAGATCCGGAACGTCCGACAAGTCCGGAACATCCGAGAGGTCTGGAACGGTCGGCGGGGGCGGCGCGGCCTGCACCGGCGGCGCGATGGGAGCCTGGGGCTGTGCCGGCGCGTGCGGCTGTGCCGGCGCGTGCGGCGCTTCGGCCGGAGCCGGCGCGTGCGTCAGGCGGAGTTCCAGCCGGATGATCCGGCTGCGCAGCTCTTCGAGAAGGCGCGACAGATCCTGGATCTGCCTGGTCCGGACCAGGGCGACGATCGCCACGATTGGAGCGCCGATGATCCAAGCGACTGCGAGAAGCGCGAAGAGAGCCAGGACCCCCTCCATCCCCCGAACCTGGGCCCCGGGCGGGGCCGTCTCGCGGCGATCGCGCGGTCATCCTATCCCAGGAGTGGTAGGATCCTGTCCACTCGATTTCGACAGGACCCGCCGGGGAAGCGCCGACAGCGCCGGGGATTCATGTGATGGCCGATCGGATGACATCAGTGCTGCTGGTCGCGTTCGTCGTGTTTGCGGCGGCGGACGCGTTCGCCGCGCCGCCGGCGGGCGGCCGCGCGTCGACGCCCACGCCAGGGCCGCCGTCCGGGATCGCGTGGCGCACCGACATCGAGCCGGCGATGAAGGCGGCGGTCAAGGATCGGCGGCCGATCCTGATCGACTTCTGGGCCACCTGGTGCGGGCCGTGCAAGCAGATGGAGGCCGAGCTCTGGTCCCGTCCCGACGTCGCGCCGCTCCTGGAGAAGTTCGTCTGCCTCAAGGTCGACATCGATCAACAGCCCGGGATGGCGATCCGGTTCCGCGCCGAATCGGTGCCGACGCTCGTGCTGAGCGACCCGTGGGGGCTCGAGCTGGCGCGGCGCGAAGGATACGGCAGCCCCGACGGATACCTGGCGCTGCTGCGCGCCATGCCGGGCGATTTCTCCAAGGCGGCCGAGTGGCACGAGCGGCTCGCCGCCAACCCGAAAGACGCCGAGGCGCTGCGGCAGATGGGTCTTGCCTATCACCGCATGAAGCTGTTCGAGGCGAGCAGCGAGTACCTCCAGAAGGTCGTCGGATCGAACGACGCGCGCGCCAAGCCCGACATGATGGCCGAGGCCCTCACGGTGATCGGCTGGAACAGCGTGAAGCTGGGAGACTACAAGCGGGCCAAGAAGTCGTTCGAGCGCTGCCTCAAGGAGATCCCGACCCATCCCGCGCTGCCGGTGACGCTCTACGGGTTGTTCGCCGTGCATCTCGCCGAAGGGGATCGCCAGCAGGCCGAGCCGCTCCTGCAGCGTCTCGAGTCGTGCTGCCCCGATTCGGAGATGACGCGGCTGGCGCGCCAGGATCTCGACAACCCCCCGCAGTCCAGGTAGCGAAGACACCGTGCGGCCTCGCAACCGATACCGGCACGACGCGCGCCGCGCGGCGGCCGCCGTCGCGCTGATCGCCGCCTGCCTGACCGCGCGCGCCGCCGACGAAACGCCGGCCGCGACCCTCGCGGACGACGGTTTCCATCGGGCCGCCTGGGCCGACGGGCGGCACGACGCGTCGTACACCGAGTGGTGGTACTTCAACCTCGACGACCCGCGCGCCGGCGTGCAGGCGATCTTCAGTTACTTCGTCACCAATCCGGGCGACCTGGCGGGTCTGGGACAGGCGCAGATGGTCGCGGTGGCCGGCACGCCGGAGGGAGGCGTGAGCACGATGGACGCCTATCCGCCCGAGACGTTCTCCGCCAGCGCGGAGCGGGCGGACGTGACGATCGATCCGGGCGCCGATTCGCGTGGCGCCGCGGGTGGCACCGGGGCGGGTGGCACCGGCGCGGGCGTGGATCTCAATACCGTAAGGGTCGCCGACGATGGCCGCTACCTTATTAATGGCGGCAGCCGCGACGGTCGGCTGCGATGGGATCTGATGTATGCCCCCGAGGCGGCGCCCTGGCCCGCGTTCGATTCGATGCCGGTCGGGCGGCTGGCGTGGGAGAAGATGTCGTGGCTCGTCTTCATGCCGCGCGCCAGGGTCACCGGCACCCTCACCGTCGACGGACGGCAGTACGTCGTCGACGCGTCCGGGTACCACGACCACAACTGGGGCGAGTGGATTCCGACCGATGCGCTCTGGAACTGGGCGCAGTTCTCGACCCCGAGCGCAGCGCTCGAGATCGGCGATTTCATCGGCAAGCCGATCGGCGTCGTCAGCCTCGACCTGGACGGCGAGCGCACCGTCTTCACCCGCGACCAATACTCGCTGGTCCACACGCGCTGGGCGTGGGACGCCGCGAATCGACTGCTCTATCCGGTCGAGTCGCTGCTCACGGCCGACAACGGCATCCTGCGCGTGCAGGTCACGCTGCGCGCGATCGACACGGCCCCGCTGCGCGGCGATCTGCCCGCGCCGCTGAAGGACCTGATCATCTACGAGCAGACGGCGCGTTACAGCGGCGCGGTCTGGTCGCGGACGCTCGTCGGCGCGGCGGACGCGAATGCCGCGGCCGCAGGCGAATGGCGGCAGCGCGCGATCCTCGCCGGGACCGGGTTCAAGGAATACACCGCGAAGCACTACTGATTAGAGGCGACGCCTCCATCCCTGGGCTGACGGCAGCGACGACCTCCCCGCGCGGCGCCCTACTTCCCCCGGTGCTTCTCGAACCAGTCGACCACGTAGAGGATTTTCGCGATCTGGTGGCTGGGGCGGGCCTGGAGGCCGTGCGGCTCTTCCGGGAAGCGGACGAGGGCGGCCTCGACCTTGCGCATCTTCAGGGCCGCGTAGTACTGCTCGGCCTCGGAGATGGGGGTGCGGAAGTCGTTCTCGCCGGTGGCGAGCAGGGTGGGAGTGGTGACCTTGTCGACGTAGGAGAGGACGGAGCGCTTGGTGTACTCGTCGGCCTTCTCCCACGGCGGGCCGGAGAACCAGTAAAGCGAGCCGAAGGCCGGCAGGTCCGAGGTCAGCACCCAGGAATACCAGTTGATGACCGGGTAGAGGCTGGCGGCGGCGCGGAAGCGCGTCGTGCGGTCGATCATCCAGCAGGTCAGCACGCCGCCGCCGGAGCCGCCGGTGACGAACAGGTTGTGCGGGTCGACGTAGCCCTTCCCGATGGCGGCGTCCACGCCGGAGTTGAGATCGAAGAAGTCGTCGCCCGGGTAGGCGTGGTGGATGAGGTTGGCGAACTCCTCCCCGTACGACGTGCTGCCGCGCGGGTTGACGTAGAGCACGACGTAGCCGCGGGCCGCCCAGATCTGCTTGTTGGTGTCGAACCGGTCGCCGTAGTTCGCGAACGGCCCGCCGTGGATCTCGAGGATGAGGGGATATTTCTTCGCCGGATCGAAGTCGGGCGGCTTGACGATCCATCCCTGGACGCGGCGATGGTCCTGCGACGACTCGAACCAGATCTCCTCGACCGGTCCGAGCTTCTTCTGCGTGAAGAGCTGCCGGTTGAGCGCGGTGATGACGCGTGTCTGCGGGCCGGCGGCGCCCCCCGTGCGGCCGCCCGCGCCGCCACCGACGGCGACGTCGCCGGGGTCGGAGGGCGTGTCGTACGTGACGGCGAACTGGCGATTGCGCGACACGCTGAACGACGCGCCGCCGCTGTAGCTCGAGCCGCCGCTGCCGAGGTGCGCCGCGAGATCCCTGACCGAGCCGTCGAGCGCGTAGAAGCCGAGCCTGGTGTCGCCCTGGTCGTCGTACTGGAAATAGACGCCGCTGCCGTCGGCCGCCCACTCGGGATTGTCGACGTCGCGGTCGAGCTTCGGCGTCACGACGCGCGGATGCGAGCCGTCCCGATCCATCAGGTAGAGATGGGTCGTCTGGTGCCCCTGGTAGCGGTCGTCGAACCCGGTGTAGGCGATGGTCTTTCCGTCGGGAGAGAGCGCCGGAAACTCGTCCGGTCCCTTGCGGCTGGTCAGCGCCCGTAAGGCGCCGTCGGCCAGGGCGATCTCGTAGACCTCGGAGTCGAGCGGCTGGTACTCCCAGTCGGGATGCAGGTTGGCCGAGAAGATCAGCGACTTGCCGTCCGGCGTCCAGACACTGCGGCGGCTGTCGCGGAACTCGAACCCTCCGTAGGGCAGGTTGTCGGTCGTGAGCTGGCGCGGCGCGCCGCCATCCGCGGCCACGACGAAGAGCTGCCGGAACCCCGGCTTGAGATAACCGCGTCCGTTGAAGCGATAGATCAGACGGTCGTAGACCAGCGGCGGGTCGGCCCACTTGGCCCCCTCGGGCGGCTTGGGCAGGGAAGCGATCGCGGGCGGCGCCGTCTCCACGAAGCTGGCGAACGAGATGAGCCGGCCGTCGGGCGACCAGGAGATGGCCGACGGCGCGTTCTGCAGGCTCGTGATCCGGGCGACCTCTCCCGTGTCCATCCAGCGGACGTAGATCTGCGGCTTTCCGTCGCGGTCGGAGACATAGGCGATGCGCGTGCCGTCCGGCGACCAGCGGGGGGAGGCGTCGCTGAAGCTGCCCGTGGTCAGGGCGCGGTCGACCTTGCCGTCGAAGTCGATGAGCCAGAGGTTCGACACGCGCTTGTCGGTCATCACGTCGCTGAGCTGGCGCACGTAGACGATGCGCTTGCCGTCCGGCGAGATCTGCGGGTCGGCGGCGTACTGGAGAGCGAAGACGTCCATCGGCGCGAGGCGGGTCAGGGCGTCGGACGACGGGGCCGCGGCCGGCTGAGCCGTGGCCGCAGCTTGCGCCGGCTGCGCCGGCGTCGATTGCGCAAGGGCTGCGCACGGACAGACGACGAACGAGCAGACGACGAGCAGCGCCCCGATCAGCCCACGGAGTCCGATCGGCCACTGCAGCACGGCGGGGACTTCGCGCATCGATCCACCTCTCTCCTGGAGGGTCAGCGGCTCTCTTGAAACCAGTCTCGACGTGAAGGCTCCGAGAGGATACCCGAGGTCACGCCGGGCCGAAAAGCAGCGGACGACGATGGGCCGCGTCGCCACGCTACCCGGCCCGGCCTTGACGCCACCCGCATTTGAGCGTACTAGGATCACTATCTCGCCGCTCTGAATCCCAGGACAACTGGAGGTGCCTGTGAGCCGAATCCCCTGGACGGCCGTCTGCGCGGGCCTGACGATCCTGGTTGCGAGCGGCTCGGCGAGTGCTGTCTGTTTTGACCCCCCGGAGGACCCCCAGAACTGCGAGGCGACCGTTCCCACAGACTTTTCCGGCATCCAGGTGGCGGTGGACTTCGTCGATGCCTGTTGCACGACCGGCGTGCGAGTGGTGAACGTCCTCAGCGGCACCTATTCCGAGAACGTGTCGCTTCCCCAACAGATCAAGTTGACGGGAATCGGGAGTCCGCTCCCCGTCATTGATGGCGGCTCGAGCGGGTCGGTCGTCGACGTTCCCGACACCCCCACGTTCGGTCCGGTGCTCTTGAGGGATTTCGAGCTGCGTGGCGGCGCCGAGGGCCTGAGCTCCAGCCGCGCCACCCGGCTCGAGAACGTCCTCATCAACCAGACGACTCCCGGCGGCATCGGCATCCATGTCCTCGGCAACCACGTGGAGTTCGCCGGGGCGAACATCGTCGTGGCGGCGGACCCGGGATCCACAGGTGTGCTGGTCGCCCCGGCGCTTGCTGGCCGGCCGACAGGTGTCACGTTGGGGACGAACGTCCTGGGGTCGATCTATCGAATGCCCGTGATTATCCAGGCTCCCTCCGGTGTGGGTGTCGACGTTCTTCCCGGAGGCACCGCCGACCTCTTCGGTTGCGACATCCGGGGCACGGGCATCGCCGTCGTCGACGCTGGTCAGGTCGCGATGCGGTCGTGTCTCCTCTCGGATGGTGACGTCGGGTTGTCGATCACGTCGGACGCGGGCGCGGCGCTGGAGGCTTCCTTCTGCACTGTCGCCAACAACTCGATCGGGGTCCGGAATCTCAACGCCGCGCCGGGGAGTCTCGTCTACAGGTACGGCATCGCGTGGGGGAACTCGCTGGGTGACGACAGCGATCTGGCCACCTGCGATCAGTTCGTCAGCAGCGACCTGGGTGATGCGGCATGCAGCGCCGGCGCGAATGCCAACCACAATTTCAGCATTGACCCCGCGTTCGTCGATGCCGCCAATGCAAACGTCCCGCAGCGCGACTACCACCTGACCCTGGCCTCGCCGCTGCTCGATCCCGCGGCCGCGGGTCTCATGCCGGCGGACTTCTCGGCCGACCCGTGCAGGGACCTGGACGGGACTCCGAGGCTCAAGGACGCGGACGGCGACCTCATGGCGATCGGCGATGTGGGCGCGTACGAGATTCCCGGCCCGCCCGCTTCGGGGACGCTCGCAGGCGACATCACCGGGGTCAGGTTCACCAATCCGACGAGCATCACCTGGAATCCGGACCCCCTGTCCGCCACCTACTCGGTGTGGCGTGGAACCGGTGGGCCTGCGGGGGTCTCTCTCGGTTACAGCTTCCCCGGGCTGAGCTCCGTGGCCGCGAATGTGCCCGGCGGCCCCGTGGCCGATCCCGCCAAGCCCGCGATCGGGATGTTTTTCTATTACTTCGTTCAGGGCACCGATGCGCTGGGCCTTCCGGGCACCCTGGGGTTCGGCACCTGCGCCGAGCGGTCGAACTGAGGCAGCGAGGCTTCACGGCGGCGCAGAGCCATTGACAGCCTCCTTGTCGCGGCGTACAAAGGCTCTACTCACACTCGACGAGAAGCGTGCGAGGCACGCGGCTTCTTGCCGCGCGACGACATCTATTTCATGTGAACGCACCGACCGTATCCGCCGAGAGGGGGTCAGTGAACATGAGAAAGCTGCTGCTCGTCTTCGTTGCCATTGTTTCAGCGCTGCTCCTGGCGGCGACCCAATCGGCTTCAGCCCGCACCGCGCCGGCGCGCATCACCGATCCGGCGAGCGTCCCCACCTTCGAGCAGATCGCTTCGTTCGGGAAACCGTCACCGGGCACCGGTCCGGAGCAGCTCATCCAGGGGACGGACGGGGCGCTCTATGGCATCGCGACCGGTGGGGGCCTCGGCTGCGGCACGGTGTTCAAGATGAACCCGGACAACAGCGGCTTCACCGTTCTTGCGAACTTCGATGGCACCACGACCGGCTGTTCCCCGCACGGCAAGCTGGTGCAGGTGGCGAGCGGAGCGCTCTACGGCACCGCTTCCGGGGGTGGCAGGAACGGGTTCGGCACGATCTTCACGCTCAACACGGATGGCACCGGCTTCCAGGCCCTGGTGAATTTCGACGAATTCTCGATAGGCGGCGTCCCCATGGCCGGGCTGGTGCTCGGGACCGATAACGTTCTGTATGGCACGACCTCCGAGGGCGGTCTCGGAACCTACGGCACCGTGTTCAGGATGAACCAGGACGGCAGCGGCTTCCTCATTCTCAAGAATTTCAGCTTCAACTCGACCGGCGGGTATCCCGATGCCGGGCTGATCCAGGGAACGGACGGCGCTCTCTACGGCACGGCGAGTCAGGGTGGCACCGGGTTCAATGGCACGCTGTTCAAACTCAATACGAACGGCAGCGGGTTCACCGTCCTCAAGAGCTTCGAGTTCAACTCGGCCACGAGTGGCGCCGTTCCCCAGGCGGGGCTGATGCAGGGGCTGGACGGCGCGCTGTACGGCACTGCCTCCGCGGGTGGCAGGAACGGATATGGCACGCTGTTCAGACTGAACACGAACGGAACGAATTTCACCGTCCTCATGCATCTCGACGGTTTCGCGACCGGCGCCTACCCCTATGGCGGGCTGATGCAGGGAACGGATTTCGCGCTCTACGGCACGACCACCGAGGGCGGCAGCGGCGAACATGGCACGGTGTTCAAGCTGAACACAAACGGGACCGGCTTCCTCGTTCTGAAGAACTTCGACTATTTCACGACCGGTGGTCTGCTTCGCACCACTCTGTTGCAGGGAGCGGACGGCGGGATCTACGGCTCGGCCTTCGAGGGCGGGAGTGGTGGAGGCGGTGGCTCGACGTCGGGCGGCACGGTGTACAGGTTGAACACGAACGGCTCCGGCTTCGCGGTGCTGAAGGATTTCCCCACCTACCCCAATATCCCGGACGGTGGATTGCCCTATGCCGGACTGGTGCAGGGGATGGGTGGCGCGCTCTACGGCACGACCAGCACGGGGGGAAACAGCGTCAGCGGCACGGTGTTCACGCTGTCCCCGGATGGCTCGGGGTTCGGCGCCGTCGAGAATCTCGATTTCTATACGAGCGGCAGCACTCCCTCCGGCACGCTGACGCAGGGACCGGACGGCGCGCTCTACGGCACGGCCACGGAGGGCGGTGTCAACGTGAACGGCACGGTGTTCAAGGTGCTGCCCCACGGCGGGGGTCTCGCCGTCCTCAAGAGTTTCGACGGCGACAGGGAAGGCACCACGCCACGCGCGGGCGTGATCCTGGGGGCGAACGGCGCGCTCTACGGCACCACCTGGCAGGGCGGTCTGTTCGGCGGCGGCACGCTGTACCGGCTGAACGTGGATGGCTCGGGCTTCACGGTCCTGCTGGACTTCGACGGGTTCACGACCGGCAGAAACCCCAGCTACGGCGGGCTGATGCAGGGAACGGACGGCGCGCTCTACGGCACGGCCAGCAACGGCGGCAGCATGGGATACGGCACGGTGTTCAAGCTGAATCCCGACGGCTCGGGGTTCACCATCCTCGAGACGTTCGACGGCGCCGTGAGCGGCGGCAATCCGTCTGGCGGGCTGATGCAGGGAGCGGACGGTGCGCTCTACGGCACGACCACCCAGGGCGGCGGCGAAGCCCATGGCACGATCTTCAGCTTGAGCCGCGACGGCGCGGTCTTTACGGTCCTCGAGAACCTCGACGGCGTCACGACCGGCAGCGCCCCCATTGCCGGGCTCGTGCAGGGAACGGACGGCGCGCTCTACGGCACGACCAGCTCCGACGGGCCCGGCGGGGCCGGCACGGTGTTCACACTGAATCCGGACGGCTCGGGGTTCAACGTCCTGAAGAGCTTCGGTAACCTCACGAACGGCGGCGGCCCGATTGGAAGGCTGACGTGGGGGGCGGACGGGAATCTTTATGGCACGACCTACTCAGGCGGAGAGATCGGGTTGGGCAGCGTGTTCCGATTCGTCTTCGCGCACGGTCCGTGCGCCGGCCAGGCCGATGGCGCCGCCTGCGACGACGGCGACGCCTGCACCACGGGCGACACCTGCCAGGCGGGGACGTGCGTCGCGGGCACGCCGGTCACCTGCAGCGCGAGCGACCAGTGCCACGATGCCGGCGTCTGCGACCACGGCACCGGGATCTGCTCGAACCCGACGAAGTCCAACGGCTCGGCGTGCAGCGATGGAAACGAGTGCACGCAGGTCGATACGTGCCAGACGGGGACGTGCGTGGGGTCGAGCCCGGTCACCTGCGCCGCGCTGGACCAGTGCCACATGCCGGGGACCTGCAACACGATGACGGGTCTGTGCACCAACCCCGCCAGGAAGGACGGCACAGTCTGCAGTGACGGCAACGCGTGCACCCGAAGCGACACCTGTCAGGCGGGCGCGTGCGCCGGTGGCAACCCGGTGATCTGCGCGGTGCCCGACCAGTGCCACACGGCCGGGGTCTGCGACACCGGCACCGGGATCTGCTCGAGCCCGGCGCGACCCGACGGCTCGGCGTGCAGCGACGCGGACGCCTGCACGCAGATCGACAGTTGCCAGGCGGGAGTCTGCCAGGGAACGAACTATTCCTGGTCGGGCGTCCTGGCACCGATCAACGCCGACGGCAGCTCGCTCTTCAAGCTGGGCAGCACCGTGCCGGTGAAATTCAAGCTGACCGGCGCCTGCGACGGGCGCGCGAACGTGACCGCCCACCTCTATGTGACCAAGTACTCGATCAATATTTACGGTACGCAGCTCGAGGTCCTGCCCAAGAACAGGGTCGACGTGGGGAACACATTCCGATCCGACTCGTCGGGAAACTACAATTTCAATCTCGACACGGGGACCCTGTCCAGGGGCACGTGGCAACTGCGCGTCGACCTGGGCGACGGCGTACCCGACAGGACGGTCCTGATCTCGCTCAAGTAGTGAAGGACGGACCTCGACGGGAGGGACCATGACGAGCGCGCTGCGTCTGGACTTCTACACCAAGTCGACCTGAACTACCTGTCGCAAGGCAAGAGGTCTCTTGCTACGCCACGGGGCGGTCCTCAACGAGCGCGACCTGGGCCGCGATCCGCTCTCGATCGCAGAGCTCACCGCACTCTTTCGCGGCCACGACCCGCGCGCCTACCTCAACGCGCGCAACGAGCTGTACCGAAGGATGAAGATGAAAGACAACCCGCCGAGCCGCGAGGAGACCCTCCGGCTGATGGCGCGCGAGCCGAACCTGATCCGCCGTCCGCTGGTGATCCGGGGTGCCGTACGAGTCGCGGGCTATGACGAGAAGGCGCTCACGGATCTGCTGCGCTGACCGGCGCCGGCGCCGGGGCCCGACCGCTTCAGGACGGTGATCGATCAGGACCTGCGCGCGTTACGACGAGTTCGTCTCCCGCGTCCACTCGTCGGCGACCTTCTGCGCGAGCGTCATGTCGTCCACGACCAGGATGAGGCGATGGTTGTGGTCGCTGTACAGCACTTCGATGTTGACGCCGGCCTCGCCCATCCGCCGGGTCAGCAGGCCGAGCTGACCCGCCAGGTCCTGCTTCAGGCGCACGGCGAGGACGTCGCGCTCGGCGAGGATGCGGATGCCGGCCGCTTCGAGGCTCCGGCGGGCGGCGGCGCCGTCCTCGAACAGAAAGTGGGCGACGCCGCGGCCGTCCATGACCCAGGCGCCGCCGCCTTCGATGCTGACGCCGGCGCGGCCCAGGCACTCTCCCATCTCGGCGAGGGCGGCGGGGCGATCCTCCAGGGCGATCGACAGGTCTTTCATGGAATTTGATGAACGCCCAAATCCTACACGGCCACGCACAAGGAGACAATCGGCAAGGGCGGGGCGGGCTCGCGAAGCCTGACAGACGATTCAGGGATCGTCCGATGGTGCCGGCCCGGGGACTCCCATAGAGTCGGCGTGCAACCTAATGAGGAGGATTCCCTGCATGAACGATTCACCAACCACGAATGAATATTCCCGCACCTTGCGTATCGGACTCGCG
>Ga0134121_10002600_pt1 | contig 15498 bp, 12 predicted proteins | sample KB301_FD_96463 | JGI IMG/M metagenome (GOLD analysis project Ga0134121, IMG submission 96463) | Terrestrial soil microbial communities without Nitrogen fertilizer from Kellogg Biological Station, Michigan, USA - KB3-0-1 | ecosystem: Environmental > Terrestrial > Soil > Unclassified ... | reverse complement strand
GCACGTTTCGACGTGCCAGTACGCCGCATCCTGATGCCAAGGACGGAGTGTCACGTGTATCATGCTCGGCTCAGCGACGAGGTTGTCATTCTCGCGATCTGGGGCGCACGCCGCCGCCGTGGGCCGAGACTGTAGGGGACTGGTGGATCTCGCGAGTCGACATCAACCCGGTCGGGGGCAGGTGCGGCTTGGGCGGGTCCGTTCAGTGCCTGCCAAGCAGGATCCTGCGGACCAGTGGAATCGGTAGTGCCCCCTGGGCGATGAACGCGTCGTGGAACTGCTTGAGCGTCGCCTTCTTCTCGCGCATGTAGTCGGCGGCGAGCTCCTGGATCTCGAGCTTGCCGAGCGTGTAGTACAGGTACGTTGGGTTGAACGTACCGCGGCGGGCCTCGACGTACGCCACCGACGGCTCCTGGAAGCACTGCTCGACGAAGAGCTTGGCGCCGTCGGCGACGGTCATGCCCTGGGTGTGGAGCTTGATGCCGACGACGTAGCGACAGTCGCGTAGCAGCGCCTCCTCGAGCTGGGCCAGCCGGATCTTGGGATCGCCACCGCCGAAGCCCTGGTCGACCATCATCTGCTCGGCGTAATGTGCCCAGCCCTCCCCGTTACTGCCCGCGCCGGTCAGCTTGCGGGTCTTGGTCGGGAACCTGGGGCTGTAGAGGAACTGCACGTAATGGCCGGGGAACGCCTCGTGGACGTTGATCAGCGCGACCACCGACGGATTGAACAGCCGCAGGTGCTCTTCTTTGTGCTTGGCGTCCCACTCGGGCTCGACCGGCTCGACGTAGTAGAACGCCTCGGTCGCGTGGGTCTCGAACGCGCCCGGTGTGTCCATCGATGCGAACCCGGTGCCGCGCGCGTAGGGCGGCGTCGGCTCGACCCGCGGCCGGACCTCCGACGGGATCGTTACCAGATCCTTGTCGACCACGAACTGGCGCGCCGCCTCGACGCTGCGGCCGACCGCGGCGATCAGGTCGTCGGCGGCCGGATGAGCGTCGCCGAGCAGCGTCATCACTTGCGACGCGGTGCGCTTCGGATCGATCAGCTTGGCGGTGGCGACGAACGCATCGTGATCCTTCCTGAGGTTGGCCTCGCCCTTGGCCAGGAGCTCGCCGAGCGGCAGCTCGACCATCTCCTCGTCCCGCAGCAGCTCGAGGTAGCGCGCCTCGCCGAGCGCGTAGCTGCCATGCGACCGCGGCAGCAGGTCGCTCTGCAGCCAGTCGGCGAAGCCGCGGCTTGCCGCGATCGCCGCGGTGTTGGCGGCGTCGAACTCGGCGAGCAGCGCCGCGTCACTGCCGGCAGCGTCGCGCGCCCAGGTCGCGACCGCGCCGGCGAGGAAGCCGCTGGTGCCCTTGGCCCTGCCGAGCGCCACGTCGGTCCACTCCTTCGGCGGATCGACGACGTTGGCCCGCGCCGCCGCGAAGATCGCCGGCACGCCGCGCAGCCGGGCGACCAGCGAGCGCAACCTGTCGTGCTTGGGCGCAAAGTCACGCTTCATCAGCGCGTCGATCGCACCACCCGGCAGGCTGGCGTAGCTCATCGGGTTCTTGGCCCACAGCTTCAGGGTCTCGAGCGATAGCAGCTCGTTCTTGATCCGCGCCGTGATCGCCTCGGCGTCGATCGCATTGTCGAAGCCGAGCGCACCGCGGTCGATCCGAGCCAGCCGGTCCTGGAACGCGTGGAGCTCGGCAACGCGCTGGCCGATCCGGCCGGCCGAGCGGTCCTCGATCTCTGCGTCGTGGGCGTGGAAACCCTCGCCGACAGCGCGGGTCGGCGAGAACCGGGCTTCGGCGTCGAAAAACTCATCGACGAACCGGCCGAAGGCTTCGTCGGCGGCGGACGGTGCGGCGGCGCCGCCTGTGGTGGACATCGCGGCGGATGGCCTGGCCGACGGCGCCGCGCCGCTACACGCGGCGAGCAAGCTACACAGGAGGGCGGTGCGCAACATGGCCGGCACAGTAGCGCGATCGCCACCGGCAGGGTGTTTGCTCCCTGGTCAGGAACTGCGGCTCCTCCCGAGCGCAAAACGCGGCGCCAAACGAGATCATCCGCGGCTGGGTCGCGTACGCGAAATCAGCCCCGGTCGGGGGTCGCCCCGGTCCGGGTAGCCCAGATCGTCACTGGCCGTCGCCCTCGTCGGCTGCCGTAGCCGAGGCCGCACTGCAGCTCTGAACGACCGTACCACCTCGTGCCGTGCACAAGCATGTGTTGCAGGCATTCTGGCAAGAGCCATCGGGGAGCTCGCATGGAACACCCTGGGGAGTACAGAAAAACGGGCAGATCTTGTCGCTCGTGCCGGTGCCAGCGACGTCCTCGAGTGGCGTCGCCTCCGATGACTGACTCTCGACTCCACAACCGGCGGCGACTACGAACGAGAATGACAGTACTGAGAGTAGAGCGCGCATATCACAAATCCTTTGAGAGTAAGACTCTTATCGAATACCGCGCTTCCAAAAATCGGACAGCCACGGCTCGTGCACCACACGGTCTTGGATCTGTGCGGCGCTTCGACGTCTTCGTGATGTATGCAATCAATTTGCCAAGTCACCTTCGCCGAGACAGCGTGCGAGCGCGTCTTTCCGACACCCGATGGCCACTTGTTACCGTCTGAGCCCGGCTACTTTGGTCGCCGAGCGCAAGCAGGACGACGATAAGGACACCGGGTAGACCGCTTCACGGCGCCGCCATACAACGGCCGACAACGGACACGGGACCTGGCCAGCTGTTCGCCATCAGCCCGCAGGCGCGGCGGTCGCGTCGTCGCCAGCCGGCGAATAGAAGGCCTGCACCTGCGATAGATTGTCGGTCTCGTACATGATCTGCTGTGCGTAGGCGTTGGCGTTGATGGTGGTCAGCGTCTTGCCGTTGCGCGCCGTGACGAGGCAGAAGTGGTTCAGATCGCCGGCGATGTTGGCGACGTCGCCGGGCTTGAGGTTCTCGAAGTCCTTGCGCAGCGGCCCGAAGCCGACCGGCCCCTGGTTCCACGAGCCCGTGCCGGTCACGCTCTTGACCACCCACGCGAGGAAGATTCCGCACCACGACCAGTTGGGGTACTTCGCCTTGTCGTCGTCCGTGGCCTTGCCGGGCTTCTGAATGTACGGCAGCGTCTGCTTCGCCGTGGCCTCGTCATAGGCGGCGGCGTAATAGGCGTAGAGCCGCTCCCAGCCGATCTTCTTGCCGTCTTTACCCGCGGAGTAGCCGCTGACCGTGCCGACCTGGCTGGCGGCAAGTTGCAGGATGGCATAGCGCTTCGCGCTCAGCTGGCCGCCATTCCACTCCTGCGGCTCACCGCTCTGGGCAATGGTGGAGTACAGGCGAACGGCCTCGGCGAGCTCCTCGCGGTCGCTCTGCCCGAGCTTGGCGGACCACGCGGCGTTGCCGATCCCGGCAGTGGCCATCGCCTTGCGCGTTGCTGCATCGAGCTGCCCCGTCACCGGCGTCACCCCGTGGGCCTCCTGCCAGACGGCGAGGGAGTGGGCGAAGTCGTCGCCGGGCGTATCACCGACGTTGATGCTCATGCCGAGCTCGAGCCGGATCTGCAGGTACTCGGTGAGGTGCGTTGCTTTCGCTGCCCTGTTGGCCTTGCTCGCGGCGATGAGATCGATCCCCCCGGCCGCCGGGTTGGTACCGTCGATGTCGTCGCGATGAATCGTCGCCGCGTGGCCATGGCTCGCGAGCAGCTGCGGTTGCTCGGTGGGCGGCTCGATCGTTGGCGCGGGCGATGGCGCCGCGGGCGATGGAGCTGCGGGCTCGTCCTTGCGTGTACCGCTGCTCTGCACGAACGCATCGGCGAACAGGTCGGCTTCCCGCTCGATCGCGTCGTCCGGATGGCTCACCGTCGCGGCGCCTTCGCTCGGCGTCGTCGCACCGTGCGCCTGCACCGTGTGCGCGATTTCATGCGCGATCAAGCGCTGGCCATCGCGCTGCTGCGGATCGTAGGCACCGTCGCGAAAGACCACGTCGTTGCCGATCGCGAAGGCACGCGCACCGAGCGCCCGCGCGGCCGCGTCGGCATCGGACCCGGTATGGACGCGAACGCCATCGAGGCGCGCGCCGAGCGCGGCTTCGAGCCGTGACTTGAGGACCGACTCGAGCGGCATCCCGCCACGCCGCGCGCGCGCCACCAGCTCGATCGCGGCAGGATCGATCCCGGGGTGCTCGGCGCTGCGCATCACCAGCGCCGGCAAGGCAGAGGACCAGGTCATGCGCCCGGGCGCCCCTGCCTCGGCCTTGCGGAAGATGGCGAGCGCCCCAAACTTGCCGGTGGTCGCCAGCGCCAGCTGCCCGGTGCGATTCATCCGCCCCGGCGCGATGTCGTCGAGCTCGTCGGTGGCCTCGGCACACGTGCGAGCGTAGGCACGGGCATGTTCGCGCTCGAAGCTCATGCCTCGATAGAGTCGGCCGGCCAGCGGTTGTGACGGCCTGGACCGGCGATCCGAGCGACGCGCAACTGCCCATTATCCCAAGACAAAGAACGGCGAAACAGTATCCTCCAAACTCCTACATTCGGTACGAAGGGCACTCAGGTCCGGTCACGAATGTCTGGCTACCGCGTCGCGTGGCTCGCGGCGTCGATCATCTTGAGGGCCTCCTTGCGATAGCCCTCGGCGTCGCTGCCTACCGCGCCCTCGGCGAGCGACTTCACCTGTGCCCAGGTCAGGTTGCCGCGGTTCGGCGATTCGCGCAGCATCATCCCGAGCGACGAGATCGCGACGGCCCACCGGAAGTCGACCGAGGTCTTCGCGAGCTCGGGCGGCGTACCCTTGACCGGCCGCGACAGGAGCTTCGACGTATTCGCGTCGGGCGCCTTGTAGCGGATCTTGACGGTGAGTAGCTCGCCGCTCGTCGCCGCCGCGCTGGGTGCCGTCTTCTGCTGGTACTTGAGCGCGTCGACCTTGCCGCCCGGCACCTCGACGCCGGCAGGCACGATCTCGTACAGCGCCGTCACATTGTGCCCGGCGCCGATGTCGCCCGCGTCCTTCTTGTCGTCGTTGAAGTCCTCGTTCTTGAGGACGCGGTTCTCGTAGCCGATCAGGCGGTAACCGGCGACGGCCGCCGGGTTGAACTCGATCTGCAGCTTGACGTCCTTGGCGACGGTCACGAGCGTCGCACCGGCTTCCTTGACGAGCACTTTACGCGCCTCGGCGAGCGAGTCGATGTACGCGTAGTTGCCGTTGCCCCGATCGGCGAGCTTCTCCATCGTGGCATCCTTGAGGTTACCCATGCCAAAGCCGAGGACGGTGAGGAACACGCCGCGCTCGCGCTCACGCTCGATCAGCCGCGTCAGGTCGCCCTCGTTGGTGATTCCGACGTTGAAGTCGCCATCGGTACACAGGATCACGCGATTGATGCCCTTCTTGAGGAATGCCTTGGTCGCCTGGTCGTAGGCGAGCTGGATCCCCGCCGCGCCGTTGGTCGAGCCCTCCGATTCGAGCCGAGCGATCGCCATACGGATCGCGGATTTGTCGTTGCCGCTGGTCGGCGGCAGCGCAACGCCGGTGTTGCCGGCGTAGGTGACGATCGAGACCTTGTCTTCGGGCCGCAGCGTGTCGACCAGGAGGCTCATCGCCTGCTTGAGCAAGGGCAGCTTGTTCGCCGGCATCATCGAGCCCGACACGTCGAGCAGGAACACCAGGTTGCGCGGGGGAACCTGCGCATCGTCGATCGCCGGCGCCTTGAGCCCGATCCGCACCAGCTGGTACCGGGTGTTCCACGGGCTGGGCCCGAGCTCGGTCGTGATCGAGAACGGATCACCCTTGTCCGGCGCCGGGTAGTCGTAGTGGAAGTAGTTGATCATCTCTTCGATCCGCACCGCGTCCTTGGGCGGCAGCTTGCCGTCGCGCAGGAACCGGCGAAGGTTCGCGTACGACGCCGTGTCGACATCGACCGAGAACGTCGATAGCGGGGCTGCCTCCGTGCGGAAGAACGGATTCTCGTCGATCCGCGCGTAGGCCTCGGTGTTCATCACCGGGTCCTGCTCCATCGCCATCGCCGAAGGGGTCGGCTGAGCAGCGACCGCCAGGCTCGGTGACACCATCCTGTGCTTCGTGACCGACACCTCGGGCTTCTTCTCGAGCGGCGCCCGCTTGTCCACCTTCGGCGATGCGACCGGCGGCGGCGGCGGCGCGACCGGCGGCGGCGCGACCGGCGGGGTCTTGGCAACCGGCGTCATGGCGGTCGCCTCGATCCGGATCGACGCGGTCGCGCCCGCGCTGACCGTCACCTTCACCGCCTTGCCGGCGCTCGTCACCGTGCAGCTCCCGGCCGGCAGCCCGGCGACGCTGAAGTGGCCGCTGGCGTCGAGGCTCGCCGACTTCGAGACCGTACCACAGGTGATCGTGACGTTACCGGCGAGCGGCTTGCCCGCGGCGTCGACGACTGTGCCATCGATCGCGCCGAGCGCGTCGGCCAGCGACAGCGCGCGCATACACAACACGGCTGCCAGAATCAAGATCAGCTCGAACAGCTTCTTCGAGGTACGGCTTCGATGCATGAGGTCCTCCCTGGGCGCCCAACGCATGGATGTCACAGGCGATCTAGAATCCCTGTTGAAACCCGGAACCAGTGAACAAATCCCAAGGCCGGTGCCCACCGGGTGTCAAAACGGACACGACATCTATCGCGCTGTCTCCGGGGCCGGCGCGTCCTCGCGAGACCTACTATCATCGCTCTCCATCGACCTCCCGAGGAGAACCAGATGAAGCGCGAGACCCTCAACCCCGCCACCCTGTCCACGCCACGCGGCTACTCCCACGTCACCGTGGTCACCAGCGCCCGGCAGGTGCATATCTCCGGTCAGGTCGCGCTGAACGCCGCCGGCGATCTCGTCGGTAAGGGCGATCTGGCCGCGCAGATCGAGCAGGTCTATGCCAACCTCGGCCACGCGCTTGCGGCAGCGGGGGCCAAGCTCTCGGACATCTTCAAGGTCGTCACCTACGTGGTCGAGCTCACCCCCGACAAGGCCGCCACGGTGCGCGCGGTACGCAACAAATATCTCGGCGATGGCCCCTATCCAGCATCGACGATGGTCGGCGTCACCGCGCTGGTTCACCCGGATCTGCTGATCGAGATCGAGGCCATCGCCGCCATCGATTGACGAACGACCCACTCAGGCATTCCTGGTATGGACCTGGTCGGGGCCGATCAATTCGTGCGACGGTCCGCCACGAACTTCGTCCGGACCTGTACATCCTGGACAACCGAGGAGAGAGCAGATGAAGACCTTCGCCATGATCGCCGCCATCGCGTTCACCAGCATCGCCGCCACCACCATCGCCGCGGCCAGCTGTAGCATCCACAACGACACCGGCTGGAGCTTCAAGATCGAGTCCGGCAACACCTCGAACCAGAGCGTCGGTGCGCATACGACGACGTCGATCGCCGCGGGCAGGATCGTCGGCAAGGACGAGAAGTCCGGAAAGACGGTCTCGGGTTCCTGCAAGGACGGCGATTCCCTCGAGATCAAGGATGATCATGGCGTTCCCGTGCTGACCGTGAAGTGACGGAGCCAACCAGCAGGAGCCCGGTGACACGGTCGCCGGCTCGGACCGGTGCGTGATCGGCCTCTGCTCGAGCGGACTAGCGCACCGCGATCGGCGGGATCCGGCCGGCCCACGGGCGCGCGGTCTCGAGTTGCGCGGCGAGCTGGAACAGGGTGGCCTCGTCGCCGAACGGCGCCGTGAAATGCACCCCGATCGGCAGCCCCGCGGCGTTCCAGTACAGCGGCACGCTCATCGCGGGCACGCCGGTCTGGTTCGCGAGCTGCGTGTTCGGCGTCTTCTCGAGGGCGTTCGCGCCCAGCGACGCGAGCAGCTTGTCGAGCACGAACTTCGGCGACACCACACGCAGCGCGGCCAGCGCGGCGCGCTCGGCTGGCTTGAGCGCGAGATCGCCGATCTTGATCGGCGGGTATGCGAGCGTGCCGTCCAGGTACAGGTCATACTTCTGAAACCACCGGCCGAGCTCGCGGCCCGCAGCCTGTACCGCATCTCTCGCGCGCTGCAGCTCGATCGCGGGCAGCTTGCGGCCGATCTGGGCAAGCATCCAGGTTGCCGGCTCGAAGTCGGCAGGCGTCGGGGCGCGGCCGACCCAGCGCGCGGTGTCGTCGATGCCGATCGCGGCGCCGACCGCGATCTGCGTGAGGTAGGCCGCGACGAGCGCCTCGCGATCGATCGGCAGCGGCGTCTCCTCGAGCTCGTGGCCAAGGCTCGTGCACAGCGCGGCCGCGTCGTTGACCGCCGCCTTGACGTCGGCGTGGGTCTCGCGCCCGAGCAGCGATCCGGTCGAGAACGCGATGCGCAGCTTGCGCGGTGCGCGCCGGATCTCCTCGACATACGGGCGCTCGCGCGCCGGCGCCGTGTACGGCGCGCCGACGTCATGGCCCTGCGTCGCGTCGAGCATCGCGGCGCAGTCGCGCACGCTGCGCGTGAGCACGCCCTGCTGCACGTAGCCACCCCAGCCTTCAACTCCGGGGCCGACCGGGTTGCGACCGCGCGTCGGCTTGAGCCCGAACAGGCCGCACGCCGACGACGGGATGCGGATCGAGCCGCCGCCATCGCCGCCGTGCCCGAACGGCACCGCACGCGACGCGACGATCGCCGCCGTGCCGCCGCTCGATCCACCGGGCGTGTGCTCGGGGTTCCACGGGTTGCGCGCCGGACCGCGCAGCTCGGGCTCGGTGATGCCGAGCAGGCCGAGCTCAGGCGTGTTCGTCTTGCCGACGATCACGATGCCCGTCTGCTTCATGCGCGCGATGATCTCGGCGTCGACCGGTGGCACGAAGTCCTTCGACATCCGGCTCGACTGCGTGTACGGCTCGCCCGCGAGCCAGCCGTCGAGATCCTTCACGACGAACGGCACGCCGCGAAACGGACCCTCCGGCAACGGGCCCTTCGCCGCCGCGCGCGCCTTGTCGTACATCTTGTGGACGACCGCGTTGAGCTGCGGGTTCACCTTCTCGATCGCCGCGATCGCCTGATCGACGAGCTCGGTCGGGTGGACCTCGCCCTTGCGGACGCGCTCGGCGAGCGCGGTGGCGTCATCGTTCAGTACGCGATCGGCCACCCGCTACTTCCACGACTCGAGCAGCTGCTCGTACGGCATTGTCTCGCCCTTGGGCTTCTCGTTGGCCAGCTTGGCCTTGGGGCCGTTGGGTTTGCCGAGCCATTCGGCATCTGGCTTCTCGGGATTGAGCTTGGGCGCACAGTTCTTCATGCCGGCGCGCTCGAGGCGGGACATCACGTCGTCCATCTCCTTGGCCAGCTTGTCCATCGCCGCCTGCGGCGACAGGGAGCCGGAGACCGCCTCGCTGACGTTCGGCCACCACAGCTGCGCCAGCTTCGGGTAATCGGGCACGTTGGTGCCGGTCGGCGTCCATAGCTCGCGTGCTCCGCTGCGATAGAACTCGATGAGACCGCCGTACTTGGGTGCCGCCTTGGTCACCGGCTCGGAGTCGATATCGGACTTGCGGATCGGTGTGAGGCCGACAAAGAACTTCTTCAGCGACACTGTCTTCGAGACGGTGAACTGCGCGTAGAGCCACGCCGCCTTGCGACGATCGAGCGGCGTGCTGTTCAGCATCGTCCACGCACCGGCATCCTGATAGCCGAGCTTCATACCCTTCTCCCAGTACGGGCCGTGTGGCGACGGCGCCATCCGCCACTTCGGCGTGCCGTCCGCGTTTACCACCGCTAGTCCCGGCTTGGTGAGCGCCGCGGTGAACGCCGAATACCAGAAGATCTGCTGGGCGATGTTGCCCTGGCCCGGCACCGGGCCGGCCTCGGAGAACGTCATGCCCGGCGCCTCGGGCGGCGCGTACTTCTTGAGCCAGTCGATGTACTTGGTGAGCGAGTACACCGCGGCCGGGCTGTTGGCCTCGCCGCCGCGGCTGACCGACGAGCCCACGGGATGGCAATCCTCGACACGAATGCCCCACTCATCGACCGGGAGCCCGTTGGGCAATCCCTTGCTGCCGGTGCCGGCCATCGACAGCCACGCATCGGTGAACCGCCAGCCGAGCGACGGATCCTTCTTGCCGTAATCCATGTGGCCATAGACCTTGTGGCCGTCGAGCTCCTTGACGTCGTTGGTGAAAAAGTCGGCGATGTCCTCGTAGGCCGACCAGTTCACCGGCACGCCCAGCTCGTAGCCGTACTTGGCCTTGAACTTCTGCTTGAGATCGTCGCGCTGGAACCAGTCGTAGCGGAACCAGTACAGGTTGGCGAACTGCTGATCGGGGAGCTGGTACAGCTTGCCATCGGGCGCCGTGCCGAACTTCTTGCCGATGAAGTCATCGACGTCGAGCGTGGGCAACGTGACGTCCTTGCCTTCGCCGGCCATGAAGTCGGTGAGTGCAACGGCGTCGCCGTAGCGATAGTGCGTTCCGATCAGATCCGTGTCGTTGACATACATGTCATAGACGCTCTGACCCGACGCTATCTGCGTCTGCAGCTTCTCGATGACATCACCCTCCTGGATGATGTCGTGCGTGATCTTGATGCCGGTGAGCTCGGTGAACGCGGCCGCCAGCGTCTTGGATTCATAGACGTGGGTGTCGATCGTCTCCGAGACCACCTTGATCTCCATGCCGACAAACGGCTTCGCCGCCTCCTGGAACCACTTGAGCTCGGTCACCTGCTGATCGTGGCTCAGCGTGCTCGGCTGGAACTCCTTCAGCCACTTCTCGATCGCGGCGCTGCGATCCACCGCCGGAGCGGTTGGCTGAGCGGCCGCCGAGCCGCTGCCGCCGCTGCCGGCTTCGGGCTGTTTCTTCTTGCCGCAGCCGCCGCTCGATAGGGCCGCGACCGCGACCACCGCGACCCCGGCGAACCACGCCGCCCGTTGCCATTGCCCGTTTCCAGACGCTGTTCTTGTGTTCATGTGTTCATCCTTGTCCGACGCGGTTCATGACTGTGTAGAACACGTAACAGAAAAACAAAATAAAGAGGAAGTAGATCAGCGAGAATGCAGCCGCCGGCCCGAGATCGAACTGGCCCACGGCAAGCCGGGTCAAGAACTGGCTGAGGAACGTGGTGCTGTTGCCGGGGCCACCGCCGGTCACCACGAACGGCTCGGTGTAGATCATGAAGCTGTCCATGAACCGCAACAGGATCGCGATGACGAGCACGTTCTTGAGCTTGGGGAGCTGGATGTAGCGGAACACCGACCATCCCGAGGCACCATCGATCGCCGCCGCCTGGTAATACGCCGGGGGAATCGCGCGCAGGCCTGAATAACACAGCAGCGCGACCAGCGGCGTCCAGTGCCACACGTCCATGACCAGCACGGTCAACCAGGCATCGACCCGGTCGACCGTGTAGTTGTAGTGCAGCCCGAGCTTGACGAGCGCGGCGCCGCCCATGCCGATATCGGTGCGGCCGAAGATCTGCCAGATCGTTCCGACGACGTTCCACGGGATGAGCAACGGCAAGGCCAGCACCACCAGCGACATGGACACCGCCCAGCCGCGGCGCGGCATGACCAGGCTGACGCCCACCCCGAGCGGCAGCTCGATGGCGAGCACCGAGAACGAGAACAGGAGCTGGCGCAGGAACGCGGCATGCAGGTCCGGATCGCGAAGGACTTTCCGGAACCATTCGAAGCCGACATACACCTTGGTGTTCGGCCCCAGGATGTCCTGTACGGAATAGTTGACGACCGTCATCAGCGGCACGATCGCGCTGAACGCGACAAGGATCGTCATCGGCAAGATCAAGAGCCACGCCTTGTTGTTCGGGGTCTTGTCGATCATGCCGGCTCCTCACGGCCAGAGCCCTCGCCCGAGACGATCCGGCTGTCTCGGTAGAGACAGATGTGCTCGGGCGGAAACCGAACGCGTAGCGTGTTGCCGGTCGCCACCGCCGGTGCGTCCTGGGCGATGCGGATCTTGATCCGGTGGCCGTCGGCTCGGCCGCCGGGCACTGCCTTGATCTGCCCGTCGGGCGCCCCCCCGAGATCTCTGCCGAGATACCCCGTGACGATGCGGAACCGGCCGTGATCCTCCACGGCCGTGACCGCCACCGGCAGGCTGTTCTGCACGTCTGCGCCCTGCAACACGGCGATGTGCTCGGGCCGGATGCCGAGCTCGAGGCTGCCCGCGTCCGCCGGCGTTTCTGCAGGGGACAGTAGCGGAATGTCGAGCTCGCCAATGCGCGCCCGCGCGCTGCCGGCCTCGCGCGTGACCTGGCACGGCATTACATTCATCCCCGGAGAGCCGATGAAGTAACCGACGTAGGTGTGAGCGGGCCGGCGAAACAGATCCTCGGGCGTGCCGCGCTGCAAGACCTGGCCGTGCTGCATGACAACCACCTCGTCGGCAAACGTCAACGCTTCGGTCTGATCGTGGGTGACGTAGATGAGCGTGTGACGGAATTGCTTGTGGATCTCCTTCAGCTTGCGGCGCAACAACCACTTGCGGTGCGGGTCGATGACGGTCAGCGGCTCGTCGAACAAGATCGCCGCCACGTCCTCGCGGACCAGGCCACGGCCCAGCGCGAGGATCTGCTTTTGATCGGCGGTCAGCCGCGTCGCACGGTTCTGCAAGACCTCCGTGAGCTCGAGACTCTCGGCGATGCGCCCGACCCGGCGATCGATCTCGGCGGCGGCCAGCCCACGATTGCGCAGCGGAAAGGCGAGGTTCTGGTAGACCGTCATCGTGTCGTAGATGACGGGAAACTGAAATACCTGAGCGATATTGCGATCGCGACTCGGCAGCAGGGTGACGTCCTTGCCGCCATACAGCACCTGGCCGCGCGTGGGCCGGATCAGGCCCGAGATGATGCCGAGCAGCGTGGTCTTGCCGCAGCCGCTCGGGCCCAGGAGCGCATACGCGCCGCCGTCGCGCCAGCGCAGCTCGACGTCGCGCAGGGCGTACGCCGGCGCCGTACCACCGCGCCTCGGCTCATCAAGAGCGCCGCGCGGCACATCGTAGCTGTGCGCGATCGACTGAAGGACGATCTCAGCCATGCGCCGCCTCCGGCGAGGCTGCGCCGCGCGTCGCTGTGCTGCGGTCGCCCACCCCCGTGTGATACGACGCTACCAGCGCTTGGTCACCATCCCGACGGAACGCGAGCAGCCGATCGGGATCGAGGTAGAACGTGAGCTCGTCGTCGAGTTGATGGTGAAACACCCCGTCCTGCTGCACGATGAACTGCACAGGCTTGTGGCCATTACCCGCGGATTCTCCCGAGGGTTGCGCCGCGCCGCGCAGGTACACGAAGGTCTCCGAGCCGCTGATCTCGCTGAGCTCGACGCACGCCCGCACCGCGACGTTGCCCGCGGGCGCCTGGTGCAGGCGGCAATCGCTGGCGCGGATCCCGAAGCAGTACGGCCCCTCGGCGAGCTCAGCGAGGTGCGCGCCCGGGGCCGCGCCGCCGCCGCGCGGGATGGGGATCCGGATGTCGCCGGCGATCTCGATCGCGCCGTCGCGCACCACGCCCTCGATGATATTCATCGGCGGGTCGCTGAACACTCGCGCCGCGGTGACCGAAGCCGGTCGGTGGTACACCTCGAGCGTGGGCGCGTGCTGCAGCACCCGGCCCTGGTGCATGAGGATGGTCCTGCCGCCGAGCGCGAGCGCCTCGGCCGGATCGGTCGTGGCGTAGACCACCGTGGCGGGCGTGGCGCCGGACCGCGTCGCGCCGAACAGCGCGCGCAGCTCGTCGCGCAGATCCTCGCGGAGCTTGTAGTCGAGGTTGACCAGCGGCTCGTCGAAGAGGACGATCTCGGCGTCCTTGGCCAGCGCGCGCGCGATCGCCACCCGCTGCTGCTGCCCGCCCGACAGCTCACCCGGCAGCCGGTGGAGCAGCTCCTCGATGCGGAGCAGGCGCGCCAGCTCGCGCACACGCGCCTCGACCGCGGCGGCGAGTCCCCCGCGCGGCCGCGGCGCTTGGGATAGCCGAGCGAGCCACTCCGCGATGCGGAGCAAGCGCACCGGCAAAACGAGCCGCTCCAGGGCGCGAAGCCACAGCCGACCCGCCAGCTCGCGGTCGCGCGCCGCGGTGCTGGGCACTCGACGCAGCTGCAGCGGCGCGGCGATGTTGTCGCGTACGGTGAGCGACGGGTAATTGATGAACTGCTGGTACACCAGCGCGACCGAGCGCTCGCGCGCCGGCCTCCGCGTGATGTCGGCGTCGCCCTGGCGGATGGTCCCCTGCGTCGGCCGATCGAGCCCGGCGATCAGGCGGAGCAGGCTCGTCTTGCCCGCGCCGGTGTGGCCGAGCAACACGTTGATCGTGCCGGGCTCGAGCGTCAAGTTGACGTCGGCCAGGTGAACCTCCCGGTCGACGACCTTGCCGACGTGTTCGAGCGACAGCGTCATGGCTAGCCCCACCGTCCGATCACTGCCATCACCACGGCCGAGATGCCCAGCGCCCACCATGGCGTTGCCGCGGTCAGCCCGAGCCATGCCACGTGGATGAACGCCGCCGCGAGCAGGCCGATGAAGAACCGATCTCCGCGCGTGGTTGGCATGGGCAGAAACCCACGGCGCTCCACGTTGGGCGAGACAAGCTCCCAGATCAACAAGACGACGAGGAGCCCGATGATGACGGCAAAGAACACCGCCGTCGGCGCCGTCCAGGCCATCCAGCCCATCACACCCTCCCCAGGGCGAAGCCCTTGGCGATGTGGTTGCGCACGAACCAGATCGCGAGCGCTCCCGGCACCATGGTGAGCACGCCGGCCGCCGCCAGGACGCCCCAGTCCATCCCGGCGGCGCTCACCGTACGTGTCATCGTCGCCGCGATCGGCTTGGCGTTGGTGGAGGTCAGCGTGCGCGCGAGCAAGAGCTCGACCCAGCTGAACATGAAGCAGAAGAACGCGGCCATGCCCACGCCGGCCCGGATCAGCGGCAGGAAGATGCGCACGAAGAAGTGCGGGAACCGGTAGCCGTCCATGTACGCCATCTCGTCGATCTCGCGCGGCACCCCCGACATGAAGCCCTCGAGGATCCACACCGCCAGCGGGACATTGAACAGCGTGTGCGCGAGCGCGACCGCGATGTGGGTATCGAACAGGCCGACGCTCGAGTACAGCTGGAAGAACGGCAGCAGGAACACCGCCGGCGGCGACATCCGGTTGGACAACAGCCAGAAGAACAGGTGCTTGTCGCCCACGAACCGAAAGCGCGAGAACGCATACGCGGCCGGCAGCGCCACCGCCAAGGACAGCGCCGTGTTCATGAGCACGTACTCGAGCGAGTTGACGTAGCCCATGTACCAGGACCGGTCGGTCACGATCGTGATGTAGTTGTCGAGCGTCGGGTGGTGCGGGAAGAGCGTCAGCTCGCCGAGGATCTCCTCGTTGGTCTTGAGCGACATCACCACCAGCCAGTAGATCGGGATGACCAGGAAGGCGATGTAGATCCCGAGCAAGACGCGGCGTTGGAGCTTGGGCATACGCGGCGGGCCTCGCGGCAGCGAATCATCGCCAGGCGGAGCGCTCGCGCGCAAGGGTGCGCGCCATGTCGATGCCACCGCCCTCGCCCAAACGCGTTAG
>Ga0134121_10002599_pt1 | contig 15498 bp, 18 predicted proteins | sample KB301_FD_96463 | JGI IMG/M metagenome (GOLD analysis project Ga0134121, IMG submission 96463) | Terrestrial soil microbial communities without Nitrogen fertilizer from Kellogg Biological Station, Michigan, USA - KB3-0-1 | ecosystem: Environmental > Terrestrial > Soil > Unclassified ... | reverse complement strand
TTGGCCAAGCTGGAAAAAGCGGGCGCCGAGCGATGACCAAGGAAGTCGATTTCGGTTTCCGCAAGGTTGCCGAGGAGGAAAAGGCGGCGCGCGTCGGCCAAGTCTTCGATCGGGTCGCGGAGCGCTACGACCTGATGAACGACCTCATGTCGCTCGGCCTGCATCGCTATTGGAAGCAGTTTGCGGTATCCGTGGCGCGGCCGCGCCCGGGCGAGCGCGTGCTCGACGTCGCCACGGGCAGCGGCGACCTTGCCGCGGCATTCGCACGCCGCGTGGCGCCGGACGGCGAAGTGTGGGCAACCGACGTGAACATGAAGATGCTCGAGCGCGGGCGCGATCGACTGCTCGATGCCGGCGCGCTCTCACCCGCGGTGCAATGCGATGCCGAGCGGCTGCCTTTTCCGGACGCGTACTTCGATTGCGTGACCGTCGGCTTCGGCTTGCGCAACATGACGCACAAGGACCGCGCGCTCAGCGAGATGGCGCGCGTGCTCAAGCCCGGCGGCAGGGCCGTGGTGCTCGAGTTCTCCAAAGTCTGGGCGCCGCTCAAAGGCGCGTACGACCTCTATTCCTTCAAGGTGCTGCCCTGGCTCGGCGAGCGCGTCGCAGGCGCGGGCGAACCGTATCGCTATCTCGCCGAGTCGATCCGCATGCATCCGGGCCAGGCGGAGCTCAAGGCGATGCTCGAGGCGGCGGGCTTCGCCGAAGTCGAAGTATTCAATCTTGCCGCAGGGGTCGTTGCAGTGCATCGCGGCATCCGCTTTTGATAGCATGGCTCACTCGGAGGTTGGCCTTCATGCGTAAGTGGTTACTCGGGATTTGCATCGCACTCTTGGGCGCGACGCTGGTTGCAACCGAGGCGGATGCGAAGCGCCTCGGCGGTGGCCGCTCGGTCGGCACGCAGCGCAGCGTCACGCCCGCGCCGGCAAAGCCTGCACCGCAGGCGGCGCCGCAGCAAGCGCCCCAGGCGCAGCCGGCCCAGCAGGGCAGCCGCTGGGGCATGCTCGGCGGCATCCTCGGCGGCCTCGCCATCGGTGGGCTGCTCGGCTATCTCTTCGGCGGCAACGGCCTCGGCGGCCTGCTGCTGCTCGCGCTGCTTGCGTTCGCCGCAGTGCTCGCGATCCGCGCGTTCGCGCGCCGCGGCCAGCAGGCGCGGGTCGCCGGAATGGGCAGCGAAACCATGGCCGTGCCCGAGCGGCCCTCAAGCGGCGGCGCAGCGGCAAGCGCGCCGGCGCTGCCGGCGGGATTCGACACCCCGGGGTTCCTGCGCGCGGCGAAGATGAACTTCATCAAGCTGCAGGTGGCGAACGACTCGGGCAAGTTGGACGAGATCCGCGAATTCACCACCCATGAGATGTTCGACGAGCTGCGTCGCGACATCCACGCGGGCCAGCAGACCGACGTCGTCGCGCTGGACGCCGACCTGCTCGAGCTCGCGACCGAGCGCGACAGCCATTGGGCGAGCGTGCGCTTCTCGGGCATGGTGCGCGAAACGCCGGGCACCGAGCCGGTAGGCTTCGAGGAAGTCTGGAACCTCGTCAAGCCCGCCGACGGCTCGAGCGGCTGGCTGCTCGCCGGCATTCAGCAAATGCATTGAACGAGACCGCCTCCAGCGCAAAGGCCACCCCCGCGGTGGCCTTTTGCTTTGTGCTGAACCAGCTCCTAGCGCGTGAGAGCTGGGCGCGCGAGCGCCTCGAGCGCTTCGTCGGGCAATCGGCTGAATTTCGCCCGCCGCTGCTGCCGCCGCTGCGGCTCGTGGTCGGCGCAGGCGGTCGCATCGAGCCGGGCGGCGGTGAGCCGGGCGCCATCGTCTCGCTCGAAGGCGTGTCCGGCGATGGCGCTCTGGCCGACGAGCTGCGCTACCTGGCGAAGCACCTGCGCTGGGACTTCGAGGAAGAGCTCTCGCGGGTCATGGGGGATGTCGCTGCCGAGCGCGTCGGCGCCACCGTGCGCGCCTTCGGCCGCTGGCAGGCCGATGCCGCGCGGCGCGTAACCGAGGCGCTGGCCGACCATGTCCTCGTCCGAAGCGACGAGCTGGAGCGCTTTGCCGCGGACCTCGAGCGGCTGCGCACCGCCATCGAGAGACTCGAGCGACGCCTTGTTTAGGCTCTTCCGCCTCGTGCGCATCTTCGCCATCACCGTGCAGTACGGGCTGCACGAGTTCATTCCGTCGATGCCGGGCGATTTCATGCTGCGCCTTCTCGCCGGCCGGCGCGATGAGCCTCGCGGTCAGAGGCTGCGCCAGGCGCTGGAGCGGCTCGGACCGATCTTCGTCAAGTTCGGCCAGGTGCTGTCCACCCGGCGCGACCTGCTGCCGCTCGACATCGCCGACGAGCTGGCGAAGCTCCAGGACCAGGTGCCGCCGTTCGATCCCGAGCTCGCCTTCGCCGAGATCGAGCGCAACCTCGGCCGGCGCGTGGGCGAGGTCTTCGCGAGCCTCGACCACACGCCGATCGCGAGCGCCTCGATAGCCCAGGTACACCTCGGCGTGCTGAAGGACGGGCGCGAGGTGGCGGTGAAGGTATTGCGCCCGGGCGTCGAGCGCGAGATCGCCAAGGATCTGGCGCTCCTGCAAGCCGCCGCGTCGCTCGTCGAGCGGCTCTCGCCGGAAGGGCGACGCTTGCGGCCGCGCGAAGTGGTTGCCGAATTCGCGCGCCACCTGGACGAGGAACTGGACCTGATGCGCGAGGCGGCCAGCGCGAGCCAGATGCGGCGCGACTTCGCCCGCTCGCCGCTCCTCGCCGTGCCCGAAGTGCATTGGGACCTCTGCGCGCAGCGCGTCATGGTGATGCAGCGCATGCACGGGGTGCCGATCTCGCAGATCGCGCTCCTCAAGGAGCGCGGCATCGACCTGAAAGCGCTCGGCCGCGCCGGCGTGGAGATCTTCTTCACGCAGGTTTTCCGCCACAGCTTCTTCCATGCCGACATGCACCCGGGGAACATCCTGGTGGCGACGGAAGGGGAGCTTCGCGGCCGCTATATCGCGCTCGACTTCGGCATCATGGGAACGCTTACCGAGGTCGACAAGAACTACCTCGCGCAGAACTTCCTCGGGTTCTTCAACCGCGACTACCGCCGCGTCGCCCAGGCGCACGTCGACGCCGGCTGGGTGCCGCCGGGCACGCGCGTCGATCAGTTCGAGGCCGCGATCCGCGCGGTGTGCGAGCCGATCTTCGACCGGCCACTGCGCGAGATCTACTTCGGCCGGCTGCTCTTGCGCCTGTTCCAGACGTCGCGGCGCTTCAACGTCCAGATCCAGCCGCAGCTCGTCATGCTGCAGAAGACGCTCCTCAATATCGAGGGACTGGGCCGCCAGCTCGATCCCGAGCTCGACCTCTGGAGCACGGCGAAGCCGTTCCTCGAGCGCTGGATGAGCGAGCAGGTCGGCTGGCGGGGCTTCTTGCGCACGCTGCGCCACGAGGCGCCGTACTGGGCGAGCACGCTGCCGCAGCTGCCGCGGCTCGTGCACCGCGCGCTCGCCGATGACCGCCTGGGCGAGTTGCGCGCCTCGGTCGAGCGCCTCACCGCCGAGAGCGCGCGGCGCAACGACCTGCTCACCGCGCTCCTCGTGGCGGTCCTCGCCGCGCTGATCCTGAGTGCCTTCGGACTCCTCTAAGCCGGACTTCTGGGACACGCGTTACCGCGGCGGCGTCACGCCCTGGGACGCAGGCGGTGTGCCACCGGGCTTGGTGACTTGGCTAAAAAAACAGGCACCGGCGCAGCGCGTGCTCGTTCCCGGCTGCGGCTCCGGCTACGAAGTGCAGCACTTCGCTGAACATGGCGACGAGGTGCTCGGCATCGATTTCTCGGAACCGGCGCTCAGCCGCGCGCGCAAGCTTGCGCTGCCGGTAAGGCAGGCCGATTTCTTCGCGCTCGACGAGCCGCCGTTCGACGTCGTCTATGAGCGCACGTTCCTCTGCGCGTTGCCGCGCAGCCGCTGGCCGCAGTGGAGTGCACGCATCCCGAAGCTGGTGCGCCCGCGCGGCCTCCTCGCCGGCTTCTTCTTTTTCGACGACAACGAGCGCGGCCCGCCGTTCGGCATTGCCCTGGCGGCGCTGCGCGCGTTGCTCGAGCCGGCGTTCACGCTGGTCGAAGACGAGGTGGTGCCCGCGGAGGAATCGGTGCCCGTGCTGAGGGGAAAGGAGCGTTGGCAGGTCTGGAAGCGCTCGCTATGATGGCGCGCGCATGCTGATCGGCTCGGTCGTCGTCTATCTCGCCGTCACGATCGCCATCGGGTTGTGGGCCGCGCAGCGCGTGCACAACTCGAAGGACTACGTCGTCGCCGGCAGGAGCCTGCCCCTCTACATGAACACGGCGACGGTGTTCGCGACCTGGTTCGGCGCGGAAAGCGTGCTGTCGGTGTCGGTCGAGTTCTCGAAGAGCGGGCTCGGCGGCATCATCGCCGATCCGTTCGGCTCCTCGATGTGCCTGGTCGTCGTCGCGGTATTTTTCGCCCGGGCGTTCTACCGGATGGATCTGCTGACCATCGGCGACTTCTATCGCAAGCGCTATGGGCGCACGATGGAGTTCGGCACGAGCGTGGTGATCGCCATCTCCTACCTCGGCTGGACCGCGGCGCAGCTCACCGCGCTCGGGCTCGTCTTCTCCACGCTCACCGACGGCGCCGTCTCGCTCAGCACCGGCATCGTCTTGAGCGGCATCGTCGTGCTCGGCTACACGATCTGGGGCGGCATGTGGTCGGTGGCGATGACCGACCTTTTCCAGTCGGTGATGATCCTCGTCGGCCTGGGCCTCGTCGCCTGGGTCGTCGGCGACATGGCCGGCGGCCCGGTCAAGGTGATCGCGGCGGCGAGCGAGGCGGGCAAGTTCGAGTTCTGGCCGAAAGGCGGCACCAAGGAATGGTTCGCCTTCGCCACGGCATTTCTCACCCTCGCGATCGGCTCCATTCCGCAGCAGGACATCTTCCAGCGCGTCACCTCCGCCAGGGACGAGCGCACCGCGATCATGGGAAGCCTGCTCGGCGGCGCGGTCTACTTCTGCTTCGTGTTCGTGCCGATCTTCATCGTGCTCGCCGCGCTGACGATCGACCCCGCGCTCGGCACGCTGCTCAACGCCGAGGATGCGCGCGACATGCAACGCATCCTGCCGAGCTTCATCCTCGAGCACACGCCGATGTGGATCAAGGTGCTCTTCTTCGGCGCATTGCTCTCGGCGATCCTGTCGACGGCGAGCGGGGCGATCATCGCGCCGACCTCGCTTTGCACCGAGAACATCATCAAGCCTCTCTATCCCCGCATGAGCGACCGGCAGTTCATGCTCACGCTGCGCATCATCCTCATTACCTTCACGGCCGCGGCGCTCATCTTCGCGCTCAATTCCAAGCAGACCATGTACGACATGGTGCAAAACGCCTACACCGTGACGCTCGTCGCGGCGCTGGTGCCGCTCGCCGCGGGCATCTTCTGGAAGCGCGCCAATAACGTCGGCGCGCTTGCCTCCTGCGTCTGCGGGCTCGCCGGCTGGCTCGGCGCCGCCTTCTTCGCCCCGCAGGCGACGGTGCCGCCCCCGCTGGTCGGACTCGGCTTCTCCATCGTCGGCATGGTCGCAGGCGCGCTCGTGCCCGGCGGCCATGCAGTCGCCCACGCACATCCCCACAGCGGACCGCGCTGACGCCGCGGGCGCAGCCGGCGCCTCGGCCTTCGCGCGCATCGCGTTCGCGGTCTATACGCTGCTCGTGGTCTACGCCTCGCTCTATCCGCTCGAAGGCTGGCGCGACCACGGCATCTCGCCCTTCGCGTATCTCACTTCGCCGTGGCCGCGCTATGTGACCGGCTTCGACCTTGCGGCCAACGTGCTCGGCTATTTGCCCTACGGCTTCCTGTGCGTGCTGGCGCTGCACCCTCGCGTGCGTGGCTTCGCCGCCTTCGGCACCGCGCTCGGCAGCGCCACACTTCTGTCGCTCGGCATGGAGGCCTTCCAGAGTTATCTGCCGGCGCGCGTCGCCACAAATCTCGATCTTCTGTGCAACGCCGCCGGCGGCGCCGGCGGCGCGGCGCTCGGCGTATGGGCCGTGCCGAGCTTCCTCGGCGGGCCGCTCGAGCGGCTGAAGGCGCGGGCCTTCCTCTCCGGCGTGGAGATCGACGCCGGCCTGACGCTCCTCGGCCTGTGGCTCTTCACGCAGCTCAACCCGGCGACGCTGCTATTTGCCGCGGGCGACCTGCGCGACCTCCTCGCACAGGGTCCGGGGCGCGCGCGGGCGCCGGAGTTCTTCATCGCCATCGAGGCCTTCACTGCGGCGGCGAACCTCGTGAGCGTCGGCCTTCTCCTGTCGGTGCTCGCCCGTCCCGCGCAGCCGGTACGCGCCATGTTCGCCGCGCTGGTCGTCGCGGCACTCGCCGTCAAGGTCGTGGCCTTCGCCATCATCATGCGTGCCGAGAACGTGTTCGTCTGGCTCACCTCCGGCGCGCAAATCGGCCTTGCCGCGGGCGTTCTCGCCACGCTCGCCGCGATCGCACTGCCGCGGGTGGCGCGGCTCGCTCTCGCTGCAGTGCTGATCATGGCAGCCACAGTGGCCGTGAACCTCGCGCCGCCCAACGCCTATCTTGCCGCGACGCTCAAGCTCTGGCAGCAGGGCCACTTCCTCAATTTCAACGGGCTCACGCGCCTGGTGAGCGCGCTATGGGCTTTCGTCGCGCTCGCCTACCTCATGTTCCTCGCGGCGCGGCGACGCGAAGCGCTCGGTTAGAATCGCGCATGTCCTATTACGCCAAGCACGTTTTCTTCTGCTGCAACCAGCGCGACGGCGGCCGCGTCTGCTGCAACGACAAAGGCGCCTCCGAGATCCGCGATTACGCGAAGCAACGCGTCAAGGATCTGGGCCTCGCAGGCGAGGGCAAGATCCGCATCAACCAGGCCGGCTGCCTCGATCGCTGCGAGGAAGGCCCCTGCATCGTGGTCTACCCCGAGGCGGTCTGGTACAGCTACGTCGATCGCGCAGACGTCGACGAGATCATCGAGGAGCACTTCAAGCACGGCCGCGTGGTCGAGCGCCTGAAGATGTGAGGGCGAGCACCCGCCAGGAATTCATCGCCGGCCCGGCCGGCCGCATCGAGTGCGCGGTGGATGGGCCCGAGAGTCCCGCCATCGGCATGGCGCTCGTCGCGCATCCGCATCCGCTTTTCGGCGGTACGCTCGACAACAAGGTCGTGCAGACGCTTGCCCGGGCGTTCGTCGAGCTGGGCTACGAGGCGTGGCGCCCGAACTTCCGCGGCGTCGGCGGCACCGAAGGCACGCACGACGAGGGCCGCGGCGAGCTCGAGGATCTCGCCGCCATCGTCGCCCATCTCGAGCCCGCGCGCCTCGCGCTGGCGGGCTTTTCATTCGGCGCCGGCGTGCAGGTGATGCTGGCGCAGCGCGTGAAGGCCGAGCGCCTGGTGCTGATCGGCCTCGCGGTCACCCGCTTCCAGCTGCCGGCGGTGCAGAAAGGCACGCTCCTCATTCACGGCGAGCACGACGAAACGGTGCCGCTCGGCAGCGTGCTCGACTGGGCGCGGCCGCAGGAGCTGCCGGTGGTCGTGATTCCGGGCGCCGATCATTTCTTCCATCGCCGGCTGAACATCCTCCGCGAGCTCGTCCGGGCGCACTGCGCATGAGCGCCGCGCTGAGGGCTCGCGCGCTGCGCAAGAGCTACGGCGCGCAGGAAGTGGTGAGCGGCCTCGACCTCGAAGTGGCGCCGGGCGAGTGCTTCGGGCTCCTCGGCCCGAACGGCGCCGGCAAGACCACCACGCTGCGCCTGTGCCTGGGCCTGTCGCGTCCCGATGGCGGCGAGATCGAGCTGCTCGGCGAGCCGGTACCGGCGCGAGCGCGCGAGGCGCGCCGCCGCATCGGCGTCGTGCCCCAGTTCGACAACCTCGATCCGGACTTCACCGTCGAGGAGAACCTGCTCGTCTTCGGCCGCTACTTCTCGATGCCGGCCTCAGCCGCCCGCGCCAAGGTGCCGTCGCTCCTCGACTTCGCCGGCCTTGCCGGCCGCGGCGATGCGCGCATCAGCGCGCTCTCGGGCGGCATGAAGCGGCGCCTGACGCTCGCGCGGGCGCTGGTCAACGACCCGCAGCTCCTCGTGCTGGACGAGCCCACCACCGGCCTCGATCCGCAGGCGCGCCACCTCATCTGGGAGCGGCTGCGTCGCCTGACGCAGGAGGGAAAGACGCTCGTCCTCACCACGCATTTCATGGAAGAAGCCGAGCGGTTGTGCGATCGCCTCGCGATCATCGACCGCGGGCGCCTGATCGCCACCGGCACGCCGCGCGAGCTGATCGCGGCGCACATCGAACCGCAGGTGGTTGAAGTGCACGGCAACGGCTTCGACGCCTGGATGCAACACGCGCGGAGCCTCGCGCCACGCGTCGAGCGTGCCGGCGACACGGTGTTCGTCTACGCCGCCGATGTCGCTCCGGTCATGGCCGACCTGCGCGGCCGGACGGATTTGAGTTACCTGCATCGGCCGGCGAGCCTCGAAGATGTATTCCTGAAGCTCACCGGTCGGGACCTGAGAGACTGATGCGCTGGATCGCGGTGTGGCGGCGCAACTTCCTCGTCTGGCGGAAGCTCTTCATCGCTTCGGTTCTCACCAATCTGGCGGACCCGCTGATCCTGCTTTTCGGCCTCGGCTATGGCCTCGGCGCCCTCCTGCCATCGGTGGCGGGCATGTCCTACATGGCCTTCTTCGCCGCCGGGACGTTGTGCTCAGCCACCATGTTCACCGCGTCATTCGAGTCCATGTTCTCCGGCTTCTCGCGCATGCACGGGCAGAAGACCTGGGACGCGATCCTCTATGCGCCGCTGACGATCGACGATGTCGTCGCCGGCGAGATCATGTGGGCGGCGAGCAAGGCGTGGCTTTCCGGCGCGACGATCCTAGCCGTGGTCGCCGTGTTCGGCCTGGCGACGAGCCCGCTGGTGGTGCTGACGCTGCCCGTCGCGTTCCTCGTCGGTCTCGCCTTCGCGGCGGTTGGGATGATCATGACGGTTCTCGCGAAGAACTGGGACTTCTTCAGCTTCTACATGACGCTGATCATGACGCCGATGACGATGGTTTCCGGCGTCTTCTTCCCTGCCGAGCAGCTGCCGAAGCCCGTGCTCGCCGTGGCTCAGGTGCTGCCGCTTTATCACGGCGTGGAGCTGGTGCGTCCGCTGGTCGCCGGACGCCTGCCCGGTAACGTCACGCTGCACATCGCAGTGCTGCTCGTTTATGCTGCCGCCGGGTACGCCCTCACCATCATGTTTGCGCGCCGCCGCTTTTCGATCTGATGCTCTGGGTCAAATCACTGCACATCATCTTCATGGTGACGTGGTTCGCCGGGCTCTTTTACCTGCCGCGGCTCTTCGTCTATCACGCCATGGCCGAGGACACCGCGTCGCGCGAGCGCTTCAAGCTGATGGAGCGCAAGCTCTACTACGGGATCATGACGCCGGGCGGCGTGCTCACCATCGTCTTCGGCGTCTGGCTGTGGCTCGGCTGGTTCCGCGGCTCGTCCTCCTGGCTGCACGTCAAGATGGCGCTCGGCGCGCTGCTTGTCGCTTATCACCTGTGGTGCGGGAGGCTGCTGCGCGACTTCAAGGCGGACCGCAACACGAAGAGCCACGTCTGGTTCCGGTGGTTCAACGAGTTCCCGGTGCTGGTGCTCTTCGTGGCGGTTTTCGTCGTTGTCTTCAAGCCGTTCTGAGGCGTTTTTCGCGAGCTGCCCTCGGGGTCTGGAGGGGCAGCTCGTCGACGAATTGCGGGCGCTGGACATCGCAGCGAGCGCGGTGCCGGGCGGCGTTGCCTTCAGCGGTCCGTGGGAGGCGTGCTACCGCGCGAACCTCTGGTCGCGTGTCGCCTCGCGCCTCCTGTGGCGCGTCGCCGAGTTCGATTACCGCAACGAGCACGATCTGTATTCCGCAGCAAAGGCCATCGATTGGCCACGCTACTTCCGCGTCGAGCGCACGCTGCGCGTCAACGTCACCGCGCAGAAAAGCCCGCTGAAGAGCCTGGAGTTCGCCACGCTGCGCATCAAGGACGCCGTGTGCGACCGCTTCCGCGACGCGGGCGGCAAGCGTCCGAGCATCGACAGGACCAATCCCGATGTACGCGTGCACGCCTTCCTCGAGGCGACGCGCGCCACGCTCTATTTGGACACTTCGGGCGAACCACTCTTCAAGCGCGGCTGGCGCGCCGGCGCCGCCGACGCGCCGCTGCGCGAGAACCTCGCCGCCGGGATCCTCATGCTGACCGGCTGGAAGCCCGAGGAGCCGCTGTTCGATCCGATGTGCGGCGGCGGCACCTTCCTCGTCGAGGCCGGCACGATGGCGCGCGGTCGCGCGCCCGGCGGCAAGCGGCACTTCGCGTTCGAGAAGCTCGCCGCTTACGACGCCGCGCTATGGGAGCGCGTCAAGCAGGAGGCTCGCGTGACCGAGCGCAGCCCTGCGCTCTACGCGAGCGACCTGGATCCGAAGGCGCTCAACGCTACGCGGCGCAATCTCGCCGAGGCGGGCGTCGAACGGTGGACGAAGGTCGAGCGAAGCGATGTACTCGAGCGTGCTGCGCCCGCCGCCAGTGGCGTGATGATCATGAATCCCCCCTATGGCGAGCGCATTGGCAGCCCGGAAGAGTTGGCGCAGTTCTATCCGAAGCTGGGCGACGCGCTCAAGCAGCGCTTCGCCGGCTGGCGTTGCTACATCTTCACCGCTGACATGCGTCTGCCGAAGCTGATCCGCCTCGAGGCGTCGCGCCGCATTCCGCTATGGAATGGCGCGCTCGAGTGCCGGCTTTACGAATTCGAGATCGTCGCCGGCAGCCATCGGAAAAAGTCAGCGCCGGCCTAGGTCATCCCAGGCTGGGTTGCCACCGGTGACGCGGGGGCCATAGGCATATTTCAGGCGCGGCACGCGCGTGCCCGCCTTGTGAGTCGGCAGGGCCTCTTCGGCATCGGCCGGGTCCCAGCGCAAGCCGAGCTTCTGCATGAGGTTCAGCGCGTCGAACGGCGCCTTCACCTTGACGTCGTTGTCGAAGTAGACGTAGACGTCGCGCCGGTCGCGATGCCAGCCGCGGATGCGCCGTGCCCAGGTCGCGAGCGCGCGGTCGGAATAGCCGCTCGTATAGATCCTGATGTCGCCGTGCAGCCGGACGTAGACGAAATCGGCAGTGACGTGGAACATCTTCGGCCATTTGCCCGCGGTGTCGGCGACCACCAGCCCGATGCCGTGCGCGCGCAAGAGCCGCACGAATTCGCCCGTCATGAAGCTCGGATGACGGATCTCGACGGCGTGGCGCAGCGGCCGATCGGCGTCGATCGCGAGCCGCGAGCGGCCGGTCATGCGCGCGTCGCGGCGGCGGGCAAGGGCGAGCGCCTGCGCCGTGCTGCGCGGCAGCAAGCGAAAGAAGCGCGCCAGGCGCTCGGCATCGAAGCGGAACATCGGCGGAAACTGCCAGAGGAACGGGCCGAGCTTGTCGCGCAGGTTGAGGATGCCGGAGGCGAAGAAGTTGGCGAGCGGCTTTTCGATGTTCTTCAGCCGCAGCATGTGGGTGATGTAGCGCGAGCCCTTCACGGCGAAGACGAAGCCGGCGGGCGTCTCGTCGTACCACTCTCCGTAGTACTCCGGCCGCTGCAGCGAATAGAAGGAGCCGTTGATCTCGACGGTCGGAAAGTGCCGCCCGCAGAACTCCAGTTCCCGGCGCTGGGGCAGGCCTTGCGGATAAAACACCTTGCGCCAGGGCTCGTAGCGCCAGCCTGAAATGCCGATGCGGATCACGCGAACTTCAGCTTCCGCCAGGCCTCCATCTTCTGCATGTTCGCGAGCTGCGCGTGATCGGTGAGGTCGAGCGCGAGCGGCATCATCGAGACGTAGCCTTGCTCGATCGCCCAGCGGTCGGTGCCTTCCTCAGTCGCCTCGACCGGCACGACCGTGAACCAGTAGTGCGTCCGGCCCATGGGATCTTTCGCCGGCACGACGCGTCCGTCGTAATGCCGCAGCGATTGCCTGGTCCAGAGCGTGCCGCGCGGCGCTTTGGCCGGGAAGTTGACGTTGACGAGGCAAAGCTCCGGAATGCCGAGGAGGAGCTCGAGCACCGAGGCGACCCAGGGCTTCAGCGCGTCGAAATCGGGCTGACCCTTGTCCGTCGCCGGCGCGCTGAGCGCGATGCCGCGGCGGCCGAGGAGCGCGGCCTGCTTCGCTCCTGCGAGCGTCCCGGAGTGCCACACGGCGTTGCCGAGGTTGGTGCCGAGGTTGATGCCCGACAGGACCACATCGACCTTTTCCCACAGCGTGGTGCCGAGCATGACGCAGTCGCCCGGCGTGCCGTTCACGCGGTACGCGTCAAGGCCCGGCAGCGCCGTGCGCTTCCAGTTGACCGGCCGGGAGGCGGTGATCGACTGGCTGGCGGAGGACATTTCCACGTCCGGCGCGACGATGCGGACCTCGCCAAATCGGGAGGCCACTTGCGCCAAAGCGGCTATGCCGGGGCTATAGACGCCGTCGTCGTTTGTGACAAGGATGCGCATTTGCCTCGATACAGCAAGTAGCGTGCGCATCACACTCATCCACAACCCGGGCGCCGGCAAGAGCGGAGCCAACGAAGCGAAGAAGCTCCGCAAGCTCCTCGAGCGGCATGGCCACGATGTGCGCTATCGCTCTACGAAGGAAGAGGGCTGGAAGCGAGCGCTGAAGAAGCGCGCCGATCTCATTGTCGTGGCGGGCGGCGACGGCACGGTGGGGAAGGTGGCGCGCCGCATCGTCGGGCGCGGCGTTCCGCTCGGCATCCTCCCGTCAGGCACCGCGAACAACATCGCACGCACGCTGGAGCTGATCGAGCGGCCTTTCGAGGAGCTGGTCCTCGGCTGGGAGAAGCCGCGCAGCGTCAAGCTCGACGTCGGCATCGCCTCGGGCCCTTGGGGTGAGCGCTATTTCATCGAAGGCGTAGGCGCGGGGCTTTTCGCCGCCACGCTGGCGAAGCCCCCGCGCAAGAACATCAAGAAGTCGGCGAACCCGGTGGCGGGCGGCCTCGAGCGGCTGAAGCGCGCGGCGAAGGATGCCGAGCCGCTCGAGCTGCACGCGAAGCTCGACGGCGCTGACATCTCGGGCCGCTATCTGCTGATCGAGGCGGTGAACCTGCGCTACGTCGGCCCCAATTTGCACCTCGCGCACGACAGCAAGGCTGGCGACGGCATGTTCGACGTCGTGCTGGTGACCGAGGCGGAGCGCGAGCGGCTGCGCTACTACCTCGACCACTGGCAGGACAACCGCGAGCGCATCGCAGTCCTGCCGACCAAGCGCGGGCGCTGCCTCGAGATCGAGTGGACCGGGTTCCCGCTCCACATCGACGACAAGCTCAAGCCCAAGCCCGACATGAAGCCGAAGGAAATGGCGGGCCTCTTCGAGGCCCGCCTCGAGGGCGAAGAGGTCGAGTTCCTGGTCCCGGCCTAGGCGGGTTGAGCCTGGGCCTGTCCGCTCCAGCGGTAGACATATCCCGCGAGCGCCGCGCCGACGAGCGGCGCCACCCAGAAGACCCAGAGCTGCTCGAGCGCCCAGCCGCCGCTGATGAGCGCGGGGCCGGTGCTGCGCGCCGGGTTCACCGACGTGTTGCTCACCGGGATGCTGATCAGGTGGATGAGCGTCAGGGCGAGGCCGATGGCGATCGGCGCAAAGCCCTGCGGCGCGCGCGCGTGCGTCGAGCCGAGGATGATCATCAGGAACATGAAGGTCATCACCACTTCCATGACGAACACTGCGCCGAGCGAATACTTGCCGGGCGAATGGGCGCCGTAGCCGTTGGAGGCGAGCGCGCCCGACATGTCGACCGGTCCCTTCCCGGTCGCGACGATGTAGAGCAGCGCCGCGGCCGCGATGGCGCCAAGCACCTGTGCGATCGCGTACGGCAGCACCTCTGACCAGCCGAAGCGTCCGCCGCTGGCGAGCCCCACCGAGACCGCGGGATTGAGATGGCAGCCCGAGATGTGGCCGATGGCATAGGCCATCGTCAGTACCGTGAGACCGAAGGCTGCCGACACGCCGAGCAGCCCGATGCCGACGCCCGGAAAGGCGGCAGCGTAAATGGCGCTGCCACAGCCGCCGAAGACGAGCCAGAACGTGCCGATGAATTCCGCAATCATGCGAACGCGTAGCGTCATGCTTTCCTCCGGTGGAAATAAAAAAGGCCGCAGATGCGGCCTTTTTTAGGTTGGCAGAAAGAGCTCAAACGATGTCCAGGTGCTCGATGCCCTTGTTGAGGTCCTTTTCCTTCGACATCTTGCTGTTCAGCTTGATGTTGAGGCGCACCTCGTTGGTCGAGTCGGCGAAGCGCAGGGCATCCTCGTAGCTGATGCGGCCGGCTTCGAACAGGTCGAACAGGGCCTGGTCGAAGGTCTGCATGCCGAGCTCGCGCGACTTCTTCATGATCTCCTTGATGCCGTGGATCTCGCCCTTGAAGATGAGATCCGAGATCAGCGGCGAGTTGAGCAGCACCTCGACCGCCGCGGCGCGGCCCTTGCCTTCCTTCAGCGGAATCAGGCGCTGCGACACCACGGCCTTGAGGTTGAGCGACAGGTCCATCAAGAGCTGGTGGCGGCGCGCTTCGGGGAAGAAGTTGATGATCCGGTCCATCGCCTGGTTGGAGTTGTTGGCGTGCAGCGTGCCGAGCGCCAGGTGGCCGGTCTCGGCGAAGGCGATGGCGTGCTCCATCACCTCCATCTCGCGGATCTCGCCGATCAGGATCACGTCGGGTGCCTGCCGCAGGGTGTTCTTGAGCGCCACGTGCCAGGAGTCGGTGTCGACGCCGACCTCGCGCTGCGTGATCAGGCAGTTCTTGTGCGGATGCACGTACTCGACCGGGTCCTCGATGGTGATGATGTGGCCGTGCGAGTTCTCGTTGCGGTAGCCGATCATGGCGGCGAGCGAGGTCGACTTGCCCGAGCCCGTGCCGCCGACGAAGAGCACCAGCCCGCGCTTGGTCATGATCACGTCCTTCAGCACCGGCGGCAGCTTCAGGTCGTCGAAGTTCGGGATCGACGTGGTGATCACGCGCAGCACCGCGCCGACCTGACCCTGCTGTACGAAGCAGTTCACGCGGAAGCGGCCGATACCGGAGGGCGCGATGGCGAAGTTGCACTCCTTGTTCGCTTCGAAGTCGGCCGCCTGCTTGTCGTTCATGATCGCGCGCACGAGCATCGCCGTGTGCTGGGCGGTGAGCGGCGTCTGCGACACCGGGGTCATCTTGCTGTCGATCTTCATCGCCGGCGGGAAGCCGGTGGTGATGAAGAGGTCCGAGCCTTTTTTCGCGAGCAGCGCCCGCAGAAGGTCGTAGATGAATTTCGTTGCCTGTTCGCGTTCCATGTCTTACCCCGCGAAGTTGTCTTTGTTGGCGGCCTTGCCGCGTGCTTCGGCCACGGAGATCACGTTGCGCTGCACGAGCTCCTGCAGGTTCTGGTCCAGCGTCTGCATGCCGATCTGGCGGCCGGTCTGGATCGCCGAGTACATCTGCGCGATCTTGTTCTCGCGGATAAG
>Ga0134121_10002598_pt1 | contig 15498 bp, 19 predicted proteins | sample KB301_FD_96463 | JGI IMG/M metagenome (GOLD analysis project Ga0134121, IMG submission 96463) | Terrestrial soil microbial communities without Nitrogen fertilizer from Kellogg Biological Station, Michigan, USA - KB3-0-1 | ecosystem: Environmental > Terrestrial > Soil > Unclassified ... | reverse complement strand
GAATAGTTTCACTAAATTCTTTCATGAGTTGTTCCATCCTCATTGCGAGCACTGCTCTGAAGAATTAAAGGAATCTAAAGTATGCTATTCCTGTGAAATTCTACGAACTGAAATCGGACGATTAAGATTAGAGAATGAACGATTAATTAGTCGAATATTGAGAGAACCTGAAACTAAATCTCAACCTGAAAAAGAGACAATATATAAGCCATTGATGCCTCGCGTTATGAATTGGAATATAAAACGCCAGATGTTAGAGCGCGAGGCACGAGCATCAGCTATTGTAGCAGAACAAAATAAGACTCCTATTAACAGTGCTAAAACTACTAATGAATTAGAGAATGAATTACTGGATGTAGAAGATGCCACAACAGCCAGAGAAAACAGTTCCACCTCCTAAACCGAGTCTTTTACAGAGACTATTTGGGAGTAGTGAATTAACCCCTGAGATACAACAGGGGATTGATATAGCTAAACGTGAGAATCCTAATTTAGCTAATGTGCAGCCATATGGCCCGATTAGTCGATTATTATTAAATAAGGCTCAGGGTTATACTTCACCTATGCAGACTATTTATCTTAATCCAACGCAGCTTGAAGGAATGAATCCACAAGATGTAGCTGATACTGTATTACATGAGCAGACTCATGTGAATCAAATGAAAGCGCGAGGTTCTAATCCACTAATGGAATTATATAGTGAAATGAAAGGTTCTAATCTACCTTACGGCCAACGTCCAGATGAAATGGCAGCATTTCAAGCTGAGAAAGAACGCCGTGCTAGAATGAATAGAATGCAGACGGCAGTTCCGTCATTTACTAATCCTGGTGAATATTACGTTCCTATGGATACAAGGCTTCCGCCTGCTAATCCAGTAAAGAAGAATAAGTAATGAAGGCTAAAGTATCAGACGAAGTCAAGCGAATGCTCAAAACAGTCTATGATGACTGTTATGATGAGGATAGGTCTACTCGTGACAATCAGTTACGTCAATGGCGTAGACTTAAATTACTTTGGGAAGGATTTCAGAATGTTTGGTTTAGTGAAGTTGCACATGATTGGCGAATTTATACACCGGATTTAGAAGCTGAAGATTCAGACCAGGCATACTATGATAAACAGGTTAATATATTTAAGGCTTACCTTGAGTCTATTATTGCTGCTCTTTCCGTTACTATTCCTCCTATTAAGTGCTTTCCTGATGATGCTGATAATTCGTATGATTTAACTACGGCTAAAGCTGGCGATAAAATCTGTCAATTAATTTATCGTCATAATGAAGCTGCTTTATTGTGGCTTCATGCACTTTTTATCTTCGCTACAGAAGGCTTAGTAGCTTGTTATACTTATCCTGAGGAGGATGAGAGCTATGGTACATATCAGGAGAATAAATATGAAGTAACTGAAGAACAAAATCAGGTAACTCGCTGTTCGTTATGCAATTTCGAGTTAGACAGTGTGCCGGTAAATGGGAGTTTGCCGGCACCATCTATTCCACCTACTATACCTAATCAGGGGACTCAAGACTATTCAGGTGAAGTCTTATCACCTAATGAACAAGCTAATCCTATGACTGAACAAGGGGATGTATGTCCAGCTTGTGGTGAAATAACTAATCCAGTTGTAGGAACTGAAAGTAATTTCATTGAAAAGATTGTAGAAACATTTACTAAGAATAAAACTCGTATTAAGATGGAAGTATATGGTGGACTGTATATAAAGATTCCAAATTACGCTAAAAATCAGAAAAAGTGTGGATATATTATTAAAAGTGAAGAAGTTGATTACGCTTCAGTATGTGAAATGTATGAAGATTTATATGGTAATGAGAAATTACTTGATTACATGAAAACTTCGCCGGGCATCGATGAGAATTATGGGCCGTGGGCTAGGCTTTCACCACAGTATCAGGGTGAATTTCCTGAGAATGTGGTTACTGTTAATGAGGCTTGGATTCGCCCTTCTCGCTATAATATCTTAAAAGAAGAAAAAGAGCTTAAAGAACTACGAAAGCAGTTCCCGAAGGGCGTCAAAGTAGTATTTGTAAATGAAGAATTTGCGTATGCCACAGGCGAGAGCCTCGATGATTGTTGGACTCTCTTAGAGAATCCATTATCTGATTATTTACATTTCCAACCACAAGGTGAAGGATTAACTTCTATTCAAGACATAACCAACGAACTTATTTCGTTGGTTCTGCAGACTATTGAGCATGGGATTGGACAGACATTTGCAGATCCAGGTGTATTAAATTTCGATGCTTATGCTCAGACAGAAGTTACACCGGGCGGAATATTTCCAGCTAAACCTAAAACTGGTAAATCTATGTCTGATGGTTTCCATGAAATGAAAACAGCTACACTATCTGGTGAAGTATTACCATTCAGTCAGCAAATTCAATCTCTAGGTCAATTAGTATCTGGTGCTTTACCAAGTCTATTTGGTGGTGCGCTTGAGGGTAGTGAAACTGCATCGCAATATAGTATGAGTAGGGCACAAGCCCTCCAGCGCCAGCAGAATACATGGAAGATGTTCACTATTTGGTGGAAAAATATATTTTATAAAGCGATTCCTAAATATATCACTAATATGAAAGATGATGAACGAGATGTGCAGAAAGATAAAAAAGGCAATTTTATCAATGTTGTAATTCGTAAAGCAGAACTCGAAGGTAAGATTGGTAAGGTTGAATTAGAAGCTAATGAAAATCTACCTATTACTTGGGGTCAGAAGAAAGATACTATTGAACGTTTAATGATGAATGCTAATCCAATTGCTATTCAGATACTTAGTTCACCTGAAAATATTCCAATCATTCATGAAGTGCTTGGATTGCCTGAATTACAGGTGCCGGGCGAAGATGATGTAATTGCAGAATATGAAGAAATCCATCTATTATTAAATAGTGAACCAATACCTAATCCTGAAGACCCAGATATGCCTGAAAAGTCTTCAGTAGATATTGACCAATTATATGATAACCATGTGATTCGCTTCGATGTAATACGTAGTTGGGTAGTAAGTGAAGGTGGTAGACAAGCTAAGATTGATAATGAAACTGGATATCGAAATGTATTACTTCATGGAATGATGCATAAATTAGAAATTGACCGAGCACAAATGGAACAGTCTATGAGTGCTAATGCTGGTCAGGATTTAGGTGGCGCTGCTAATCCTAAGAAACCAGCCAAACCAGATATGCAGGAAGCGCCCATACAAGGAGAATCTGATGTCACTGCGATTCACTAAGTTATTATTCCATCCTGATACTCTCGCACCGACTGCTGGTTCTAGTGGTAGTAATGCATCTACAGGAAGTGAACTCGGTAAACAAGATATCTATGATTTTTTAAATTCAGATGACAAGCCTGAAATCATTGACCTTGCTGAGCCTCCAGCTGAGAAAGAGACTAAAGAAACTAAAACTGGAAAAGAAGAAACTCCAGAAGAAATTACAGATGTTAAGGAAAAAGATGAGGAAGAGGAAGATGGATTATCAGCTATTGAGAAAGATTTAGAGGATGAAGAAGAACCTGACGAAGAGAAACTGGATTTAGTTACTCCAGTTGCGCGTCGTGAGATTCTTAAGAAGTATCCTAATGTATTTAAAGATTTTCCATATCTTGAGAAAGCATACTATCGTGAACAACAGTTCACTCAAATTCATCCAACTATTGAAGAAGCTAGAATTTCAAAAGATAAATCTGATACGTTAGATGCTTTTGAAGCTGATTTAATGAAAGGTAATACTGAAAAGATGTTAATGGCTGCTAAATCAGAGCCAGAAGGATTCAATAACTTAGTTGATAATTATTTAACTACTTTAGCTAAAGTAGATGAGAAAGCGTATCATCATGTGCTTGGGAACGTCATTAAACACACCATTATTCAGATGGTTTCAGAAGCTCGAACGCAAAACAATGATGTTTTGCAGAATGCAGCGGCTATCTTGAATCAATTTGTATTTGGTTCATCTAAATTTGAGCCACCTTCACCCTTATCTACTGGGCAACCTAAATCTAATGATACTGCAGAGCGTCAGCTAGCAGAACGTGAACGTGCATTTAATGAGCGTCGATATAAGGACGCTAGTAGTGATGTAGTGAGTCGCATTAATAATTCAATTAAATCCACTATTGAACAGAATATGGACCCAAAACAGTCTATGACTGATTATGTGCGTAGAACAGCTATTCGAGATGCTAATGAACAAGTTCAGGAATTAATTAAGAAAGATAGTCGTTTTAAGTTAGTTGTTGATAAACTTTGGGAACATGCCAAAAAGAACGATTACAGCCGCGATTCAATCGATAAAGTTCGCAAAGCATACCTTTCTAAAGCCAAAACACTGTTGCCTTCAGTCATTAAAAAGGCCCGAAATGAGGCTTTAAAAGGTATGGGTAAACGCGTCACGGAAGATAGAGAAGAAAAGACTGAAAAGTCCGAAAGAAATGAGCGTTCCACTCGCTCCAATACTAATAGTGGCAAAAAGCCTGGTGAAGGTATGTCCACACTCGAATTTTTAATGTCAGATGACTAATGCGAGGCCATCATGGCAGTAGTTGAATCACAGGTTACAGCCGCAGAACTCGAAAAAGTTCTACCAAAGGTTAGAACTTTATTCGAGAGAGATGATAAGTTTTATTCTCGTATTAAGAAAGCTACTGATGCCATTCCGGTATCAAATAGACAGATGCGTATTCCACTGGAATTACGGCCGGGTGGTTCATTCCAGTATTTTGACCCTAATGGTGGTGATTTAGGGCGTGGCGGTGGACCGACGTTAGATAAGGCAGTAGTCAGTTGTGTATTCGTGTCAGAAAACATTGAATACACAAAGTTGACTCAGTGGTCTACTAATAACGATAGAAAAGCTATCGTTAATGCTGTGCGGCGCCTCACAGCAACTGCGTTAGACGAATTGCGCAGACAGTTAGACTCACAACTAATGCAGGCTGGTAATGGTGTAATTGGCACTGTCAGTGGTGTTTCGACTGCTGCCGGTGTCGATACTTATACTATGACTTCTGACGGTTTCGGCACACGTTTAGTGCGATATGGTCAGACTGTATCAGTGTGGGATGCTACTCTTGCTACGATGCGTGGTAAGGGTGTCATTACTGCGAATGACGTAGATAATTCAACTATTGACGTTACGCCAGCGGTTGCTGGTGCTATCGCTACTGATTTACTGGTAACTGATGGTATTACGTCGCCAAATTCGCTTCCAGCATTGTATGGTGTGCCATATCATCATTCCAATGCTTCTACTGGAACATGGCTAGGATTTAGCCGTGCTACTACTCCAGAAATTCGTGCTAATCGTGTCAATGCGGGCGGTGCCGCATTAAGTTTGCCGTTGCCACGATTGGCGATGAATAAGATTGGTAATAGGTTAGGTATCGACAATAACTTCAAGCCTGAAGCATGGTTACACCCTGCTCAGTTACAAGCTTATGAAGATGTAGGTCAGGCTGCTATCATTCTGAATAAGAGTGGTGGTGGGTCTGATAAGTTAGATTTCTATTTTGATGGCCCCTATAGCTTCGCAGGTGCTTTAGGTAAACCGTCATTTAGTTGGAATAAGTCACGTATTGACTTCGTTGTGCCGAATCTATGGGGTCGTGCAGAAATTCTTCCCATCGGTTTCTATAAGACTGATGGAAGAACTATCTTTGAAATTCGTGCATCTTCAGGTGGCGTTGCTACCTCTGATATTTTCTACATGGTAAATGGTTTACAGACTTTCTTAATGAATCCGGCGGCTGCGTCGTATATTGACAACTTAGCTGTTCCTGCTGGCTACTAATTGTATTGAGTGAAAGGAATACAAAATGGCAGAACTTGACCGATACAATTTCGATGAGCCGCAGTCAGCTTTAAATCGTGCGCCAAATACGATTGCATCTGCGGCAACTATTACACCAGTGCATAAATTGACGTTTATCACTGGAACTGTGCAGGTTGCTACAATCACACCACCTGTCGATGGATACCATGAGTTAGTATTCGTGTTTACGAATGCTACTCCTGGTGCATTCTTGACAAGTGGTAATGTGCAGAGAGCAGTTGCACCAGCTCAGAACGTAGTTTTGAGTTTGCATTACGACCCTAATACTAAGAAGTATTGGGGCTAGCTTCGCTATGGGGGATGCGCATCCAATAAACGCATAGATAGGAATAAGGGCAATGGAATTAACTGAGCAAATTGAAACAATAAATCGACAATTGCGAGAGCAATTCGGTGTAGATACTGTAACTGGTCAGCCTATATGGCGTGTAGTATGGGCTGAAGACCAATTAGAGAAGGTTTTAGCTGATTTTACGGATTATACCTCAAACGATGTCTTTATACGTCAAGTTAGAGAAATTAGAGAAGTTCCAAAATACTATTGGATTAAAGGTAAGTATGTATTTGAACGATTAGTATTAGTTCCTGAAGTGAATCAGGATGAACTACTTGGGATTAAACTAAGTTATGAATGTATTCATATATTTCAAGATAAGCATGAGAATTATTTACCTCCATTATATGAGGCATGTGAATACTTAATTCATGTAATTCTTAAAGCTCAACATGGCCCTAAAGCTGGCCTTGATAAATTTAAAGACTTAGATGATATGGGTGCTAATCATCATGAAGAACTAATTAAGCGAAATCAAAGAATAGGGCAACTGATGGTTGAATTATTCGGAGACGAATCAGGGTTATTAGGTGATACTGTAGATGCGTCAGGTAGCACTACTTTCGTCCCTTCTGAATACGCTAAAGTAGATTTAACCACTTATAAGATGCCAAAGGAGAGTTAGTATGAGCATGGTAACGAGTGGATTCCCTGGATTAATTTTTAACCCGCGCGTTGCTGTGCGAGGCCCAGTTAATCCAATGGATAAATCGACTATTATCTCGATTTATCCACGCATTATTAATGAAACTAAAGAAACTACTTCACCTGGTAAATACTTTATTCCTAAAGGAAGTATAAAGAGTCCAGCCTTATTAACTGTAGGCCCGGCATCATGGTGGCGTGAAATTGATGATGAGCAGCCACTCTTAGAAATCACTAATTCATCAATTCAAGTAGCTGATGCTATTGTAAAAGACTATTGTAGGGGTTTAATTGGTTGTAATATGCAGGATTGTATGCCTGGATTATTTTGGGTTCCAGGTGAATTCGATATTCAGGGTGTAAAAACTAAGTTTACAACGAAATTCAATGAAGCAGTTGTTAAGCAGACTGCATATTATCATAGATTAGTTGAAATGGCTGATATTCTTTGGGCTAAGACTAATGGTAATCCACTTTCAATTAGTGAAGATATGCGAATTGCTGCTCGTGAATTAGGGCAGCAGAATAAAGATTGGAATAAGAATGTTACTATGCAAGAACTCGCGCGTTGTCTCGCGTGTGGTTCATTACGTAATCCTGAATACCCTGTATGCCCAACGTGCCGGGCCGTCAATGATGTAGAACGTGCTAAAGCCCTTGGACTTAAATTCGCTGTAGAATAAATGGGGAAATAAGAGATGCCAGTTAAATCTGCTAAGTAATTCAGATTTATGCAGGCTGCTGCACATGGCTCTTTAAATAGGAAGAGTAAGGGAAAGATTAGTTCTGCTTTAGCTCAAGAATACTTAGATAAGACATCACACGAAGCCAAAAGTAAATTCGCGAAGGCTAAGAGAGGTAAATAATGCAGAAGCCTAGTCTAGGACGTATTGTAATTTTTCATGGACTAGAAAGTAATGGTGTAAATGAACATCCTGCTATTATTAATCGCGTATGGAGTGATACTACTGTTAATTTAACTGTATTTCCTGATAATAATTCACCTATTGTTAAAACTAGTGTTGTATTAGATGAATCTAAACAGCAAACAGCGGGATGGCGTTGGCCTGAGAGAGTATAAGTAAATGATACCCAATCTGACTGCAGCAGATGTAATGGATAAAGCAGCATCATATCAAAATGATGCTAACAAAACCAAATATACCTATGCAGCTCAGATTCCATTTCTGAATACTGCATTACAAGAATTAGAGAAGGCATTCGCCTTGGATAATATGCCTGTTACTGATACTACATCAACTATGGTTACTTTAGCTGCGGGCGTCACTTCTATTGGATACTCTCCAGTTGTGCCAGTAGTAGGTGTGGCATACCTGCCATCCAATCTGATTGAACCCATTAGAGTATGGGAAAGAGCTACTGGTGTTAATCCATATACGCCAGTCACTAAAAGTCTATATTTAATTCCAGACTCTACAGGAGTCGAACGAAGTTCATTCGGTGAATATGCGTGGAAATCGAATCAAATTCAATTTCTGCCATCTAATCGAATTAATGATGTATTAATTGAATATACTAGGGCACTATTCACTAAAATTACTGCTTCAACTGACTTAATCGGATTATCTACTGCTCAAACATTTCTTGAATATCGAACTGGTGCATTAGTAGCCAAATTCATTGGTGAAGATGAACCTCGTTCAGTAGAATTAAATGGTTATGCTGGTTTATCATTAGACCAAGACCTCGGCATTGGTGCTAAAGGTAGACAGAATATTATGGTTCGTAGGCGTCCATTCAGGTCGTCTTATAACCGATAATCCGGTCCTTTAGTGGATGTGCGCGTAATAGCGCCGGAGAAAACACATGAGTGTAAATGCAATCAAAGCCTTCACAAGATTCAATCCGTGGTTATGGTTAAGAAATATGTCAGATAATGACTTAGCTATTCTCACGAATGCCGGGGCACCTACTAATGGAACATCTGGAACCTTTGTCAAAATGGCAGGGCCAGGATGTTTACTAATTGATACAACTAATAAGAAATTGTATATCAATACAAATACTAAAGCCTCGCCAACTTGGACTGTGGTAGGAACACAGTCATAAATATAGAGATGGGGCCATCTGGAGAATAATGTGTTTACCTCCTTGGTAGCAACTCCCATTATATCGAAGGGTGGCCCCTACATATTATGAGAATTAGAGACCATGAAGCAGTTACAATAGATAAGTTTAATGGCCTCTGGACTAGAGGTATTAAAGAAAATGTGCCTTTAGACCATTTCACTGATTGTGAAAATTTACGATTTTTAGATAATGGTATTACCGTCCGTGATGGGATTGGTATTAGTCAAGATGTGGCTGTGCCAGTCTCTAATGTAAAGAGAATTTACAACTATCCAACACCAACAGGAAATACCTTATTAGTTCTATCATATGATAGTGCGACTAATACTGGTAAAATATATCATGTAGCAACAGCTACAACTACTTATGGACCAATTTTAACTAAAGTTGGAATGACAGATTTTGCATTCATACCGTATGGTGGGCGGGCATATATAAGTCCATTTAGTTTATTTACTGTAAATGATTTAAAAATTTCTAAAGGACTTCAAAGTGAATTTCTCTATGTATATGCTGGTGATGGGACTGTCGCTAGAAAAGCGGGTGGTTCGCCATTAACAGGGGCGTTAACAATAGCTAATGGTATAGCAGGACATACAGATGCTGGATTTCATTTATTCGCATTTGTCGCAGAAACTTCATCCGGATTTGACACGGCGCCGGGCGCTATTACTGGATTTACTACCATTAGCACTAATAGTGTTAGCTTCGGCACTGTGCCTGCTTCTGGTAATCCTAACGTATTACGACGCCACTTAGTAGCGACTAAGAAAATAACTTCATTTAATGGAGATACACAAGGATATACATTCTATTTTGTGCCCAATGCGACTATTGAGAATGATACTGATTTATTCTTAAATAACATTTCATTTTACGATGCTGATCTTTTAGATGATGCCTCGCACTTATTAGAGAATTACGCTGAGATTCCGGCTGGTGCCGTGCTATCATTATATCACAATAGACTAGTATTAGGTGCTACATATGATGATATTAGTTTACTGATATTATCAACGGCAGGTGAACCTGAGGCTATAGACCAGATTGATGGATTAATTGAAGTTCCTAAAGATGGAAATCCTATTACAAATGTTCAAGAACTAAGAGATGTTATGTATGTGACTAAGCGTTCTAGGACACTTAGTTACACTGATAATGGAGATGAGCCATCAACTTGGCCTTTAGTATTAGTTGATTCTGCTCTTGGAACTTCAGTGCATGGTATAGCCACTGTTTTAGACAGTGGCTCTAGCAGTGTTGATTTCTTGATTGTATGCACATATCAAGGAATTTCATTATTTAATGGTAGATATATTACACCTGAATTAAGTTGGAAAATTGAAGATTATTGGCATTCACTTTCACGAGTAGATTTTGATTTAATTCAAATTGTTAATGCACCTATTCAAAAAGAAATATATGTAGTATTACCAACTGGCAATGTATTAGTAGGTAATTATTCATTAGGTATGGACCCAATGAAAATTAGATGGATGCCGTGGCGATTTAATATGCCAATTAATAGTGTTGCAATACATAATATTGATGAAATTATATTTGGAGCTGAAGAAGCCTAATGCCTACACCAACTACAGGATTTTTCGAAGTAATAGCAGAATCAGTTAATTTAACTGGCTCTAATACCTGGATATTTACTGGTGCAGCTGATATGAAAGGTGTATTTAATAATATTACAGAAAATATTGGTATACAAGCTCAAAAAGATGTTCCTAGTAATTATAACATTCAATTCGGTGCTAAAGCATTTCCTGATACAGCTAATATTATTTTAAATCGTGGAACTGCAGATGAAGAAATATTAACTTTTGCTGGATTGCCTTCTGGATTTACTGTTGCTTATCTTGAATTGAGAATATTTATATTATTCTCTACTCTCAATCCTATGAAATTTCTATATAATGATGTTCCAGTGGGTGATTATTTACCTCTTACAAATGGATTACAGCAATTTTCAATTTCACCTACTCCATCATTAACTGAAACTTTCTTTGCTACTAATTGGGGATTTGATTGTGATGGAACTGATGGTGTAGGTTCTAGTGGAACTCCTATTATTAGAAATTGTTATAAATGGGGCACATATGAAATTCATTCATATACATGGACTCTAAATAAAACGCATGCTAGGGCAGGTGATACTGTTCAAATAACTTCAACTGGAGACCCTGATACTGGGCCTGATTTAACTGATGTAACTGATATTCATTTAACTTATACTGACCCGGTAGAAGGACCGAAAGATATAGTAATTGCGACTGATGAATTTCTTACTTGGACTGTATTTGTTATAATATTTGAATTACCGGATGATATACCACCTGATGTAGAGGTGACTATTAAGCCAACTATATTCGGTGGTAGTGTAACTTTGGGAACACTAACTATTGTAATAGCTAATGCATCAGGTATTTATAGATTAGTTGCTAATCAAAACTATGATACTTTATATATTAGTAATCCTACGATTAATGATACTGAGCAGGTTAAAATTCCAGACCCCTACTTTAGAACGGGATACATCGGTGGCTAAGCAATCATCAGGTGAAATTTTACATTTTTCTATGGTGCGTTTACGCGTCACAGGTTCGGGCAATTTACGATTAACTATTATGCCTTTAGATGGTATTGCTAACGAGACATTAAGTCCATTAGCTATGAGTAGCACAACTAGTGCTGAGAAGGATGTATTAACTAGTGTGCGAAGTCAATATGCACAAGTTGAAGTTAAAGTTACTGATATAAATGAAAAATTTATAATTAGTCGACTTAGAGTCCTTGTTAAACCTAGTGCTGGGTCCTATCCTGTTTAATAGTATGATGATTAATTTCGACCCATCGCGCTTACTTCAGGGACTTAATAACACAGGTCTACAGACAAAAGATAATGCCCTCTTCCAGCTTCTCAAGCAAATTATCGACTCTCTTGGACGCCTTACGAGTGGCGTTAATCAGAATTCGATTACTATTGAGAGTGCTAGTGCCCCTAGTTCTATTAGTGCTAGTTCACAAGGAAACAATATCAGATTAGGTGATGATATATTTATTGAAGAAACCTATTGTATTAGTTCAGTAAGTGGTTCATCAACACCAAGTGTATACGATAGTATATTAACTAATGGAGACCCAGTTACACCTGAGATATTATTTGATAGTAATGGAGACGTTATAGTTGTTCAGGTGCCATTATGAGTTTGTTTACTAACGCTATACAACGGGGTAATAGAGCTAGTCAACCAGCAGCCAATACAGTTATAGTTGGAAGTTTATACTTTGTAACTGATGAGAATATTACTGAGAGAAGTAATGGCTCAGCATGGCAATCATATTCTGGACCTGCTGCTGTAGCTGCACAATTTGCTGTTCAAACTATTATACGTGAAGAATCAATTATTGAAGAAGCTGTGTGTATACCCAGTTCTGGTGGAACAAGTGGAAGTAGTGGAAAATTAATTCAAGTTGTTAATACTCAAACTGGTGCTGTAGCTACTGGAACTACAACAATTCCTTTAGATGATACTATTCCTCAAAATACTGAAGGCACTGAATTTATGCAGGTAACTATTACACCTACATCTTCAACAAATAAATTACGTATTGATGTCGTTGTTAATCTTGCAGCATCGGCTGCAGCAGCTTGGGTAATAGCTGCACTTTTCCAAGATTCTGTTGCAAATGCCTTAATAGCTAATCTTGCATTTAATGATACAGGAACAGCTTCTGTTCCAATTAGTTTTACTCACTATATGACTGCTGGCACTACTAGTGCTACTACTTTTAAAGTTCGTGCTGGAATGAGTAGTGCTGGCACAACTACTTTCAATGGTGGAGCTGGTGGCCGAAGACTTGGTGGTGTTTACATATCAAGTATCACGGTAAGTGAAATTGCGCCATAACATAGTATAGGTAAAAAATATGGCAATGAACAAGAAGTTTAGATTTGGGCCGCTAGCTTTAACTACTACTATGACTACTAACATACTGAATCCTGGCACAACTACAGGCGGTGTTAATTCAACTAGTAGTCCGTTTGATAAATTAATGATTACTCTTAAACATATTCGAATCTTAAATAAAACTGGTTCAGCAGCTACATTTAGTTTATGGTTAGGTGCTACAGGTGCAAATGCTGCCGGCACCGAAGTTATTGGAACAGGTAAATCTGTTCCAGCTAATGATGCTGTTGATTGGTATGGTGAATTACCATTATTTACTACTGATTTCTTAGTTGGTGGTGCTGGCACCGCTACAGCACTGACTATTGAGGGTGAAGGCGAAATCGGAGTCGCATAATGGAATTTGATATTGTCTTCGATAGAGTTATCGGACATGAAGAAGGCTATGTCAATAATCCTAGAGACCCTGGTGGTGAAACTAAATGGGGTATCTCTAAGCGTTCTTATCCAAAGTTGAATATAGCTAAACTAAGTCGTGAAGATGCTAAGAAAATTTACAAGAAAGATTTCTGGAATGTAATTAAAGGCGACAGCCTTCCTGATGCTATTGCATTTCAATTAATGGACTTTGCTATTAATTCAGGTCCAGAAACTGCTATTAGATATTTTCAACGTGCATTGGGTGTAGCTGATGATGGTCATTTTGGACCTATAAGTCGCGAGGCTATGACTAAAACTACTCAAACTGATATGATACTTCGCCTAAACGCAGAGCGTTTAGACTATATGACTAGGTTAAGTAATTGGTCTAATGCTAGTCGTGGTTGGGCACGTCGAATTGCACGTAATTTGCAGTTCGGTTCGTTAGATACATAGGTGTAATATGGCACTTGAAAAAATTATCAGACGGCCTGGTAGTCCACCTATTACGCCTCCAACATCACCACTGACTAATCAGTATAAACTATATGATAGTGCTGTCACTCAACAAGCGGGTGACTATGACAAAATTATGTCAGGCTATGATACTGTATTGAATTCATTCAAGAATCAACCTACAACCGGCACATATAATCCACAAATCTATAATTATCAGCCTACTACTGATTATACTCAATCTATCGGCAGGCTTAAAAGCCTTGCCGATACTGGTGGTTATTCTGGGTCTGATATCGCTGATTTACGTGAACGGGGTATTAGTCCCATAAGAAGTGTGTATGCTAATGCACAGCGTGATATTGATAGGTCACGTGCGATTAGTGGTTCTACTTCGGCAAATTACGCTGCATTAAAAGCTAGAATGGCACGCGAAGTTTCACAAAAAGTAGCTGACCAAGTTACTAATGTGAATGCTGATATTGCTTCTAATGTAGCACGTAATAAAATTGGAGTCGCTGATACCCTCGGCGGTTTAACCGCAGGTGAACAATTAGAAAGAAATAGAATTGGATTAGCTGGCACTCAAGAACAAAATGAGGCAGCTAGATTTAATATTGGGCGTAGTGATACACGTAATGAAAATATGTTACGCACTATTGAAGGAATGCGAGGTCTCTATGGCACAACGCCAGCGTTGTCGAGTTTATTTGGTAGTCAGGCTATGAATGCAGCGCAACTACAGAATAGTGTTAATCAACAGAATATTCAGAATGGACTTCAAATAATTGGTAAAACCATTCGTAGGCCCGGTTTAGGATAGGTGATTTATGGGATTTGTTGATAGACTTCGAATGAATTCTATTTATCCTACGACTGGTATACAACCACCTAATTTAAATATGGATATGAAACCCATATTTGATTTTGTAGCTAATCAAAATGAAGCTGATAGAAATTTTCAGCAGCAACAACAAATGATGCAACAAAGTGCACATTTAATTGATATTGCACGCGCTGCTGCAGAACAAACTAGACGTGAAGCAGCTATTAGAAATACTCCATCACCACGTCCTGATGTTACACCTCAATCGGCGTTACCGCCTCTTGGTTTACCACCTGATAGGGGTGATATATTTGGTAATAATCCGAACCTTGCACTTAGAGCTGCTGAATTACAACAGAAGGGTGAATTAGCATCAGCTAAATTAGACCAAACTAGTGAAATTGCTAAAGCAAAGCTAGACCTCGCGACTGATCAAGGTGGACGTAAACTTGATATAGCACAGCAGCGTGCTAATATTTATAAATACAAAACTGAACATCCAAATATGCAATTTAAGATTTCTAAAGGTGGTAACTTTATTGCCTTTAATCCTCTTGATGGTTCAGAAATTGATACTGGTGTTGATAGTGGCACTATGTCTGAAGAAGATAAACAGAAACTAATTGGTAGTCAGAAAATGGAACAAATTGAAGCACAAGGTAAGAATGCACAAGATTTGCAGGGTATACGTGGTGCGCAAGCATTAGAGCAAATTGGTAAAAGAGTTCAAGGTGCGAAGGAAGTTAAAGGAATAACTTCCTTTCACGGCGAATTGCCTACGCAGACTAAGGTTAGGCAAGCTAATACAGCTAGAGAACTTATTAATACTAGACCTGATTTAAGTCAGTTTATTCATATGAATACTGATGGCACGTTTACTGTAGATGCACCGTCTGAAGGTGTAACAGGTCATTCTGGGCCTACATTAGAACAATATACTACTATTAGGAATAGTTT
>Ga0134121_10002597_pt1 | contig 15506 bp, 16 predicted proteins | sample KB301_FD_96463 | JGI IMG/M metagenome (GOLD analysis project Ga0134121, IMG submission 96463) | Terrestrial soil microbial communities without Nitrogen fertilizer from Kellogg Biological Station, Michigan, USA - KB3-0-1 | ecosystem: Environmental > Terrestrial > Soil > Unclassified ... | reverse complement strand
TGACGCTGCGTCAATTACGTTCTCTCCCGCGACTACGGATTCAATCCGCGCAGCTGCGCCAGACAAGTTCTCCGTCGCAAACTTCGCGTAGCCATCCACCATCACTCGCGATTTCGAGCCGCCCAGGTCCTTCAGCTCATCGGTAGACGTTCCCGCCTGCCATGAGGCCCACGTGTGCCGCAAATCGTGGAAGCGAAAGTCCTGCAGCTTCGCCCGCCTCACCGCTTCGCGCCACGCCGTATTGCAGACACCCCACAAGATCGGCTCGCCCTCGTACGTGAAGCAATAGCACGGATGCCGGCCCCGAGTGACACCGATGCCGAGATAGGCAGCAGCCTCCTTCCAAGGACCGTTCGTACCGGATACGGCGATCCACTCGCCCCGGCCCGCATCCTCGACAAGATAGATCGCTCTCCTTTCAGAGCACCTTTGTGACGATGCTCGCTTTATACAGGTCCGCGAGCAAGGTGCGAGTTGTGGGAAAGACGCTGCGCGCTATGCGCTTGAGGGAAGAACCCATTTCTCGCTCGACTGCCTTGTCTTAACCTCGAATTTCCGTTGTGGCTAACGTTTTGGTGAACGGCAGGCCGGTACGGTATCCATGTCTGGCTTGGTGCCGGTGGCTCGTCCGTTGAATGTCTGGCTAGCCTACGGCAAGCGCTTCCAAACGAAATACCCGGTGAACGTCCCTTTCGGATATCGGAAGGGTGGCGAACTGTATTTCAATTCGCCGTCAGCGAGCGTGAAGCTCCGCTTCTGCGCAGTGCCGTTCAGATTCGGATGCAAACTTCTCTCGACGTTGAGCGTAAATGTATGGTCGGCCTCGTTGACCGAATATGTGCCGTAATACGCGAGTGCCCCTCGAGCCGCGAGTTTGTTTTCGTCGTCGGTTCCCTCCATGCGGTCTGGGGACTTCCATTTAGGGCGGTCGGACGCGACTAGGAGCGAGAAGTGACCGCGATCGTCGAACATCAAGATCCCCCGCGGGTCACTACCATCAACCGGCTGCGGCATTGCTTTGCCGTCGTCGCTGATGTTGTACCAAGATACCAAACTCCACGAGCCTATCAACGGCGTAGCTTTCGTTTGCTGGCCGATCGCATCGCCCAAATGTGCCGCAAAGCTACCGAGGAGTATGGCCGTAGGAACGAGACCAGTGGCAAGGCGGTTCATGTGTACTCCTGTGAAGAACGTGAATCTCAAAGCCGCGGACGCCTAACTAAAATAGATACGATTTTTGCGGTCTATCACGACCGCGTGTTTAGTCTCTTGCCAGTGTACTTGTCCAATACGACGATGATCTACACGCATGTGATGAACAAAGGCGCGCGTGGGGTAGGAAGCCCGTTGGACAGCGTCCTAGCTTCCTCGTAAAGGGATTGAACATCCGCAGGGGTCCCAAACGTGGGAGAAACGTGACGTGATCTGCGGGTCTTGCCACGTTTCGGCGAGCGAGGGCGGGCCAAAAAACATACACGTACTATCTTCAGCCCCGCCTGCGGGTTGACCGGACTGCCAACGTAAGCTCTCCTCGCCTCGTTACTTACACTCGCTCTAGCCCGGCTGATCCACCTCGTCGACGATTACATGCGCGTCTTTGCTGGCTGCGATCGCAACCGGATCTACCAGCTTGTCTTTGCCGGGAAGCCCCGGTCTGAGATCACCGATGACGACGTGCACGCCGGCGCACTGTCCCGATCGCCGCTACGGTTGTCGTCAACTATCAGAACTCAAATTGCGCCCTTGGGCTTGCCGGTCTGACTAAGCGTCACGGGTGGTCACTACGCGAGCGCCCCTACGCTGGGTAACGCGAACAACCCGACCACTTCAAGCAGTCGATCTACCGTTACAGGCTTGTTGAGGTAGGCCTCGGCGCCGAGCTTGTCCGACTGCTCGGCTACCGCCCCGTCCGTCGTGAGGAATACCACCGGGATGTGGCGGGTCAGTTCGTCCGCCTTGAGTGCGGCGGCGAACTCATAGCCGTTCATGTATGGCATGTGCACATCAAGGAGTATCAAGTCAGGCGGATCGCGAAGGACGAGATGGCCTGCGACGATTGCATCCTCGGCGAGCGACACGTCAAAGCCGTGATTGGCGAGGTGGAGCTTGAGCAAATAGCGCATCGACTCCTCGTCATCCACGACAAGGATTCTTGGCCGCGTACCCGAAGCAGTCGCGGTGCCGAAGCTCAATGAAGCCGCCGTCCCGACGGGCTCGCCCTCCCTCGCTCCCTGCTCGAAGACGCCGCTGAGGCTTCAATGACGAGCCTCATTGCCTCGAGTGAGCTACTGAGCCGATGAGCAAGCGCCACTGCGAGTTGCCGATCCTTCCGTGCCGCCAATTCGAAGAGCTGGTCGGCTTCTTCATGAGCGCGACTCAACGCGCCCGACATCCCCGCCGCATCAGAAGCCTGCATTTCGCCGCCAACTAAGATAGCTCCGCGACCGATCGCGCTGGGCATGAAGAAAATACTTCTTGATGTCCTTGCTCGGGTACTCGGCATGGAACAGGGCGATAGCCATTTTGGTGGCAGCTGCGCTCGAGTCGGCTTGGAGGGCGAACTCGTGAAGGAGCGGGTTTCCAGGCACGTCCCACTCCCTTACGCTGACCAGGAAAGACAAGTCCACTTCGCTCCCTCTTTTCTAGTTGATAGCGGCTGATTCGGCTGCCCAGCCGGCCATGCGGCGGTCTTTCCGGCAGGCAATCCAAAGCAAGCCCCTAATGTACAAACCAACTAAATTCTGTCTGTACGGTACCGAACATAGGTCCCCTCAAGCCGAGGGTTAGGCCATAGGTCAGGCGGGGGTTTCTCTATTTCGGCACTGGCGGTACGCCCCGTCTCTCTCTAGGGAATGCGCGAGCTGGGCTACATAGAAGGAAAGAATTTGGTCGTTGCCGCAGAACTGGTGCGCTCAAAGGTCGATCTGATCATCGCCCGCGGTACGCCTGCAGCGGCGCAGCGAAGAAGTTCAGAGGCGCGAAGCCAGGCGATCTCCCGATCGAACAGCCGATGACGTTCGCGCGCGGCATCGCGATGCCACGCAGGTCTCAGGTTTCACACGGTGACCGCCCGCTCACCACGCGCCGTCTTCGCAGGCGTACTGCACTACCTCCTCGGTTCGGGTTCGTGATTCGCCGAATGCGATCCAGCCGCGCCCGGTGAGCGCGCATTCCCTGCCGTGCATTCGCTCCTCGGCTCCGCCCTGCGTGGTAACGAACGTCCCATTCATGCTGTGATCGCGCAGGATGAACGTTTCACCGCGTCGCTCGATCGTGCAATGCCTCCGCGATGCGGCGCGAGATGAGACGCCAAGGCCGCACTCGGGGTCTCTGCCGATCGTGACTGCATCGTCCTGGCGCCGGCGCAATACAACCCTGCCGCGGTAGCTCAGCTTGAGCTTGGTCGTGGCGTGCCCAAGGCTGATGGTCCCGGTGGGCGTTCCGAAGAGCCGCTGATGGTCCCGCCACACCAGCTCGCTGCGCGCCCCCTTCTCCGGCTGCCCGTCTGCCAGCGACCGCACCAACCCCTTTGCCATTGCGCCAAGCCTTGACGCAGTGTCTTCCGTCGTAAGGATCTGGTCTTTCTTGGCTTCATCGAGAAGCTGAAGGGCGAGATTAACCGTGTCGCCGAAGATATCGTCATCGCGTTGTGCGACGGGTCCGCTATGGAAGCCGATGCGCACGGCGAAGCGCGGCCGCGCCCCCGCAATTGCATCGACATAGGCTTGCATGCGCGCCGCCGCGATTGCCGCGGAGTCGGGCGAGCTGAATAGCGCCATGACCTCGTCGTTGCCGCTCCTTACTACCCGACCACCGCTCAGCGCCACGGCCTGACCAAGAACCGCAAGGCACTGGGTGGCCGGCCTGACGGAGGCCCTCGCATCGCGAGGTTCAGGGCTGCCCTCCGTTGTCTCGACTCCCGCAAAGAGAACGGTCGTGTCGCGAACCCGAGTTCGCGCCGGGGCCGCGGACTCCTCCAACACCTGACGATCCGGTGCATTCATGACGCATCCCTCGCGCTCTTATTGTGCATATGCATTACAATATGCTTTATGCAAATGAATGTCAAAGCGGACCGCGATCTCGTCCGCGCAAAGCGCGTTCTGGGCAACCTCGGACGGCGCGTGCAGACCGTCAGGGTCGCCGCCGATACGGGGATTCATCAAAGCCAGGTATCGCGGCTGCTGCGGGGAAGATTCAAGCGCCTGTCGACCAACGTGCGCGTGCTTCTCTCGTACGCCGCCAAGCCGGCGCATTACGCCAGGACAAACGAGCCTTCGGAGCTGGCGCGCTCCGCCGTCGTCAAGGCCGTGTTGCGCACCTGGGATTGCACGCCAGAAGGCGCGCGGGCGCTGATCCGCCTACTTCAATCGGTCGATCGCATTCGCCGGTTGCGTGCTCTCCGTTAGGCTGCCGAGTACGCCTTGCATTAGCCGCGAATCTCGTAGCCGAAGCTGCGCAGGCACGAGTACATCGCGTTGTTGTACGCGGTGGCCTTGTCCGCCGAGCTCATCAGCGAGTTCACCGACTTCTCGGACAGCTTCCGGCACTCGGCGATGTCGCGCTCGGCCTGCTCGCGGGTGACGCCGGCCTTGTAGATCTGGCGCTGCGTGCCTTGTGGTGCCGGCGCGGGTTTCGGCGCTTGCGCCGGCGCCTGCTGTTGCGTCCCGGGATGGAGCATCCACTGCTCACCGCTACGGACGAGGACGCCGCCGGCAAGGCCCGGCGTCGGCGGCCGCGCTTGCGCCGGCCCGCTCGGGCCGAGGGTGATCGACCCGTCCGGGTTGCGCGACATGCTGCCGGCGTAGCTCGCCTGGAAGCGGGTGACGATCGAGCGCACGCTTTCCTGCGGCTTGAGCGCAAGCAGGTCGGAAAGGTCGAGCGGCGTGTTCGGCGGCGCAGTCATCACGATGCGCACCGTGGGGTCCTCGGCGTCGAGGATCGTGACGCTCGCCCCCGGCGCGAGGATCAGGTCGACGGCGAGGACCTCGTGCGCGATCAGCAGCGCGAGCGCGAGGAGGAATGCCCTAGCAGCTGCCAAGCCGTCGCGCCGAGATCTTGTTCTGCGTCTGCACCGGCTTGCCGGCGACGCTCGCCGTGCTCTCGATCGTGCCGTCCATGGTGTTCGCCGTGAAGGCAATGCGTCCCGACGCCTGGATCGCATAACCGCCGCCGCATTGCATCGCGAACGTGAAGGTGTTTCCGCTGTAGCTCTTGTCGGTGTAGTTGCAGCCGCTCGCGCCCGGGTTCGAAACGCCGCCCAGGACGCGCGATGGGTCGCGGGCATCGTCCGCCGTCAGGCATTGCGTGAGCTGGAAGGCGGGTGGCGCGAAGCCGGGCTCGGCCGGCACGCGCGTTTCCATCGTGATCTGCCAGGAGCCCGGAGAAATGTCGTCGGCGAGCGCGGCGCTGCTCATGAGAATCAATGCAAGCAATGTCCCGGCCATGGAGCCTCCCTGGCGCAAGCTACCCTTTCCTCGCCGCGGCGACCAGCCGTCTTACGAACTCGTCCGTGGATTTGTTATCGATCCAGCGCACGACCGCGACGAGATCGTTGTCGGGATCGACGTACACCATGTTGGTGCCGTTGCCGAGGTGGGCGTAGGCGTTGCGCGGGCCGTTGGGGAAAAGCTTGCCGTCGCGGTTGTTGAAGAAGTTCATGAAGCCGTAGCCCGGCTGCGCGGGCGTCGGCGTGAGCGCCAGGGCGATCCACTTATCGGAGAGGAGCTGGCGCTCCTTCCACTTGCCCCGGCGAAGCGTGAAGTAGCCGAAGCGCGCCATGTCGTAGGCGTTGATGAACATGCCGCCGCCCCAGTGTCCGCCGCCGGAGACCGATTGCACTAGCTCGCCGTCGAGGACCACCCAGGAGCTGTCATAGCCAAACCAGCGCCACGTGCTGGACGCGCCGATCGGATCCATGATGGTTTCCCTCAGCACTTGCGGCAGCGGCCGCCGCCAGACCTGCAGCGTCGCGAGCGCGAGCGCATTCACGCGCACATCGTTGTATTTGTAAGCTGTGCCGGGCTTGTTCCTCGGCCGCGTCAGCCACTCTTCCTTCTTCTCGCCCGGCCGGTCGGCCCAGTCGGGCTTGCCCCAGAGCGTGCCCTCCCAGTCGCTCGTCTGCCGCAGCATGTGGTCCCAGGTGATCGTGCGGTTGTGCGGCGTCTCGAAGAGATAGATGAGCCCGCCGTCCTTCGCCTGGATCGGCGGTACGTAGTCGCGCACGAGGTCGTCGAGGCTCCTGATCATGCCGCGATCGAAGGCCACGCCGACCACGCTGGAGAGCATGCTTTTCGTCACGCTGTGCGTCATGTCGACGCGCAGCGGCTCGCCCCACTCGGCGACGACATAGCCGCGTCGCACGATCACCCCGGTCGGATCGCCGCGGTCCTTGATCGGGCCGATCGGCTCGCCATGCGGCTCGCGGCCGAAGGTCTGGTAATGGTTCAGCGTGAGGTCGCGCGGGCTTCTCGCTTCGGCGGCGATGGCGAAATCGACCGCCTCCTTGAGGCGTGCCGGATCCATGCCCACTTCGGCCGGCGCCTTGTGCTGCCAGGCGGCGTCGGGGTAGTACGGCTGTGCGCACGCGCAGAACGAGACGAAGGCGAGGAGCGCGACGGCGAGCCGCATCGTCACTCCTTCAGCGCGCCCTGCAGTGCCTGCGCCGGGACGCGCGCGCTCACGCCAGCGCGCTCCTCCTGGAGAGTCATGACGGCGCGGAAGTCGCGATCGATCCAGCCGCGCTCGATGCCCCGCGAGAGCTCCTCGAGCGCGAGCTGGCCGACCTGCATCGGCACGCCCGATTCCCTGGCGAGCTCGAGCGCGAGCGTCGCGTCCTTGTGCGCGAGGCGAAGGCTGAAGGAGGCCGGGTCGTACTTGCCCGGCAGGAAATGCTCCGCCAGCCGATCGAATGTGCGTTTGCGCCCGGTGGCTCCCTGGCGCAAGGCGCGGAAGAGCGCGAGCGGCTCGACGCCCGCCTTGACCCCAAGAGTGAAAATCTCGGCCATCGCGGTATGGATGGAGAAGCTCGCGATGTTGTGCGCGAGCTTCGCGACCGTGGCGGAGCCGATCGGCCCGACATAGAAGGGCTGGTCGCCCATCGCCTTGAGCACGGACTCGTATTCATCGTAGCTGCCGCGGTCACCGCCGACCCAGATGGCGAGCTTGCCGCTCTTCGCGCCGCTCGCGCCGCCGCTGACCGGCGCGTCGAGGAAATGCACGCCCTGCTTGGCAAGCTCGGCGTGCAGCCGCCGCACCCGCCGCGGCGAGTTGGTCGAGAGATCGAACCAGACCGCGCCCGGATGCAACACCGCTTTCAGCTCGGCGCCAACCTTGTCGACATCGTCCGGCCCGGGCAGCGAGGTGAAGACCAGATCGCAGCCCTCCGCCGCCTCGGCTGCGGTCGCGCACCAGTTCTTGAAGCCCTCGACGCGCCGCAGATCGCTCGCGCGCACCTCGTGCCCTGCCGCCTGCAGGTTCGCGGCCATCGCGCCGCCCATGGTGCCGAGGCCGATAAAGGCGAGCTTCATGCGCCGCGCTCGGCGAAGACCTCTTTGGCGATCAACGCCGCCGTACCCGCGTTCGGCCAGCCGCAATAGAACGCGAGGTGCGTGATGAGCTCGACGATCTCTTCTTTCTTCACGCCGTTGTCGAGCGCGCGCCAGACGTGGCCGCGAATCTGATCGGGCCGACAGAGCGCGACCAGCGCCGCGACGGTGACGAGGCTGCGGTCGCGCTTCGCGAGCCCGGGTCGTTCCCATACGTCGCCGAACACCACCTTCTCCGTCAGCTCGCCCAGCTTCGGAAAGACATCCTTGACCTTGCCGATGGTGGACGGTGGCATCTTGGCAGCCATTGCGAACCTCCGAGGAAATTGAGGCGGAGGACTCTATCATGCGAAACATGGACGACAGCGCTCGGCCGGAATCGCCTTACGCGTGGATGCGCCTCGCGGCCTCGCTCGTCCTGATGACGCTCGGCGGCGTGGCGATGTACGGCGTGGTCGTCGTCCTGCCGCTGATCCAGGCCGATTTCGGCGTGACGCGCGCCGAAGCATCGCTGCCTTATACGTTCACCATGCTCGGCTTCGGCTTCGGCGGCATCCTGATGGGCGCCCTCGCCGATCGCTTCGGCGTGATGGTGCCGCTGCTCGGCGGCAGCACGATGCTCGGCATCGGCCTGATCCTCGCCGGCCTCTCCGGAAGCCTCGCGCAGTTCGCCCTCGCGCATGGACTGCTCGCCGGCTTCCTCGGCTGCTCGGCCACCTTCGCGCCGCTCGTGGCAGACACTTCACTCTGGTTCAACCGCCGCCGCGGCATTGCGGTAGCGATCGCGATCAGCGGCAACTACGTCGCCGGCACGATCTGGCCGCCGCTCTTGCAGCACTTCTTCGACCAGTCCGGCTGGCGCGCGACCTACATCGGCGTCGGCATCGTCTGCATCGTGGTGATGCTGCCGCTCGCCTTCGTGCTGCGGAAGCGCCCGCCGGCGCTCGCGACAACGTCGAGCACGGTGGCCGGGCACAAGTCGGTGGGCGCGCTCGGCCTCTCGCCGACGGCCTTCTTGGTCCTCCTCAGCATCGCCGGCGTCGCCTGCTGCGTCGCGATGTCGATGCCACAGGTGCACCTGGTCGCCTATTGCATCGACCTCGGCTACAGCGCCCAGCGCGGCGCCGAAATGATTTCGCTCATGCTCGGCTTCGGCATCATCAGCCGGCTCGCCTTCGGCTGGGTCTCCGACCGCATCGGCGGCCTGCGCACCCTGCTCCTCGGCTCGGCACTCCAGGGAACGGCGCTCGTCCTTTACTTGCCTTTTGACGGCCTTGTGTCGCTATACATAGTGTCGGCGCTCTTCGGTCTCTTCCAGGGCGGGCTGGTGCCCGCCTATCCGATCATCGTGCGCGAGTTCTTCCCGCCTCGGGAAGCCGGCACGCGGGTCGCGATCGTGCTGACGGCGACGCTCCTCGGGATGGCGATCGGCGGCTGGATGTCCGGCGCGATCTTCGACCTGACCGGCTCCTACCGGGCGGCGTTCATCAACGGCATCGGCTGGAACCTTCTCAACCTGACAATAGCCTTCGGCCTGCTGCGAAAGGCACAGCGCACTGCTCTTATCCGATCGTCGCCTTCGGCAGCGATTTGAAACCTGCAGAGACCCCTTGCCTCTGGCGACGGCGTATATTGCTTCGCATCTGATCGCGTCTGGCGAGTGCGCGACGGGTTCATCCAAATAGGGGAAACACATGATCAGGAACATCGTTCTCGCGGCGGCGATCACTGTCGCGCTAGCCGGCTGTGAATCTCTTTACCGGGCAGCCGGAATGAGCACGCCGCCACCCGATCCTAAGAATCCAAAAGTGTGGGTGGTGACCAAGCAAGGCTGCGAGGCGCCATACATCCTTGTCGCCCCGGAGCCGCTGTACATCTACAAACCTGGCAACGGCCAAACGGTGACCATCATCTGGCACCTGCAAACGCCGGGCTACTCATTTGCAACGCCAGCTCAGACCCCCACGCCTCTCGCGGGAAGTCCCCAGAACGAGATGAGCTGCCCGAGTGCCAGCGGCAACAACATGACCTGCATCGACAAGGCCGCGAACACAGGGTCATGGAAATACAAGATCGCGATCACGGCGGATTCCACTGGCCCCTGTCCGGGCATGAGTCCGCCGGTCCTCGACCCGACTATCAGTAACGATTAGCGCGGCTGCGGTGACGCGAGCCATGCCCGCGCCTCCGCCATGATCGTCTCGTAGGAAGTGTCGCGTCCACCGCCTTCGGCCACCGCGAATGCGGTAGCGCCAAGCGCTTCGCGCGCACGCGCAACTAGAGGCGAGAGAAACGCCTCATCGCCCGGATGTCGATGTAGGCCGGTCTGCAGGGCGAGTGCCTCCGCTGTGCCGTAGAACCGCGCCGCGAGCTGCCAGTCGCGCCGCAACACCGCCAGTCCGGCCGAGACCTCCAATACGCTCTGGCCGAGATATTTGGAGCCTACTTCGTCCACGATCGCGAGCACCGCGCACAGCATCTGCCGCGCACGCTCGTCGTCGCGGCGAGCGACGGCCACCATCGCGACGTTCAGCAAGCCAATGGCAATGCTTTCCCGGTCATCAAGCGAGCGCGTCAGCGCCAGTGCTTTTTCATTGAGCGACTCCGCCGCGTCCAGGTTGCCTTGCAGGCGATGCAGCTGAGCAAGCTCGGTGGAAGCGGCGGCGATCTCGCGCGGTTCCTTGAGTTCCTCCACTGCGACAAGCCCCTCCTCCAGATAGCGGCGCGCTGTCGCTACATCGCCCTGGCCGAGGTGCGCCCAGCCGAGCGGTACCAAAGCACTCGCCGCGCGGCGCTTGTCGCCGGTTTCGCGTGCGATAGCAAGGCTCTCCTCCAGATATCGCTGCGCCTGCTGGTAACGCCCCATGTGGGAGCAGAACTGACCGGCGACGAATAGCGCGCGGCAGCGGGCGAGATTGCGCTGCTGCGCGCCCGAACGGGCGAGTGCCTCTGAGTTAAAACGCTGCCCGAGTCCAAGAAGCCCGCGATTGATCCAGTAAGGCCGCAGCAGGTAGACGAATTGCAGCCCAAGGTCCGCGCCACGCTGCGCGTGATCGCAGAAGGCATGCGCGGCAAGGACGTTTTCCCGCTCGAGGTCCAGCCGCGCGAGCCACTTGCCCTGCTCGGGCCCGACAAGCTGCGGCCGCGCCTGCTCGCAGAATGCAATATAAAACTCGAGGTGCCGCGTGCGTGCCGCGTCTAGCTCTCGCGACTCTTTGAGGCGCTCATACGCGTATTCACGTACGGTCTCGAGCAGGCGGTAACGCTCGCCTTCCGGTTCGACGACCACCAGAGACTTATCGGCGAGCTGAGTAACGTGATCGAACACGCTCGCCTTGTCGATCGCGTCGAACGCGCACACGGCTTCGGCAGCTTCCAACGCCCACCCGCCCGCGAATACGGCCAGGCGCCGGAACACAGCGCGTTCCCCTTCTGTCAGTAGTTCATAGCTCCAATCGATAAGCGCCCGGAGTGTCTGCTGGCGCGGCAACGCGGTGCGATCACCGGTAGTAAGGAGCCGGAAGCGATCATCCAGTCGCGCGGCGATGCTCTCGACCGAGAGCGAGCGCACGCGCGCCGCCGCAAGTTCAATCGCGAGCGGAAGCCCGTCGAGTCGCCGACAGATGCTCGCCACCGCATCCGCCGAGCCGTTGACGCGGAAATTTGGCTTTACTGCGAGCGCTCGATCAAGGAACAAGCGCTCAGCCTCGTTAGCGGGGAGCGGAGGCACGGCGTAGATACTCTCACCAGCGATATGCAAAGGCTCGCGGCTCGAGGCCAACACCTTCGCCTGGGCGCCGGCCTGCAGGATTTGCTTCACTAGCTCGGCACAGCCGTCGATCAGATGCTCGCAGTTGTCGAGGATAAGAAGCAACTCGCGGCCCTTGAAATGGCGCATCAGCGCCTCGGTCACCGGACGACCCGGCGGCTCCTTGACGCCGAGCGCGCTCGCGACGACCTGCGCCACGCGTTGTGCATCACTCACGTCGGCGAGCTCAACCAAGCAGACTCCGTCGGCGAAGTCTTCGAGCATCTTCGACGCCAGCTCGAGCGAGAGGCGGCTCTTGCCGATGCCTCCGGCCCCGACCAGGGTAAGCAAGCGCGCCTGGGCGAGGAGCCTGCCCGCTTCGGCGAGCTCGCCATTGCGGCCGATAAAGGAAGTGAGCTGCAGCGGGAGGTTGTTCGGCCGCGCATCGAGGTCGGACGGCGTGCCCGCTGCCGCGCCGTCGGGCAGTAGCTGCCAGACGGCGATTGGCTCTTCGATGTTCTTAAAGCGCTGGCGCCCGGCAAATTGCACGCCAGTCGGCAGCCGCTCGCGCACGCTGTCATAAAAGGTTTGGCTAAGGCAGAGTCCGCCGGGGGCGGCCTTCGCCTGGAGCCGCGCGGCGACGTTGACGCCGTGGCCGTAGATGGTGCCGTCGTCTTTCTCGATGATGTCGCCGAGATGCACGCCGATGCGCACGCGCATGCGTCGTTCTTCATGGAGTGCAGCGGTGGCGGCCTCTAGCGTCTTCTGCACTGCCAGCGCCGCATTGAGCGCTTCGGCAGCGGTGTCGAACACGGCAAGGACGGAGTCGCCCGCCATGTCCACGACGCGGCCGTGGTTCGCCTCGATTTCCTGCCGGAGGGCGGCTCGAGTCCCGTCAAGCGCCGCGACCGTGGCGGCCGCATCCGCAGCCATCAACCTCGCATATCCCGCCACGTCGGCGGCGAGGATCGCGCTCAGGCGTTGCCTGAAGCCCGCACCGGTCACATGGGTAATGCTACGCCTATCTTCCGAGCGCCTTCCTTTTCCAGACTTCCCAAGGGCGCTCGAGCGTCCCCGCGTTCGCCGAGGTCGAGCGCCGGCCCTCCTCGTCGCTCAGGAACTCCACCGGTCCTTCGAGCTGCATCGCCTGGAGCTGCAGGCGCGCGTTCATCTCGGTGTAGACGGCGCGGAACACCGCCTCCTGGACGCTCGCGCCGACGACGGTCATGCCGTGGCCGCGCATCAGCACGCAATTGCACTTGCCGAGCGCGCCGGCGAGCGCGGCGCCGAGGGGTCGATCACGGACGAGAAGATCGTTCTCCTGCCGCACGGTGCGGATGTCCCAGACCGGGGCGCCGGACCAGAGGAACGAGCCCATGTGGTAGATGGGCTTCAGCTTCGTGCGCGTCACGCCGAACGGAATCACCGACGGCGAGTGGCTGTGCACCACGGCCATCGCGTCGCGGCGCGTGCGGTAGATCTCGCCGTGGATGTAGCGCTCGATGAAGCCCTTGCGCTTGTCGCTGATCGCTTCGCTGTCCGGGCCTAGCTCCATGACGTCGGCTGCGGTCATGAGCGCCGGCGCGCGCGAGCGCGACATGAGGAAGTGATCGGGCCGCTTGTCGCTCCGCACGCTGATGTGGCCGTACGCGTCGAGGACGCCCTGGTCGGCGAGGATGCGACTCCCGGCGACCAGGTCCTCGATGAGCGCTTTGCTTGCGGCGGGTTTCTTCAACGCCGGACCGCGTGCGCCGGCGCGCCGGCCATCGGCGCGTCGTAGCCGGGCAGCACGCGCACGTCGATCACGCACACCGCGCCGCCCTTCACAGCCTTGAGGCCTTGCTCGATCGCGGGTTTAAGCTCCGAGAGTTGCTTCACCGGGCCGATGCCGACCGCACCTTGCGCTCGGCCCATCGCGGCGAGGTCGATATCGGGCTCGTCGATGCGCTGCCCGATCCACTTGTTCTCGACCGGCCGCCCGCGCTCCTTCGCCACGCGCTCCTGGTGCATCTCGTCGTTATAGAAGGAGCGGTTGTTCGCGACGATGAAGAGGCACGGCAGCTTGTAGTGCGCCGCCGTCCAGACGGCGGTGTTGCCCATCAGGAAGTCGCCGTCGCCGACGATGCCGACCACGATCCGGTTGCTGCCCTTGAGGGCAAGCGCGGAGCCTACGGTGAGGCCCGGTCCGGCCCCGACTCCACCGCCGCCGTCGGCGCCGAGGTAGTCGAGCGGATGGCGGAAGTGACGATAGGCGCCATTCCAGCCGAGCGGGAGCTTGGAGAGCGTGACGTCCATGCCCTGTGTCGCTTCGTTGAACGCGCGTGCGAGCGCGCGAATGGAAAGAGCGGTGTCCGGCTCCTGGGGAATTTCTTTCCTCGGAGCGACCACGGCGGGTCGCGCGCGCGTCGCCTCGAGGAGCAGCGGCACAGCGACATCGGGCTCGCACATGAGATAGACGTCCGCGGGCGGTAGACCCTGGTAGTCCATGCTCCAGCCACGATGGATGTGCGCATCGGCCGAGACGCGGATGATCTTCGCCGTGACCGGCGCATCGCCCCACGCCACCTTGAGCGTGCCGGCGGTATCGATCCAGTCGAACGAGACGATGACGTCGCATTCGCGCAGGAGCTTGCCGTCCGGGAACGTCGCCGGCGGCGCGGCATGCAGCGGATGATCGGTGGGGAAAGCGCATGCCGCCTTCATGTCGGTGAAGACCTTCGCCTGCACTTTCTCCGCGAGCGCGATGCGGCTCTTCCACGCGGCCTCGCTGCGGCTCACGCGACCGATCAGCATGGCGGGATTCTTCGCGCTGGAGAGGAGCTGCGCCGCTTTCGCGATCGCCGCCTGCTCCGGCTGCACAGGCGCTGCCGGCTCGAAGCGGGACACCTCCGGCAGCGGTGGCAGCGCACCGATTTTCGCTTCCTGCAGCGCGGCGTCGAGGTTGATGTACGTGGGCCCGCGCGGCGGCGTGTTCGCCATCTGCACCGCGCGCAGCAGCGCCTCGTAGGCTGCCGGCACCGAGGCTGGCTGGTTGTCCCACTTCGTGTAGTCGCGCACCAGCGCGCCCTGGTCGGACGCGGTATGGATCCAGTCGATCCAGGGCCGGCGACGCGCCGCGTCCCACGGGCCGGTCGCACCGAGGATCAGCATCGGCACGCGGTCGCACCAGGCGTTGAAGATCGCCATCGTCGCGTGCATCAGGCCGACGTTGGAATGCACCACCGCGCCCATCATCTTTCCCGAGGTGCGCGCGTAGCCGTGGGCGATCGCGATGGCGGATTCCTCGTGCAGGCAGAGAAGCATCTGCGGCCGCTCGTTGCCGAGGTAGTTGACGATGCTGTCGTGCAGCCCGCGGTAGCTCGCGCCCGGATTGAGCGAGAGATACGGGATGTCGAGCGCGCGCAGCATGGCCGCGATGCCGTCCGAGCCCCAGTGCTCCTGTCCCTGCGGCACCGGTGCCGGAACGTCGCGGAGGATTTCGCCTGCCATCGTCACTCTCCTTTTAGACCTGCCTCGCGGATGACCTTGCCCCAGCTCGCGTACTCGTCGCGAATCAGCGCGCCGAGGTCGGCGGGCGAGCCGGTGACGAGGTCCATGCCCTGCGGCACCAGTCGCGCCTTCACTTCCGGGGAATTCAGAACTCGCGCCGCTTCGCCATTGATGCGGCCGACGATATCGGGCGGCGTCTTCGCCGGCACGAAGAGCGCGAGCCAGGGATAAAGCGAATAGCCCGGCACACCGCTTTCGGCGACCGTCGGCGTATCAGCGAGGACGGAGGAGCGCTGCGGAGCGGTCGTCGCCAGCAGGCGCACCCGCTCAGCGCGAATATGCGGCAGGAGAGAGTTAGCGGCGCCGATCCAGACCTGGATGCGGCCCGCGAGCAAGTCGGTCACGGCGGGCGCTGCCCCCTTGTAGGGCACGTGATTCATCTTCGTCCCGGAGAGCTGCTGCAGCAGCAGGCCGCCGAGGTGCTGCGGGCTTCCTGTCCCCGAGGAGCCGAAGTTCAGCTCGCCGGGATGCGCCTTCGCGTAGGCGACGAGCTCGCTCACCGACTTTGCCGGCACCGATGGATGCACCACCAGCAGGAACTGGATGCGAGCGAGCAGCGTCACCGGCGCAAGGTCGGTGAGCGGGTTGAAGTCCGCCGCCTTGGCGAGATACGGGTTGGTGACGAACACGTTGTCGGGCGCGAGGAGCCAGGTGTAGCCGTC
>Ga0134121_10002595_pt1 | contig 15513 bp, 14 predicted proteins | sample KB301_FD_96463 | JGI IMG/M metagenome (GOLD analysis project Ga0134121, IMG submission 96463) | Terrestrial soil microbial communities without Nitrogen fertilizer from Kellogg Biological Station, Michigan, USA - KB3-0-1 | ecosystem: Environmental > Terrestrial > Soil > Unclassified ... | reverse complement strand
GCCCTCGTGCGTAGACACATGCGCGCCCAGCTTTTCATAAATGTGTTCGTGTTTGCCTTCGCCGAACAGGTGCAGGTCGAGTTCCCCCAAAGTAGGCGAGAAGTCCCGAGGTGTTTTTGCAGTCGGCGAGCCTTTAGGAGCCAGTTTGGTTTTGGGCGCACTTGGCGCCTTTGCGCCTTTGCGTGAGTTTTTGATCTTTCCGGAGGGCGACTCTGGTGGTTTCTTCCCGTTCATCAGCTTTGTAGAACAGTGGCCTTAAGGCTGGGAGCGCGGACGTCTCGTCCGCACCAGCGCGCTTAGCGCGCTCTTTATGTCGCCCGCTAAAGCGGGCTCAAATTCAAATCGGTGCTGATCCCCGGGTTTCGCTTCGCTCCACCGGGGCTAAATTCTGTTGTCTGCTTCGCAGACTCGTTGGGTCTCGCAGCTTTGACGCTGTCCAGGTAGGTTCGCCGTTCGACTCGCCAGTGCAAGACATGGCACTTCGTGTCCTGGAATTGATTGCTTAGGCCTCACCTGGTCAGTGCTTCCTCATGAGCGGGCTTTGGCCTTAAAGGTTCAACAAATTTTCGATAGATGTCCACGCCGGTTGTCATCTCAGCACGATTGCTCTTCGCTGCCGCGAGAATATCCAAAAAACTCTCCCGTATCGACGGCAGACCTAACTGATCCATCAGGTCAATCGCCCGCGCGGCGTACTTAAGGATCTGAATGGTCTCGATTCCTGAGATGTCGTTAAAGAACCAACCGCAACTGGTGTACATCAAAAGCAACATGCGCTGTAGTTCGAGGTACGTCAACGCGCGCGCTTGTTCCGCTGTCGATAACCAGTGTCCGGCGTGGTCATATAAAAATTTCTCGCGCGAAGCGGTTTGATCGAGAACCAGGGCGATGCTGGCATCGCGAGCCTGCCAGGGATCTGTGAAAAGATTTCCGCGGGTCGCTTCAAAGTGACCGGCATTGGCATCTCGCAAAACATCGAGGGCTTCCCTTAAAGGAGTGCGCCAGCGCTGATTCCACCCAGGTTCGCCTCCAGTGTGACAACCACAATCGCGAATCCAACGGCCGACTCCGTGCGGGCAACTCCAGGATGTTCCTTCACCGTTCCGGCCATTATTGATCTCAACTTCGAAGGTCGGCGGGTGCTGATCGAGGTACGCTCCATAGTTGGTCACCCGCAAAGCCCGCGCCGGCGCGTCGATTTCCACGGCGTGGGCCAGACATATATCGCCGAACTTGAAATGATGGCCGTAGGTTTCGCCGTCCGTGGCCACGTTTAGTAATTCTTTAGCATTCGCCGTACGGGCAAAGTGATCCGCCAGTGCCTCGCTCGATCGCAGGAGGTTTTCAAAAGCTATCGCCCGCGAAGTTGGTCCGTCATAAAAAAACACGGCAATCGATCGGTCGGAGCCGTCGCGATGTGAATAACGATAGGCGATACCAGTGTCGATACTCTGCTCGTTTACGTCCAGCCACTCAACTCCGCCAATCGCCCGAATACGCGAACCCTGGTGCGGTGCGAGGATAACGAACCGTAGCCCGGCTGCGATTAGCAGACCCATGACGTCGTCATTGCAGGCCGTCTCCGGCAACCAAATCGATTCCGCTTCACGCCCGAAACGACCGCGGAAATCCGCCAGGCCCCATTGAATTTGTGTTTGCCGATCGCGTTCATTGCACAAAGGTAAGATCGCATGCCCATAAGCTTGCGCTAACGCATTCCCGTGTCCGGCCCGTTCCCCTGCGCTTTGCCGATCAGCCGAGATAATGCCGGCATATGTGTCGGGGTGTTTTGCGTTTAGCCAACTCAGCAGCGTCGGTCCAAAATTGAAGCTGATGTGCGCATAGTTGTTCACAACTCGTTCCCGGCCAGTGGTGGGATCAAGCATTCGGACGCCCGTATTCGGTCCGTAACACTCGGAATGTATGCGCTCATTCCAGTCGTGAAAAGGCGCAGCGCCGGGCTCGATCTCGACGACACCGGTCCAGGGATTCTCGCGGGGCGGCTGGTAAAAATGGCCGTGAATAATGAGTGCGGGCATGAACTAATCAGAACACAGGCCAGGGAAAGACGCCAAAAGCACAAAGAGCTGGAGATGAGTGATGCGCGACCATGACTCGCCCAAAAAAACAGAGAAACCTTTTGAGTTTTTGTGCCGCGGCGATGCATTTCTTTTGAGTTTCCTGCTACTGCGAGCGGTTCTGAAACGCGAGCCATGCTGCTCCGATCAACCCCGCGTCGTCGCCACATTCGGCTGGCAAGATCCGGCATCGGAGCGCGGGCACCCGAAACGCGCGTCGCAAAACTTCTTCGCGAGCTGCTGGTGCCAGGAGGTCCCAGGCTGCCGAGACCCCGCCTCCGATGACAATGATTTCCGGATTAAAAATGTTGATGTAACTCGCCATCGCGACGCCCAGATAAACGCCTGCCTTGTGAAATACCTTAAGCGCCAGCTCATCGCCGGCCATGGCTGCACTCCAAACTTTTTGTGAAGTCAGATCGGTCGGCACAATCGAATGCAAACTGGAGTCAGGGTGATGCAGCAGACCTTCCCGCGTCATGCGCACGATTGCGGTGGCACTCGCATAGACCTCGAGGCACCCGGTATTGCCACACTTGCATGGCACATCACCGAAGGGCTCAACAGTGATGTGACCAAGCTCACCGGCAGTGCCGTCCACCCCCCGCCAGAGTTTGCCGCCGAGAATGATTCCGCCGCCGACGCCGGTCCCCAGGGTTAGACAAAGTATGGTTTGATTGCCTCTTCCCGCGCCTTGCCACATCTCGCCCAGGGCGGCTGCGTTTGCATCATTCTCCAGAAGCACCGAACGGTTGAGGGCGCATTCCAGGGCAGGACCGAGATTGTATCCTTGTAGCGAGTTGAGATTCGGAGAATTGACGACGAGTCCGGTCTCAATGTGCACCGTCCCGGGGACGACAATGGAAACCGATTGGATGTGCGCGCCGCGTTTCGCTGCCGCCGTTTCACACTCGCGGACTACGGCAGCGACCAGCGATACGATTGCTTCGGGTTTGTTTGATTGAGGAGTGCAATTCCGTACCCGTTCGTGGATATGACCTTTGGCATCGATGTTGGCAGCGCGCAGGTTCGTTCCGCCGAGATCAACGGCGCAAATTAGGTCGCTTTCTGTTGCCCCATCATGATTCACGCGCTAAGTTTTTCTTCTACCGAACATATCGAAACCAACTGCGGCCACCAGTACTCCGCCTTTGACAACGTACTGCGCCCAACTTTCGACATTCAAGAGTGACATGCCGTTATCCAGGCTAGCCAGAATAAGCGCGCCCAGAACTGCGCCAAAAACAGTGCCGCGACCGCCCATCAAACTTGTGCCGCCGATCACGCACGACGCTATTGCGTCCAACTCCATGAGATTGCCGGCATCGGGCGACGCGCTGCCGACGCGCGCTGTGTGCAGGATTGAAGCCAGGCCGGCGAGGGCTCCCATTAAACAAAAAGCCGCCAGAATGTATCGCCGCAAATTTATCCCCGAGAGTCGAGCCGCGTCAGGGTTGCCGCCGATGGCGTAAAGATATCGGCCAAAGGTGGTGTTCGCGGTGAGAAACGCTCCGGCCAGGGCCACCGCAAGTAAAAAGATCACAGGAATAGGAACACCGCCCGCCTTATTCATCAGAAAGATGAAGGCCACGATCACGACTGAAGGCACCAAAATGCGCGCGGCTATTGCGCCGACCGTCAGAACCTTTAGTCCGTGCCGTTGACGGGCCCGGTTTCGCCGCAGATTGATCCAGGCGATGGAGGCAACAGCCACGATTGCTAACCCAAAACCGATCCGCGGATCGATAAAGTCACGGCCCAGTGAGCGAAAGAAAGGATGCTCAACGGGAATTGTGGCGCCTTTGGTCAGTTTCAAAATCACGCCGCGCCAGGCTTCCAATCCCCCTAGCGTCACTATGAACGCAGGGATGTTGACGTACGCGACCAGGGTCCCCTGGATTGCTCCAATCAATAACCCGACGACGATGGCTGCCCCCAATGAGGGCGCCACGCCCCAACCCTGAGTCATCGCCGCGATGCCGCCGGCCAGACCCACCACGGCGCCTACCGAAAGGTCGATATTGCCGCAGACAATAACCATCAGCATGCCGACTGCCAGCACGCCCGTCACCGCCATCTGCTGCAAAAGTTTTGAGAAGTTGACTGCTCCCAGGAAGAGACCGTAGGGATGATGTTGATCGATCGTGGCCCATTGAAAGAAGAGCCAGATCACGATCAGCGCGAGCAGCATCGTATACGCTCGCAACGCTGACGTGCGGAGTTTGAATCTGCCTTTGATCTTTGGTTCAGACATAAGAGTACGAACTAAGCGGCGCGTCGGGCGTGACCCGTCGCGCATGACATCACTGCTTCCGGTGTCGCTTCACTGCGCGTGAACTCTCCGGTGATGCGACCTTCGTGCAAAACAATTATGCGATCCGAGAGGCCGAGAACTTCAGGCAGCTCAGATGAAACAAGCACAATGGCCAGCCCGCTTTCCGCCAAACGGTTGATCTGCGCATAGATTTCCTGCTTGGCGCCCACGTCGATGCCGCGTGTCGGTTCATCAAGAAAGAGGACCCGCGGCTTGGTCAGAAGCCATTTGGCCAGCACTACCTTTTGCTGATTTCCTCCTGAGAGCGTACCTGCGATCGTGAAAACCGAGTTTGCCTTGATATGTAAATCGCGCGCCGAACGCTCGCCGGCCACAGCTTCAGCGTCGTCATTGGTTACAAATCTGCCGGAAAGCTTGCGCAGTCCCGCCAGGGTCATATTCTTCAAGATTGTCTGATCGAGGATTAGTCCATAACGCTTTCGATCTTCGGTAACGAACCCAATCCCATGTTTGATCGCGTCGGCCGGCTGATTGATCTGCACAGTTTTGCGGTCAACCAGTATTTCGGCTGATTTGCGGCCCGCATGCGCGCCGAAAATCGCCATCAGCAGTTCACTCCGGCCCGATCCCATCAAACCGGCAATACCGAGAACTTCGGCTTTCCGGGCAGTGAATCCAACCCGATCAACCAGCAGCTTGCCTGGCACCGCGGGATCTTCAACCGTGACGTTACGCGCTTCGAACACTACCTCGCCACGCTGGTGCGTACTCTCGGGGAAAATCTGGCCGACTTCGCGTCCCACCATTTTGGCGATCACCTGGGCTTCATCGAGGTCGCGCGTGGCGTTAGTGCTAATCGTCCGTCCGTCGCGCAGCACCGTGACGCGATCGCTGAGCCGGAAAACTTCATCGAGTTTATGCGAAATGTAAATCATCGCTACGTCGCGGGCGCGCAGCTTGTTCAAGATGACAAAAAGCGTCTCGACTTCCGAATCCGTTAGCGCTGCGGTTGGTTCGTCGAGTACGACGATACGCGCATCCTGGGACAAAGCTTTGGCAATCTCGACCAGTTGCTGTTGACCGATCCCAAGGTTTCGCGTCGGGGTGAGCGGATCGATGGCGAGGTGAAGATCGTCGAGCAACTTCTGAGCGCCGCTGTAGAGGCGTTCCGAATTAATGACGCCAAAACGGCGAGGCTCGCGACCGAGGAAAATATTCTCGGCCACGCTCATATCTTTGACCAGTGATAGTTCCTGATAGATGACGGCGATCCGCGCTTTTTCAGAGTCCCGCACATTTGCAAAGCGATGCTCGGAACCGTCCAGGAAAATCCCGCCGCCGTATTCGGGGTATGGATAGACTCCGGCGAGGATCTTAATCAGTGTCGACTTGCCCGCGCCATTCTCGCCGACGAGGGCGTGAATCTCGCCTTTATTAAGATCGAAGCTAACCCCATCCAGCGCCCGCACGCCGGGAAAGGACTTCGTGATCTCGCGCATTTCAAGAAGTGGATTCATGTCCAAAGTCCAATGTCCAACGTCTGTTATCTATCGGTATTTGCTACCTTTAAGAGACGACTCACGCAAATACTTCATAAATCCGGAGATCAACTGGCTGACCTCCGTTGTCGAGTGCGACGTAGAGTTGAGCGCGCGCTTCGCCACAAGATCCTTTCGCGAGGGCAAGAAACTGCATAAATTCTTTATCACCTCCGCGTTCAAAACCCTCCGCTATGTTGGAAAGAATCGAAACGGAAGCGCGACGTATTTGATCCTTAAGACCAAAGTCGTGTGCGAACTTTCCGGCTGCGGTTACCTCGTAAATCCTCTTAGTCAGAGTCCGTGCCTGTTTCCAGGATTCGATATCCTCGACCTTCTTAATCTTTGCCATACACTACCTCCTTAGTAGGGTTCAGAGTGTGATGACTTTGGACGTTGGACATCGGACATTGGACATTAGTTCTTCACTGCTTCGGCCACTGATCCTTTGGCACATTCTTATAGACGTCTTCGAACTTGTGATAGCCATCCTTGATGACTGTGTCCACGAGGTTGCTCTTATCGACCACCTGAGGCTCGTGCAGAATCGAAGGAATGTCTTTCTTGCCATTGTTGATGGTGTCCTTCGTCTCAACCTTTTCACCGCGCGCGAGTTTGACGGCCGCATCCACCGCGCTGTTGGCGAGGGGCAGAATCGGCTTGTAGATCGTCATCGTCTGCTTGCCTTCCGCTACGCGCTGGATCGCGTCAAGCGCGGCATCCTGTCCGGTCACCAGGATCTTGCCAACCAGCTGCGGTGGTAGCGCCGAAATTGCTCCGCCGGCGGTGCCGTCATTGGACGCGACAATGGCCTGAATGTCGTTGTTGTTCTTGGTCAGTGCGTCCTCAGTAATACGCAGTGCTTCGCTGGCCAGCCACTCACGCGCAAACTGTTTGGTCACGATCTTGATGTCGCCGCGGTCGATCGCGGGTTGCAGGACACTCATTTGTCCATCCATCAGCAGCAGCGCGTTGTTGTCGGTTTGGGAACCGCCAATCAGGACATAATTACCTTTAGGCGCATGGTCGAGCGCGTACTTTGCCTGCATCTGCCCAATCTTAACCACCTGGTGCGCCACGTAAAGATCCACATCAGAATTGCGAATCAGACGGTCGTAACTGATCACTGGAACATTCTGACGATGTGCGGCCTCGACGATCGATGCGGCAATTTGGCCGTTATGCGGGGCCACGATCAAGACATCGACACCTTTTGTCAGCAGGTTGTCACATTGCTTAGTCTGGACGGCATCATCGCCATTGGCCACTTGTATTTCGCACTCGGCGCCCACCTCTTTGCAGCGCGCTTCGACCAGCGCCTTGTCACGCTGCCAACGTTCTTCTTTCAGCGTGTCCATGGAAAAGCCTATGCGCACCGGGCCGCCTTGTTTTGCGGATCGGCCGGTCTTGCCCTGGTCGGGACCCTTAACACATGCACTGAACAGCAATGCTGTCGCCAGGCATAACAGAATCATTTTGACTTTGGATCTCATTAGTTTGCGTCCTTTTTCCTCACAAGTGTGCACTGCTTCGCGGAAGCCTTTTGTTCACAGCAAAGGTTTTTCCAGGGGGCCGGACGTTTATATCCGTACGGATCGGATTATTCAAGCGATTTCGTCCAGCAAAATCACCAACGAGGGCGACCGCCGGGAAAAGATATTGGATTAAGCCGATGCCGCTTGGATTATGTGACACGCCCACTCTTGTTTGCACGGCGGACTTGTCCATACCAACCAACGCACTACTTTTCGACTTCCAGAGATCAGAAGAGAGCATAAGTGCGCCCGCTAAACGATTTTAAGGCTATCCCTTGAATCGCTGGACATAGGCGGCCAAACTGGTGATCTGAGCCCTGGTCAGTTTTTTTCCAAACGCCGGCATATTCTTTTTGCCGCGCGTGATGATCCCGACAAATTCGCCACTGGAATGTTTGGCCCACCAACCGCCGTCGGTAAAATCCGGGGCGTTGAAAATTCGGCCCAGCGAAGTATCTCCCGACCCGTCGGCGCCGTGACACTTCGAGCATTTTTGTTTATACAACGCCTCAGTCGACACCGCGGCGCCCGCGAAATCAGGGACATCGGCCGCGCGGTAATGTGCGGCCTGGCCCGGCGTTAATAAGCATATAGTCAGGAAGATCCCAGCGAATACGAGAACCCAATTGACCCTACTCATCACATTTTGGCAGCTATCCCTTTCGGAAATAAACAAGCGGCAGAAGTAGGCGCGCCCAGGTCTCAGAAGCCCAGCCGTCAGGTAGGGCCTAAATCGTTAACCGGCCTCCCTCAGGGTCGCGCTGCGGACATTTCGATTGTCGCCAATTCGTGCCGGGCCCATAATACTACGAACAATGAACACCGGCAGCAGAAATAGGAAACGATTTGCGCCTTATGGTTATATCGGAATCCTGGTCATCGCCATGGCTGAAGCACTGCTATTCAGTGGCAATCAGTTGGTCGGGCACTGGTTCACCCCCATCGTCTGGACCGGCTACATTCTCTTTGTCGATGCGCTGGTTTACAAAATCTCGGGGCGATCACCATTGATGAACGATCGTCTGGAGTTTCTGCTGGTTGCTGTTCTTTCGATTGGCGTCTGGTGGTTATGTGAGTTTTACAACGCGCCGCGGTTCTGGAAGTCTGACCTCGAGCTCTGGTGGCACTATCGCAATCTGGAACCAAATCCGTTCTTGCGGCGAGTGGGTTATGACTGGGCATTCGCCACCATCTTTCCGCTTCTTTTCTTAACCGCCGAGTTGTTCAGAGTTACGGTATTCAAGGAAAAAGGCCGCGGACCCGCGATACAGATTTCGCGGCCGGTACTCATCGTGTTGGCGCTGGTGGGTGCGGTGGCAGCAATCGTGCCGCTGCTTTACCCTTCTGCCTGGTTCGCGCCGGTGATCTGGTTGGCTTTCGTATTCCTTTTTGATCCCTTGAATGCTTTGCGGGGCCGGCCTTCGATCTTCAATGATCTCAGCCAGGGAGATTGGCGACGGCTCTGGTCTCTGCTTTTGAGCGGTCTGCTCTGTGGCGTATTGTGGGAGTTCTGGAACTACTGGGCAATATCCAAGTGGACTTATACCGTACCCTTTTTGGGCAATATAAAGATTTTCGAAATGCCGGTCCTCGGCTTCCTGGGCTTTCCGCCCTTTGCCGTCGAGTGTTGGGTGATGTACATCTTTCTGCGATCGCTACTACAACCGCAGACTTCCGAAACCAAGGGTGACGGGATCTTCGTTCGTACGTCAACGGAGTGATTTCAAAGTGACGGCAAAGAGTTGGATCAAGCGGCTCGGCTTTTGGGGCTTTGTGTTTTTCCTGGTCAAGGGAATCCTATGGCTAATCATTCCCGCTTTGATCGCGTACTTTGCCCTGGACTGACGCTCACGTTAAATCAGATGAAAAAGTCCTCGACCAGATTACCTATTTTTGTCTGCGGGCTGATCGTCATCGCCATCCTTCAGCCCAGATTATCTGAAGGCCAACAAACAAGGCGGGCGCGCGCGCGTGAAGCAGGAGTGATTGTGGGCATCCTTCCGCCGGGCCCGCTGAATTCGATCACAGACGTCAACGGTGTTCTCGTAGGTCACATCACCATCATCCGCGGCGGTGATGTTCGCACCGGCGTGACCGCCATTCTGCCGCACGGTGGAAATCTATTTCGCGAGAAAGTTCCGGGGGCAGTTTTTATCGGGAACGCGTTCGGCAAACTGGCCGGCTCAACCCAGGTGAATGAACTCGGAGAGATCGAAACTCCGATTATGCTTACATCGACTTTGAATGTCCCGCGCGTGGCGGATGCTTTGATTGATTACATGCTTGCGTTGCCGGGAAACGAAGACGTGCAGTCGATAAACCCGGTCGTTGGCGAAACCAACGACGGATATCTAAACGACATTCGCGGTCGTCATGTCGGTCGCGACGAAGTTTTTGGGGCGATAAGGCATGCCACCGGCGGACTGATTGAGGAAGGCACGGTGGGGGCCGGCACTGGCACGGTTGCCTTCGGCTTTAAAGGAGGCATCGGAACATCTTCGCGCAGGTTGCCGGTATCGCTCGGTGGCTACACCGTCGGAGTGCTGGTTCAATCGAATTTCGGCGGTATCTTGACGATAAATGGCGCCCCGGTCGGCCGCGAATTAGGCCGCTATTATTTGAAAGAGGAAGTAAGTGGCGCGGGCTTGAGCCTGTGTAAGCCGGGCAACACAGACTTAAGTCTGTGCCACAATGCCGATGGTTCGATAATCATCGTACTTGCGACAGACGCTCCAATCGATCACGCAATCTGCAACGTCTGGCCGCGAGGTCGATGATGGGTCTGGCTCGCACGGGCGCTGCTGGTTCCAATGGCAGCGGCGACTATGCAATTGCGTTCTCGACTGCGCCGGAATTGCGAATTGCCGCCAACAATCGCAAATCAAAACCACCGGCTACACTGCTTTCGAATGATGCGATGTCGCCCCTCTTTCTGGCGGTGATCGAAGCGACTGAAGAAGCAATCTACAATTCGCTGTTCCGGGCCACAACGATCACGGGTCGCGGCCACACGGTAGAGGCGTTGCCGATCGACCGTACGCTCGAGATCCTGAAACGCTATAACGCACTCGGTCGCTGAACTTCTTTGCTGAACTTAGGAGGGCTCAAACATGGGCGTCGGAGCCCTCCCTAGCGGTCAGGCTAGCGCCCCTTAGATTAGCAACACACCGTTACCCCAATACCCAAATCGCAGATTGTTTGACACTCGATCGTTCAGTCACTAGAATACGCGCCACTCAAAAAAATGGAGGACAAATCGAGTGACTCTCAAGCTTCGCATCAATAGGAAAAGTGTCGAATCGATGACCAGGCAAATTACCGATCAGCTTGGTAGTCTGATTAGCAGTGGGGCGATGGCCGTCGGAAGCGTGCTGCCAAGCGAGCGGTCCCTGGCTAATTCGCTGGGCGTAGCGCGGAATGTGGTGCGCGGAAGTTATGAATATCTCGAGAAGGCCGGCGTAGTCCAGCGCGAAGGAAGGAAAGGAAGACGTGTGCGCGCAAAGACCTCGCGAGCGAAGACCACCACCAGCGCGACTAAAACGAAGACGGCAAAGAAGAGTGCGAAAAAGCGATAAAGCCGGCTGAATCGTTTCGCTACTCCTACTAGACAGCTTTCATCAACGGCCCAGCTTCTTCACCCAGCGCCAGAATCTCCCGGTGAATCGCGGCCCGCTCGGCGAGCAATCGCACAAAGGAACGCCGCCGGGTGACGAACAACGCTAAAGCGACGAAACTCCCAAAGAACCGATCAATTTCTTCGAAGAAGCGGATGGCAACATACCCGCACAGCGGCGTCACAATCAGCGCGGCCAGCGCGACTGGCCAACCTGCCAGGGCCCAGGAAACTATTGCGACCACGACCCAAGTCAAAGGAAACAGGAGCATCGCCGAAATGATCTTGAGCGTGGAAAGCACGTCCTGCTCGTGACGTGCCAGACGGCGGGACAAATAGCCGGCAAACCGGTAGGCGGGGTAGTGAACCGCGGTGCCAAAAAACGCGAGTGGCGCCAGCAGTACGCAGGTGAGGATCTGCGCTAACAGACCAAAGATGGTGTGCGCCGCGGTGGGCGGCAGCGAAAGATCGGCCGGATCGATTCCCGCCTGCTTCATTTCAAATTCAAAGCGAGCAATACGTGCTTCGATTGCGTCGATGCGCCGTGGGGAATGACTGCGGTAAAACGCGTAACCTTTCAGGAACCTTTGCCGCAACTTAAGCGAGCGCGCGAGCCTTTGTTCTTCGTCATGCTCATCCACTTCCGCGGCCGAAAAGATTTGTTCTGCCCTCGCGATCAAAGACAAGGCCTCTTCCTGTTCGGCATGCAGGATAACTTCGCGCAGAGCGGTTTCGACTTCATCTGAAAGCTCGCGCACCGCCTCGCGCGGCGGCGTGCCGTCAGCCTCGAGTGTGACGCGTTTGACCGGCAGACCTTCGGCGAAGTAAAGCAGAGCCGAGCTGCGGAAGGTTGTTTTCTCGGTATAGTAAAGTCCCACCGGAATAATCTTGAGATTCATCACTTCGGCCGATGATGAGGCCGCTAATGCAATGCGCGCCGCACCGGTCTTCAGCCGCTTCAGCCGAGGTTCATCGTGCGACACGCCCTCAGGGCAAATGCCAATCGTGACGCCGCGCGCGAGCAGTTGGCGCGCCGCGTTAAAGGTCTCGACGTTTCGCGAAACGTCTTGTCCTTCATCCTGTCGCCGGTAGGCGGGAAGGGAATCGAGGGCGCGCACCAAATAGCCAATCACCGGCATGCGAAACAAAGTCGCTTTTGCGAGGAAGGCAACCCGGCGCGGCGCCAGGCACAGCAAAAAAGCCGGATCGACCAGCGCGTTCGGATGATTGAGGACAAAGATGACGGGGCTATCGCGCGGCACATTTTCCAGACCGGTTACCTCGATGCGGCGAAAGTAAACTCGCAGCGCAAGTCTCAAAAGGGCCTGAATAATTCGCCTGATCATTTGATGTCAGAAGCCCGAGCGTCACGGAGGGCTAACATGCCAAGAGGCCCTCCCTGACGGTCGGGCGTCTGACTGATATTAGGAGCCGGGAAGCCACTCCATTTGAAAGTGCGTGCCGGTTTCGCTGGTACGAGTAAAGCCCAAACGTTCGAGCAAATTAACAGCTCGATTGAATCTGATGACTTGCAAGCGCACTGGTTTCTCTTCGTAACGCGCTTCCTTCTGTAGTTCTTGAATCAGAAAGGTGCCGATGTGGCTATTCCGGTGCTCGGGCAGCAGCGCCAAATCTATTAATCTAATCTCGTGTTCGCGACGCTCGACGATCAGTCTTCCGGCGGGTCCACCTTCGCACAAGATTAACTCGTCCGCTGCACGCTTGTATTCGTTCGCCAAGAAATTCTTCTGGGCCTCATATTGCATCCCCAGAAACTCGTTGACACGATCCTCAGTCCAACCAAGGCCGCGCAGGTCGTCGCCGCGGCTGCTTTTGTAAATTTCAAGCAGGACCCCTTCGTCGCCGGCTGTTACGGGCCGCAGGGTAATTTTTTGCGCACAGTCCGCTTCGGTCATGCGGGGGATTCTAATCGAACAACTCTGGTTTTGGATATGCACGACTGACATGTTCTGAAGCCAGTTTCAAGGATCACTCCGAAATCGTGCTACTGGTTTGGAGTTCCGCCTTCAGGCGGCGGGCCTCCTGGAATCAAACCGCCTGAAGGCGGACCTCCAAACGGATCAGTCGCTAATCAGCCCCAAAGGTGCGATAATACGCGAGCTTTCCCAAACAATTTAGCCAGAATTCCGGAGAGGTTATTTATGAAGCGCTTCTTTGCCGTGTCGGTCATTAGTTTGCTTGCTTGCACTTCGATCCTGTTCGCACAGGAACGCCGGTTCACGATCGACGACTTGCTCAAGGTTCGCCGTGTTAGTGACCCACAGTTATCGCCTCGGGGCGATCTGGTGGCGTTTACCATCACCGACGTGGACAAAGTTGCGAACAAAAGCATCACGCAGATTTATGTGGTTCCGCTCGGCGGCGGCGAAATGCGCCAACTGACCAATGACGAACATTCGTCATCGTCACCACGCTGGTCGCCGGACGGAGAAAAGCTCGCCTTCATTTCAGCCCGCGATGGTGAATCTCAGATCTGGACGATGGATGTGTCCAGCGGGACGCTAAAAAAGATTACCAGCCTTTCGACAGGGGCCGGTGATCCGATTTGGTCGCCCGATGGCAAATGGCTCGCGTTCCCGTCGGACGTTTACCCGGAATGCAAAGACGACGCCTGTAACAAAATGCGCGCCGAAGAAGTCGCGCAAAGCAAAGTGAAAGCTCATGTCGCCAACCGGCTTTTGTACCGCCATTGGAAGTCCTGGAAAGAAGGCATGCGGAGTCATGTGTTTGTTGTTCCGGCGAGTGGTGGGGAAGCTCGCGACCTGACGCCGGGAGACTACGACTCACCGCCATTCAGCTTAGGCGGGCCGACGGATTATGAGTTCTCGGCTGACTCGAAAGAACTTGCCTATGTCAGCAACCACGACAAAGTTGAAGCCATTTCGACTAACGCTGACGTCTGGCTGGTTCCAGTTCGCGGGGGCGCCGCGCGAAACATCACCGCCGCCAATCATGGCTATGATGGCTCGCCAAAGTTCTCGGCCGATGGCCGCTTCATCGCTTATCGTTCGCAGGTAACGCCGGGTTATGAGAGCGATCGGTTTCGTCTGATGCTCTACGATCGCAAGACCGGAACCGCGAGATCAATCTCTGAGATGTTGGATTCCAACGTCGATGAATTCACCTTCACGGCTGATAGCAAATCGATCTTCCTTGGCGCCGAGGATCGCGGTCGCGGTGCGGTATATTCGCTGTCGGTAAGCGGTGGTCCGTTGAAGAAAGTCCTGGGTGAAGGCGCCAACGGCGACATCAATGTGAGCTCTGACGGCCGGATCCTGGTGTTCTCGCATAGCTCGATGACGAGTCCCAACGAAATCTTTGCCGCTGCCGCCGATGGCAGCAACCCAGTGCCTTTGAGCAAGGCGAACGAGGCGCTTATCCCACGGTTTGGTCTAAAGGCGGCCGAAGAGGTGACCTGGACCGGGGCCATGGGAACAAAGATCGCCGGTTGGATCATTAAACCCTTCAACTTCAACGCGAAGAAGAAATATCCGCTCGCAGTTCTGATTCATGGCGGGCCGCAGGGCGCGTGGCTGGATAACTGGGGTTATCGCTGGAATCCGCAGATTTTTGCCAACGCAGGTTACGTGGTATTTATGCCGAACCCGCGCGGCTCAACCGGCTATGGTCAACGCCTGGTAAGCGAGATCTCAGGTGACTGGGGTGGAAAGGTTTTCATCGACATCAAGAACGGTGTGGCGCAAACCGCCGCGCTCCCTTATGTGGATAGGAACCGCATTGGCGCCGCCGGCGCAAGTTATGGCGGTTACATGATCGATTGGATCGAAGGACACAACGACGATCCACGGTTTCAGTTCAAGGTCCTCGTGTCGCACGATGGCGTTTACAATCTCACCAGCATGTACGGCGCCACCGAGGAACTCTGGTTCACCGATTGGGAGTTCAAGGGCACGCCCTGGACCAACAAAGCAATGTATGAACGCTGGTCACCCCACAATTTCGTTGCCAACTTCAAGACGCCGATTCTGATCATTACCAACGGGCTCGACTATCGCGTACCGGAGGGTGAAGGCCTGCAAATGTTCACCGCCGTCCAGCGGATGGGCATAGAATCAAAGCTGGTCGATTTTCCCGACGAAGGTCACTGGGTGCAAAAGCCGGCCAACTCGGAGTTCTGGTACAACACAGTGATTGGTTGGCTGGATAAGCATCTGAAGTAAGAGGGTAACCACAGATTCACGCGGATAAGCACCCATAAGCAGACTTATTTATCAAGTCGTGTTTTGAATTTTCTTATCTGCGTCAATCAGTGTGAATCTGTGGTTCGGTTTCCCGAATGGAGGACCATCATGCCGGGTTGGCTCAAAGCGCTGCTTGCCGTCGCGATCGTAGTCGTATTGCTCGTCGGTGGAGTCATTATCGGGGGCGTTGTCTGGTGGTCACGCAACAAAGACAAACTGATGGGACGCGCCAAAGAGGTGATGACCGAGGG